>Ga0209502_10002080_pt1 | contig 17070 bp, 18 predicted proteins | sample ArcticOcean_MG_C_10_FD_187442 | JGI IMG/M metagenome (GOLD analysis project Ga0209502, IMG submission 187442) | Marine microbial communities from western Arctic Ocean - ArcticOcean_MG_CB11_90 (SPAdes) (version 2) | ecosystem: Environmental > Aquatic > Marine > Oceanic | place: Arctic Ocean...
TATTTATTATCTGGTGAATATGATTGTTCGTGTACGCCAGAAAGAACTAAAGCCACTGCAAAGAGAATAAAAGGATCAAAAGCTACAATCATTCCTGGTATTGGACATTTCCCTATGTCTGAAAATCCTGAATTATTCAAATCCTATATACATCCTATTCTAAGAGAAATTTCAAGATTATAATTGGATTTTTATCCAGATTTTTCTATATTTCCACAAACACTAACGGCTTGCCCTGAAATATTCTTTCCTAATGGACTACATAGAAAATGAGCTTGCTCAGCTAAATCGTCGTGGGTAACAAATCTGTTAAGAGACGCTCCGGACAAAATTTCATTTTTCATTTCTTCAAATGATACATTTTTTACTTTAGCTTTTGCGTCTATTACTCGATTTTGTCTTTCACCTTCAACTATACCAGGCAAAAGTGCATTCGCTCGAATCCCTCTTGGCCCTAACTCTATAGCTAAACTCTTAACCATCCCAATCACAGCCCACTTTGTCGCGGCATAAGGAAGCCTATATGCAAAACCAACTCTACCGGCTACGGATGATACAGAAAGAATAGAACCTTCGTCATTCATTCTAGGAACAGCTAATCGCATAGTTTCAAAGTGACTTGTCATATTTACCTGAAGGCATTCTTGCCATCCACCCAATGTTTGCTCTCCAACACCTGCGGTTTCACCAGCTATACCTGCGTTATTAACTATAATATCTAACTCACCCAAATAATCAAAGCCCTCCTCAATCATAGCGGCAATTAATTGAGTTTGTCTTAAATCACATACTGAAGCTTTAATATTATCATCAGCTAAATTAGCTTTTTTAACAGCTTCATCATTAATATCACAGACGAACACTTTTGCTCCAGCTTTTTCAAATCGTTGAGCAATAGCGTAGCCTATTCCATCAGCACCTGCTGTTATAAGAGCTTTTTTACCTTCAAGTAATTTTTCATAATTCATAATATATCTTTTCTAATTTATATTAGTCTTATCTTTTCCTTTTAGACCTAGCATCTCCCTTGCTTCATCTGGAGTAGCTACTTCTAAAGATAAGCCATCTAAAATTTCTCTAACTCTTTTGACTTGGTCAGCATTAGTTTTAGCTAGGTTACCAGGACCGTCCCATAATGAGTCTTCCAGACCAACACGAACATGAGACCCCAAAGCTGCTCCTGTTGCATTTATTTTCATTTGAGCAGCTCCTGCTCCAACAACTGACCATTCATATCCATCACCAAATAATTTGTCTGCGGTTTTTTTCAAATGTAGAAGATTATCTGCATCAGCTCCAATTCCACCCATTATACCCATGACAAACTGAATAAAATAAGGCCCTTTTAACAAACCTTCTTTATGAAAATAATGAAGGTTATACAAATGACCTACATCATAACACTCAAACTCAAATCTAGTACCGTTCTCATAACCAAGCATCATAATATTTTCAATATCTTCAAATGTATTCTTAAATAATGAACCCTTACTTCTTTCTAACATCTCCTTTTCCCAAGGAAACTTTAATTGATTATGTTTTTTTAACATTGGAAACAAACCAAAATTCATTGAACCCATATTTAATGAAGCCAATTCTGGCTTAAAATGCATCGCAGGTCGCATCCTGTCTTCCACAGTCATCTGCGGGCCACCACCCGTAGTAATATTAATAACTGCGTCACATGAATTTTGAATTATTGGAAGGAATTTTTGAAATTCTTCAGGATCTTGCGTTGGATGGCCATCGACTTCATCTCTTGCATGAAGGTGAAGAACAGCTGCACCAGCTTCATGAGCAGCTAAAGAATGTTCTATTACCTCTTCAGCAGTTATCGGTAAGTATTCAGACATAGATGGAGTATGTATTGCTCCAGTTACTGCACAACTTATAATTACCTTTTTAGATTTAGCCATTTTGGATATCCTCTCCTAGTTCAAGTTTAAGTTTTCTAATTAATGCTATCATTTTATTACGTTTTGCAATCCTATTCGGTCTATCTGAATGGGACAGTCTCTTTCTTTGTTCTTCTTCTAAACTATTTATATACTCATCAGAGTATTCAGGTACACTATTTTGTTCTTTAGCTAGATTTTGAATGCCTGTTTTATACCTAGTAAATGAATCTTTAATTCCATCAGGAGAATTTAAATCCATTATCTCAAAGGGACCCATAAACGCCCATCTAATTCCCAAAGCATGTCTCACTGCTATATCTATGTCATCCATAGAGGCATATCCACCCTCATGAAGCCTTACTGCTTCATTAAGCAAAGCTCCTTGTAATCGATTTAAAACAAATCCTTCGGTTTCTTTATTTACAACTATAGCTGCATAATTAGCTTCTTTATATAAAGACAAAGCTTTTTCAATAATTTCAGAAGTAGTTTCTAAGCTACCGCAAACTTCAACAAATGGAACAACATGAGGTGGCAATGCTGGATGTGCGCTTATACATCTATCTTTATATGTTACATTTTCAGAAATTTTTGAAATCAATAGATATGATGAGGAAGAAGCTAATATAGTGTTCTTTGGAGATAATCTATCTAGCTCTTGAAAAATATTTTTTTTAGCTTCTAAATCTTCTATTATACTTTCTTGTATTAATACAGAATTTTTACAAATATCTTCTATTGAGCAATTGAGTATTATATTTGATTTAATTTTCTCTACGTCTAAAACAGGATTGATAATTGTTAAATCTTTTAATAATTGATCTGAAACTATTTCAAATTTTTTAAAACTATCTTCGTTTGAATCATAAACTAATGATTTATAACCAGCATTTGCAAAGCCAATCGCCCAACTTGCTCCAATTAGACCTGCTCCACAAATACCAATATTATCCATAAAAAATAATCCTATAAAAAATAAAAAAAACCGCATCTCAAAGATGCGGTTTTATTATTTTATTAAATAAGCCTCGGAAGCCATAGGCCCATTTCTGGCTGATAGATTACTAATGCCAAACCTACTAACTGAATACACACAAATGGAATTACACCTCTATAAATACTTAGCGTTGCAACTTCTGGAGGGGCCACACCTTTCAAGTAAAACAAGGCAAAACCAAATGGTGGGGTAAGAAATGATGTTTGTAAGTTTATAGCCATCAAGACTAAAAACCAAATCATTGTTTCCTTTCTTCCATCAAGACCAGTTAACTGTGTTACATGATCTCCAAAATCAAGAAGAACAACAAGTGGCGCAAAGATTGGAAGAATAATTAATGTTATCTCCACCCAATCTAAAAAGAAACCTAGAATGAATGTCATACCCATTAATAAGAATAACAATCCCCATGATCCTAATCCAGCTTTTTCAATTAACTCTTCAACTATATAGTCTCCCCCTAGTGATCTAAACACATAAGCAAAACAGGTGGCGCTTATAATAATCAAAAACACCATTGAAATAGTAAGACCTGAAGAATGCATAACACTTCTGAGCATTGGGAAAGAGAATTTACCCCCTATAATTGCAAGCATAGTAGCACCAAAAGCTCCAACTGCTCCAGCTTCACTTGGAGTCGCCCAACCAAGAAGTATAGAACCTTTAATCAACGCTATTAATGTTACTGGAGGTAAAAATGCTTTAAGAACCATTATTGGTAATTTTCCTTTTTCATATTGCATATCTTCTTCTTTAATAGCAGGAGCAACTTTTGGATCTACTGAAGCCCATATGAAAATGAATATCAAATACATCAATGCAAGAGTTAATCCTGGCATTAGCGCACCCATAAACAAGTTACCAACTGAGACTTGCATAATATCAGCCATAATAATTAACATAATACTAGGTGGTATAAGAATACCTAAGGTACCAGAAGCCGCTATAACACCAGTTGCCAAAGCATGACTGTATTTTGCTTTAATCATTGGAGGCAAAGCCAAAGCGGTCATCATAGTTACCGAGGCACCAATTATACCAGTCATTGCAGCAAGAACAGTTCCCATAACTGTAACTGACATAGCCAAACCACCAGGAACTTTTCTTAGCATTATCTGAGTGGTTCTTAGTAAATCGTTGGCAATACCACTTCTTTCCATCATGGTTCCCATAAAGACAAAACTTGGTATAGCTACTAAAATTAGATTTTCTGCGGAAAAACCCCAAATTCTTGGTACAAAATTGAAAAACTCTGCAAATCTAAAAACTCCAAACAGATAACCTATGAAACCGTACGTTATAGCAACACCACCAAGTATAAAGCCAACAGGATATCCTATGAAAAGTAAGATTCCCATCGTCACAAACATAAAAATTGGTAAATACTCAATAATTATTTCAACAAAATGCATTACTGCCCCCACACTCTCTTTTTATTATTAATTTCATTATCTTCATTATATTTTTGCCAACCGACAATTTTAATAACTCTTAAACCATATTTGACTGACAAAAGAAAAAGGCAAACAAAAATAGTTAAAGGTAATACAGATGCATTAGCTATTAAAGCTTCATAAAAACTAATGGCGATTATAATAGATGGTCCAGCTGAAATTATATAAGACGAAATCAGGTCATTCTTCCTTACAACTCCAAAAATCGAACCTATAACTCCAACAGAGGCAACTATCCATAATAAATAGATTATATTATTGGTTTCGAAAAAAGTTAGAATAGCTGCTAGAGCTATAATTCCAAATAAGCTTCCAACAAAAATACCATACGCAACTAATTCGTATTGAGATTGAGCCAAAGTCAAATTTTTAGCTTTTGTTAAGTATGGAGTTTTTTGCTTATCAAACACATACCCTGGAACTTTTGAAAACCACATAATTTATCTCACAACAACTTGCTGAGTTGATTTATTTTTTTTCATCATAATCTAAGATCATAAGATTTAATTTCTTTTTATTGTCACCCCAAATTACAGCTACTAACTGTATCATAACTGACATCCCCCCTAAGAAAAGGAAGAAACAACCAACTGGTAGATATGTTTTAATAACCCATCTATTACTTAACCCAACTAAAGAAGCTGAAACTTCATTAATTTCATAAGAGTCCATTGTATAGATTATAGCAAAATACATACACACAAGTGTAAAAGGTAACATAAAGAATATATTACCAAAAAACTCAACCATAGCTTTGGTTTTAAATTTCATATTTTCTCGAATAAAGTCAACTCTAACATGCCTATTATGTGTATATCCCATACCTAGCACCAAACAGAAAACTGCTGTATGAAGGTGCCATTCCATTTCCTGCATTAAAGTAGATTCAAAAAAAGAGCCAAAATTTTCTACCATAAATATTTGAATCCAGACTAATTTTCTAGCTACCACATCCCACATTGTTATTAAAACTAGAGGAACTAAAAGCCATGTACCTGCTCGACCAACTCTATTAACAAGTTCTCGAAGCATTTCACTTATTGAGATAAGACCTTCCATATTTTTTTCTGTAAGACCCGCCATGATTTTCCCCCAGTCAAGATTTAATAAGTTTGTATTTCAAAACACTTAACTTATTAAATATAATAATTCAAATATATTTTTAGAAAAATAGAAAAAAGCACACCTATATTTAAATAGGTGCGCTTATTATTTTTTTAGTACTTCATTCCTTGCTTTAAATAAGCTTTACTGGACCAAATACTATAGTCTGCCCTGAAAGCGTCATAACTTGCAGTGATTTCCTTGAATAAAGGATCTGAAGCTGACTTTTCTACTACAACTTCATCCCAAGCTTTTTTAAACTTAGAAATTTCAGAATCAGGCCAAGTAACAAATGTTACGCCCTTCTTCTCAAGTTCACGCATGGCTGGAACTTGTTTAGCGTCAGATCTAACAAGAGCCCACCACATAGTGTCACGACATGCTGCGTCAATGACAGACTGTTGTGTTTTTGTTAAAGCACCCCAAGCCTTTTTATTCATTAACAATTCACCAATTGATGTCTGCTGATGCCATCCTGGGAAATAGTTAAACTTAGCTAATTGGTAGAAACCATAACTTAAGTCATGAGTAGGCATTGAAAATTCTGTTGCATCAATAACGCCTTTTTCAAGAGCTGGGTAAATATCTCCACCAGCTAATAGCTGAGTTGACACACCAAGCTTACTCATAACCATTGCACCAAGTCCAAAGAAACGCATTTTCATTCCTTTTAACTCTTCAACTTTGGTGATTTTCTTACGAAACCAACCTGAAGTCTCAGGAGCATGTGTTAAACAGTTAAGAGCTTGCAAACCATAATCGCCATAGATTCTGTCCTTTAATTGCTGACCGCCACCATATTCCATCCAACCATGGTACTCACTTGCACCAGGACCAAAAGGAACAGCTGTAAAGTAAGAAACTGCAGGAATTTTTCCAGCATGATAACCAGGTGTTGTATAACCTGCATCTACTGCACCATTCTTAACAGCATCCCAAACTTCCAATGAAGGAACAAGAGCGTTTGGCTCATGGAACCTTAATTGTACGTCACCACCTGAGATTGCTTTAACTTTATTTGAAAAGTAAACGGCAGCTTCACCATTAATGGCAACTTGACTACCCCAAGTACTTTGCATCTTCCAACGTAGTTTTTCACCAGCATTTGCTGAGATAGCTACTAAACTCGTTGCAGCAAGTGCTACAGCGCCTATAAATAGGCTAGATTTGAATTTCATAGAATTCCTCCCTAGTATTAAATTAAAGATTACATTTAGATTAATTAAAATTTCCCCAAATAATAATCCGACTAAAAGAAACTATTGTGTTTCTCAATTGGGTGTATCTTCTCAATTATTAAAATAAAATCAAGAAGTTTTAATTAAAAATGTGATTTTATTATTTTTTATATCAATATTTTTTTGATTATTCTGGGTCGTCATAATGACCAGCTGAGGCAAAATAACCACCATGCGTTCTAACAAGAGCATCTTTAGAATCAACAAAACCATGCTTCTCTTCTACCTTGCCTCTATACTCTTCAGCATTGTCTTTAGGCTTATAACCTATATGATTCGCAAATTTATTATCTATTAGAATGGAATCGTTATTAGACACTCCAAAAATAATAGAATGTTCTACATTTGAAGTTTCCATACACGCTTTAATCAATCTTCGTAAATCGTTATAACTTAACCATGTCGATAAAACTCTTTGATTTTCCGGTTCAGGTGTAGATGAATATATTCTAATAGAAACTGTCTCAATTTGATATTTATCCCAATAATATTGAGCTAATGATTCGCCAAACACTTTCGATAAACCATAATTACTATCTGGTCTTGGCATTACTTTATTATCTACAACTTGAGACCTAGGATAGAAACCAACGGTATGAACGGAACTAGCCCATATAACTCGTTTAACGTTATTTTTACGACATCCTTCGTATAAATTATACATACCTATAATATTAGAGTTTAAAACATTGCTCCATGAGCCTTCAATACTCTGACCTCCCATATGGACAACGCAATCAATATTTTTGGTTAAATCCAACATTTGATTTTCATTAGATAAATCTGCTTGAGTAACCTCTTCATTTTGAAACGTTTTCTTTAATATCTCTCTATCAGAAATCCTCAATGATTTACAAACTTTTGATAGAGGCTCTCTTAGCTGGTCACCTAAAGCTCCTGCGGCGCCAGTTAATAATATATTTTCATATTTAAAATTAGACATGTTTAACTCCTTTAATTTATTGCCTCTTTAAATGTTCTCTCCAAAACGTGAATAATCCAGCTGAAATGACAATCACAGATCCCAAAATGACTTCTGATTCTAATGTTTCATCAAATATCATTACACCTATAATTGAAACAAAAACTAAATGAAGATATGTAAATGGTTGTAATAAAGACGCTTCACTATATTTAAATGCATTTATCATTAAATAATGCCCTCCTGCACCCAAACAACAAACTATAAGTATCAAAATCCAATGAAAACTATCTACTGGTGTGTAAAAAAAAGGTCCCACAACAGTAAGTAAAACAAAACCAGTAAGACCAGTATAAAAGAGACTTGTATCTGTACTATCTTCACTTGATACATACCTAGTTAAAATTTGATAAACAGCAAAGGCAAACGCACAAGCTAAAGCAATTAATGATAACGGGTCAAAAACTTTCGTACCTGGCTTTAGCATGATTAAAATACCAATAAAGCCTATTAAAATAGCCGTCCACCTTCTCCAGCCTACTTTCTCATTTAAAAAGAATACTGATAAAACAGCAACGATAAGGGGACAACTAGCAAAAATAGCGTGCGTCTCTATCAAACCTACCTTTAAGAATAGATAATGCGCAAAACACATTTCAATAGCCAGAATGGACCCCCGAATAAGCTGTATTAATTTAAATTTGGTTCTAGAAACATAGATAATACTTTTATGTTTTTGACTACTTATTAGAATTACAAATGAAAATAAAAATAAATATCTGAACATATTAATTGTAATTACATTATAATAATCAGTTAAATACCTTGTGAAACCATCCATTAAAGAAAGGCAAAAAATTGCCGAAATCATATATGTAATGCCAGTAGAGTTTGATGATCTTGAGGAATTCATCTCTTTTTCTTTATAATAAATAAAATTAATAAAAGCTGATTGTACTTTGTATTCCATCGTTAAGACTTGTATATTGAAATTTTTCAAAAAATTCAGAAGGATGCTTACCTAAGATTTCATCCACAACAGCTAATCCTTCGCCCTTAATTGTTAAATTTGCAAGAGGTATATTTTTTTTAATTATCGCTGCAAAGGTTTCAACACTTGCCGTTATACCATTTATATTTATTACATTTGCTCCAAGAGGGGATTTCTCCATAGACATTTGAACTAAATTGGCAACATCAGCTATGTACACAAAACCTGCACTCCCTGAAAAATTAATATTATGTGGGTAGCCTTGTTTAGCTGCCTTACAAGCTAATGTTACCCCAGCCGTACCACCAATCTCTCTTCCAGGCCCATAAATCACAAATGGTCGTATACCTAAACTCGAAATTTTATTTTCATTAAAATATGCTCTAGCAACACCTTCAACTGCTAATTTATAGGCACCATAATGAGTTTCTGGTAAAGGATAGTATTGGTCTTCTTGACCAAAAATCCCAGCGCTACTTGCATAAATAAGAAATGATATACGCTTTTTCTTAACTGCTTCAAAAACATTAATTGAACCTATAATATTTACTTGTGCTCCTAAAACAGGATTTTTACTGCAATCCGGTGTCATCAAACCAGCAAGATTTATAACATATTTTATGTTATTTATAGAAGACAACACTTGATCATAATCAGTGATGTCACCAGAGATGAATTTAATCTTAGAAATTTCTTTACCTAGTAATTTAGTAAGTAAACTTTTATCAATATTTAAATCAAATATTGTAACTTTGTAACTAGACTTTATGAGTTTAGCAACAACCCAGCTTCCAAGAAAGCCTGAGCCGCCAAATATAATAACTTCCATTATTTCATTTCCTCTAACTAACCATCGACTTTGCTGCATTACCTATTTCTCTAATACAATCTAATGATTTAGGAAAGTGTTTAGAATTTGATAAAAATCCATGTATTTGTCCAGAGTACAATTTATAAGAAACTTTATTATCAAAATATTTTAATCTATTAGTATAAGCAATACCTTCATCTAACAGAGGATCTAATCCAGCGGCAAAAATATAAGTTTCTGGCATATTTTCTAAATTAGGCGCAAATAAAGGTGAAGCTTCCCAGTCTACTGATTGCATTTTATTTTCTAAATAATGATCAACAAAATAAGCCATAGTGTCATATGTTAGTGTCATGCCATCTAAGTAAATATCCATAGAACGCATTGAAAGTGTTAAATCAACACAAGGGTATATTAGAATTTGACCTTTAATTGGAATTGTTAAATTTTTGTTAGAATTAATAGCTAAAACTGTTGCTAAATTCCCACCTGCACTATCTCCACATACAAAAATATTACTAATATCTAGGTTAAATTTATCTTTAAACAGAGATAGTGATTGAAGAACATCTTTGGCCTCATTCAAGGCAATAGGAAATTTGCTTTCTGGAGACAAACTATAATCAACTGCTATAACAATCATTTCTGATTCAATACAAATAGAGCGGCAAGTAAAATCATGTGTATCTAAATTTCCCATTACAAAACCACCTCCATGAAAAAATAGGATTACAGGATTTTTAATATTTTTTTTATAGGATTTTGGAAAATAAAATCTTAATTTTATATTTTGGTTATTTCTACCGAGGATCTGAATATTTTCTATATTAAGCACTTCTGGTAATAATAAATTATCTTTTTTAAGCTGATCCAATCGTTCTGTTCTTAATTCATTAGGAGTAAAAGTATGATGTGGATGAGATTTTAAATTACATCTATTTTGTAAAAATATTTTTGTTTCATCATCTATTTTCATAATTATTATTTCCTATAAAATTACATGTAATTTTTATCTTTGATATTTTTATTTACTAATGAGACCTGATCCACTTTGGAATAATCCCTGTTTCTAATGATTGGCTAATAAAGTAAGCAGCATCTTTAACCAGTTCAGCAAGTGTTATAATTCTGCTTTCAGAAAACCTCTCTTTTGGACCAGTGACGCTAATTGCCCCGATAACTTTATTTTTATGATAAATTGCTACGCTTACACATTTAATTCCATATTGCCTTTCTTCATTATCAATTGAGAAACCTCGAGATCTGATAAGATCAAGTTCTTCTATTATATAATCTAGATTTGTAATTGTTTTACTAGTATATTTTTCACGACTTTGACCTATCAAATCTCTTACGTGCTTATCCGACAGACAAGCAAGGATAGCTTTACCTGTTCCTGTACAATAAGGTGGCTCGCTCTCGATCTTTACTATTTCGTTATTATTTTTTCCCATCTCATGCCTATCAATAGAAATTACATTTTGACCATCAAAAACACATACGTGGACCGCTTCACCACTTTGATTCATTAATTTAATAGCTGGCATTCTTGAATGGCGTGGCAAATCAAGATCAGACAGAACTATACCACTAAGGTTTATAATTCTATCTCCAAGTCTGTATAAGTCTCGACTACTATCCTGAACTATAAAACCAATATCTCTTAAGCTTTTTAATAAGCGATGAACGGTAGTTTTAGGAAGACCTGTTTTTTCTGAAATTATATTAAGGCTCAGCCTAGGTTCTGTTTTTGAAAAACAATCTAGCACTTCAGATATTTTTCTAAGTGATTTCATTTAAATTTACTACAATTCCATAATACGAAACTTAAAATTAGATTACACTTACATATCCTTAAATGATCAACAACAATAATGACAAATAATTTATAAATTCCACAATGTAAAATAAGGAAATGGTAATGACTAAACTTAAAGGAATAATTGCACCCTTCACAACTCCATTTAGCCTAGATGGATCGATTGATCTCTCATTAGTAAAACCCCAAGTAGATTGGCTGATTGAAAATGGAGTTCATGGTTTAGCAGCTGGTGGAAGTACGGGTGAAGGCCATGTGTTAAACAGAGATGAATATATTTCTTTAATGGAAAAAACTTCTGAAGCGTTAGCAAGTAGAGTTCCATTAGTAGCAGGAATTATTGCAAACTCTACTGATGAAGTGATTGCAAGAGGAAAGTCCGTTAAAGCGCTTAATGTAGCTGCACTTCAAATAACTCCCCCTAGTTATCTTTTTAGACCAGACGATGATGCTATGGTTCGACATTTTCAAGAAATTCATGAAGAATGTCAGATACCTATTTTAATATATAATGTGGTTCCATGGTGCTATTTATCACCTAATTTACTTTTAAGAATTATGGATGAGGTTCCAGGTGTTTTGGGTGTGAAACAAAGCGCAGGCGACATGAAACTTTTTGCAGACCTAATAAGAAGAGCTAAACCAGAAAATATGATCTTTAGCGCAGTTGACGCACTTCTTTATTTATCTTATCAGCTCGGAGCTCCTGGTTCAATCGCAGCTATATTAACAGCTGCACCTGGTCCGTCAGTTGAGCTTTGGAATGCTGTAATTGAACAAGATTGGACCAAAGCGCGGGACCTTCATGAAAAATTAATGCCATTATGGGATGCTATTGGTCTAGATAATATGCCATCACTTTGTAAGTATGCGCAAAAACTCCAAGGGCTCGAAACTGGCTTTGCAAGAAGACCAACTTCTCCAGCAACTGAAAAACAAAAAGAGGTTGTTAAGTCTGCATTAAAACATTTAAATCTAATAAAATAACAAAAGGGTAGAGAAAATTAACCTAGTAGAGAAACAAAATGAAACAAATCTATCCGCAACCTACTAAATCAATAATAACTGCAAAAAGTAATTTAAAAAAATGGGGCTATTGCCTTCTTGAAGACGCTATTCCAAGAGAATTAAATATATTGGCGTCTAAAAGATTACAAGAGCAGGCGCGTGCGGAAAAGCAATTAAATATAGCCTATGAAGATGGAAGCAAAGAAATAAAATGGGGAGATTTTGATAAAAATTCTAAAAGCTCAGGAATTAATCAAAGAGTATGGATGTTACCTAATAAAGGGAAAGCTTTTTTAGATATTTTACAAAGTCATAATTACATAGATTGTGTCAAAAAAATAATTGGTAACGAGTTTTTAGTTTCTAGTTTTATTGCTAATATAGCAAAACCTGGAGGAATAGCTATGGATCTTCATACTGATCAATGGTGGCTTCCAGACCCAGTTAATAGAAATCATAATTTTCTTCCAGCAGGTTCTTTAAATAGGAAAAAGTTTGATATAAAGATCAATAAACCAATAATTAAGAATAATGAATTAATTTCTAGGCCAGCTGTTTCTAATGTATTAATTATGTTGAATGGCATGAATAAAGAAAATGGAGGGACATTAATTGTTCCCGGATCACATCTCTTTGGAAGACATCCTGATAAAAAGTTAGATAAAGGTATTCAAACTATTTCAGCTGAAGGTCCCCCAGGATGCGCTATAATTACAGATGGAAGATTATGGCATGGCACTGGCGCGAATGTAAGTCGTCAAGATAGATTGGCTATTCTGATAACATTTTGTGGCCCTCAATTTAGGCCACAAGAAAATTTTACACTTGGAATTAAAAAAAATATTTTTGCTAAATTATCTGAGTTTCAAAAAGAACTTCTTGGCTTTAAAGTATGGAATGGTTATGGAAGAATAGGAAACCCAACAGACCAATTTATTGATATTGAAAATAATTTAATTGGTGAACTAAAAGTTTAAAACTATTGCTAATATTTACGTTAACGATCATATCTTTTAACTTATATATTTAAATTGGTTTTCAGTATGAGTTTTTTATTCCAAAATGCCAGATGGTTAACAGCAACTGGATTGCTTTATTTTTGTTCATGCTTTGGACAAACCTTCTTTATTTCTTTATTTGCAGGAGAAATTAGACAAGCTTTCAATCTATCTCATGGAGATTGGGGATTTATATACTCTGGGGGCACACTAGCGTCAGCAATAGCCATGCTTTGTTTTGGTGGGTATATAGATAAATACAAGATAACAATGAATATAAAAATTGTAATTATCTCACTAAGTCTCGTTTGTTTAGCTATGACATTTGTAGATTTAGTTTGGATCTTACCTTTAATTATTTTTGGCCTAAGATTTTTTGGACAAGGAATGCTCATTCACATTCCAGCTGTGGCTATTGGAAAATGGTATGGTAAAAATAAGGGAAAAGCGATATCACTTTCCATAATGGGCTTTTCAATAGGAGAAGCTATATTCCCCGTCATATTTGTGTCACTAATTATGTTGATTGGATGGAGAAATAGTTGGTTGGTTGGTACAGTAATATTACTTTTAATATTACCTATTATTATAAAATTATTATCAAATGAAAGAACTCCAAATAGTAAACAAGAAGATCTATCTGATCAAGTTGGAATGGAATCCAAACATTGGAAACGAAAGGATGTTCTTAAAAATTGGGTGTTTTGGGCTGTGATTATACCTTTTTTAATTCCACCAATTTTTTCAACTGCATTTTTTTTTAATATGGTTCACTTAACTGAAGTGAAAAATTGGTCCTTGATAACATTTACTTCGTTATTTCCTTTTTATACAGGCATGTCTATTTTAACAACTTTAACTTCAGGTTGGATGCTTGATAAATTTGGGGTGGAAAAAATATTGCCTTACTATCTTTTACCAATGGCAACTGGGTTATTAATTTTTTCATATAGTAATACTTACCTAACAGCAGCAATGGGATTTGGTTTTCTTGGCATGACGCAGGGTTTAGCAATGACAATAGGTGGAACTTTTTGGCCAACGTATTATGGGACAAAAAATTTAGGATCTGTTCGATCTTTATCAACTTCTACAATGGTTTTTGGAACAGCAATAGGACCTGCTATTGTAGGAAAGTTATTAGATATAGACGTTAATTATAATTTCATCCTTTTAGTAATGAGTGTTTTGGCTGTTATAGCTAGTTTGTCTTTATGGATTACTATGTTAAAAGCACCTCAATTATTGCCAAGCAAACAAAAATAAAAAAGGAGTTTGATATGTTAAATGTATATTTATCTGGTGAAATACATAGTAACTGGCGAGACGAAATTATTCAACTATGCCAAAACGAGAAATTAGAAATTTCTTTTTCTTCACCAATTACTAATCATGATGCCTCAGATAATTGTGGAGTTGAGATTCTTGGACCTGAAGAAAAGAAATTTTGGAAAGATATTAAAGGCGCTAAAATTAATTCTATAAAAACAAGAAAAGCAATAACTGATTGTGATTTAATTGTAGTTAAATTTGGTGATAAATATAAACAATGGAATGCTGCTTTTGACGCTGGAGTTGCTTCAGCTTTAAATAAGTCGATTATTATTATTCATAATGACGAACATCAGCATGCACTTAAAGAAATTGATGCTTCAGCATCAGCTGTGGCCAAAGATCAACATCAAGTTGTAAGAATACTAAAATATATTTTACAAGGATCATTGAATTAATTTAATCAAACTTCAAGGGCAAGTATAAAATATGTTTCATATTATTTTATTTAATCCAGAAATACCTCCCAATACTGGGAATATAATAAGGCTAGCTGCGAATACTGGCGTTACTCTTCACTTAATTAAACCACTTGGCTTTAAGATAGATGATAATTCTTTAAAAAGGGCTGGATTAGATTATAAAAAAAATGCTACTTTTTTTATTCATGATGATTTAATTTCATGCATCCAATCAATCAAATACAATAAAATTTACGCTTTAACAAAGTTTGCTAAAAGAACATATACTGAAATAAAGTTTTGTTCTGGAGACTGTCTATTATTTGGAAGTGAAACAAATGGATTGCCTCAGGAAATAATTGATACAATTAAGAAAGAGCATCAACTAAGAATACCTATGGTTGATGGAAGTAGAAGTTTGAATTTAAGTAATTCAGTAGCTATAACAATTTATGAGGCTTTAAGACAAAACTCTTTTATTGGTCAAGTATAATAGGGATAAAAATTTAGGGTTAAAATGAATATTTATGAATGGTTAACAATTGTTTCTATTTGTCTCATTGGAGCCATAACCCCTGGGCCAAGCTTAATTATAATTCTGTATATTACAAATGCGAAGGGATTGTTATCTGGAATAATAGCTTCTATTGGTCATGGTTTTGGGATTCTTTTATACGCTATTCTTGCAATATATAGCATGAATTTATTACTTAAAGTATCACCTGTTACAATTCAAATCATACAAATATTAGGAGCATTTTTTTTAATTTTCATTGGTTGGAAAATATTGTTTTTCACACAAACTAAAAAAGGAAATAATGAAGTGTATAAAACGCCAAAGTCATTATTTGAGAGTTATTTAATTGGATTTACAGCGTCTTTGATTAACCCCAAAGTCATGATATTTTTTTCAGCTATTTTTAGTCAATTCTTAAATGACGACTATAGCACTCAAACAAAATTTGGTATGGCTCTATTAGCAGGCATAATAGATGCTTTTTGGTATATATTAGCATCATTTTCTATAACATTTGCAATAATTCAAAATTATATAAAAACAAAACAAAAAAATATTTTTATAATTTGTGGATCAATTTTAATATTTTTATCATTTTATCTAATATACAAATCATTGATAAATTTACTTTAATTTTTTTTATCAATTAAATTTTTATTTAAGCTAGAAAATGTATTAGATAAAGAAAGACTATTTGTTATTTCAATATCACTTATACTCATCCATCTAATACTACTCAAAGCTTCACACTTGGGACAATGCAGTTCCCATTGATCGTTTTTAATACCACAAGATGAACAATGATAATGTTTTCCTTGAATAGCATTTGCTGCTTTTTCTAAGTAATACTTAACTTTTTCTGCATTATTTTGAGAACCAGAAATATCGGCAAGAACCTGATACGCTTTATTTGTTAATTTTTCTTCTGGTATATCAGATAATAATTTATTAGCCTCTCCCCATATTTCTTTACTTACTGCGTAAGAGGCTATTTCTATTTTTAGATCATTTTTAATTTTAGTTGATATTTTTTTATTTAACATACTAATTGCTTTAGAAACTTTAGAACCTGAAGTTTTTAAATTCCATTTTTCTGACAACTCTAATAAGACATCAGGATGAGCAGTAATTAAAAATGTTCTTTCTAAAAAGATAATAGCCTTCGACAAAGATCCAATACCAGTAATCATATTTGATAATTTGATAGAAGCTAAAATATGCCCAGGATTAAGCCTCATAGCTTCTTTTAAAAAATTTATTGCTGCCTTATTATTTGATTCCTCAATAGATTTTAACGCGCTTAAATAATTTAAATCTGCTGCAATATTCTTAAAAGTAAATTCATCCAAATATTTAAGATTTTTAATTGTTTTTAGATGTTTCAATGAATTAGTAACATCATTTATTTTAGCATATGAAAAAAGCAAGATTTCTAGAATTTGTTTTGATTCAGTTTCAAATTTTAGCGCCTGTTCAGCTTCATAAATAATGTCTATTAGGTCTGCTTTATTTAATATAGCTTGTCGCATAAGAGCTAAATGTCCTACAAATGCCGTCGTTGGGTCATCGGCTAAACTCTT
>Ga0209502_10002096_pt1 | contig 17019 bp, 29 predicted proteins | sample ArcticOcean_MG_C_10_FD_187442 | JGI IMG/M metagenome (GOLD analysis project Ga0209502, IMG submission 187442) | Marine microbial communities from western Arctic Ocean - ArcticOcean_MG_CB11_90 (SPAdes) (version 2) | ecosystem: Environmental > Aquatic > Marine > Oceanic | place: Arctic Ocean...
CAGCACAAGTTAAAGCGATGAAGACAGTTGCTGGTAAATTAAAGTTAGAATTAGCTCAGTTCGCGGAGTTAGAAGCTTTCTCTCAATTCGCTTCGGATCTAGATAAGGCAACTCAGAACCAATTAGCACGTGGACAACGTTTACGTGAGTTACTTAAGCAAGGTCAAAATTCACCTTTATCAGTTGCAGAACAAGTAGCACTTATTTATTCTGGTATTAATGGTTTAATTGATGATGTTCCTGTGAAACAAGTAAAAGAGTTTTCTGCAAGATTATTATCATATCTTGCTATATCAAAACCCGAATATTCCAAATCTATTGGTGATACAAAAGTATTTGACGCAACGAATGAATTTACTTTAAAAGATTTTGTTGAATCAGTTAAAGAAACTTTAAGTCTAGGGGTTCGAATGGATAAGCACATTAAATATTGAAGATCATCTATTAAAGATGAATCTATCTATCCCGAGATCCAGAACAACAAGCCAAGTAGTTAGAGAAGCTTCCCGGTGGGAGCTCCTAATCAAGTCCTTGACAGGCCCAAAGTCCGCAGTGAAGGATTTCGCTGGGAGAAAGGACGTGCAGGCGGTGGCCAAGCGCAGTCTATCAGGAACTGCTTTCCTCTGGCATCTCCGATGATAGAACATGGTTTATGCCAAGGTATCACCAGCGTAGGCAGTCTGGTGGCTCGGTTAAAACCTACAGAAAGTGCACTCACTAGCCCACTTCTGCTGAGATCCACAACTTGTCGAGTAACCTATCACAGAATTTGTGACAGATGTGATGTTGAAAAATATCACAAAGAGTCTATAAGATGGTCCTGGCGGCAAGAGACTTCTGAACAGCCCACGGTCCGAAAAGTCTATAATTTTCACTAAGAGACCTCCGTCCGAAAGGTTAATGCGTATGGGTTTGGGGTAACGTCCCTTCTAATTTTAGTCGGGGTAACTCTAGAAACAAGTAGGCAAATTCAGACTTTACTAATATCAGAAAGTTATAAAACGTATATATAAATTTATGAAAGTTCGACCTTCCGTTAACAAATGTGATAATTGTGACAGATAGAGTTCAGTCCGAGACCACCGTCCGAAGAGAGTCTTGCGTCTTAGAGTAGGTTATTATCTGTGCATGGGAGACGTTTGAGCTTGCACTAAGATCCATTGGTGGCTACCCTAGAGAATACTTCTCTAGAGAAGGTGTATACTTCGGTAAAGAAGATAAACCCAGGAAGTCCATAGTAAGTCACATCACCTGAGTACAGAATCTATTCAGAGAGTATTAAAGATGTAAGTGGGTTTCCAGTCCGCCTCTATAAAGTAATTAAAGGTGATATTGCTGCTGATGAATCTCGGTTAGTTGAATTTATGGCACCCGGTATTATTAGTCGTAAATCTGTATGTGAACCTATGCAAATTGGTATTACAGCGATTGATGCTATGATTCCGATTGGGCGTGGCGTGGCACGTGAATTAATTATTGGTGATCGTCAGACAGCAATTGCGTTAGATACGATTATTAATCAAAAAACAGAAGATGTTGTTTTTGTCTATGTTGCTATTGGACAAAAAGCATCGTCTGTTGTACAAGCTGTTACAACTTTAGAAGAAAAGGATGCTTTAAGTTATACAGTTATTGTTAGTGCTTATGCTAATGATCCTGCAGAATTACAATATATTCACTTATACTGGTGCAGCAATTGCAGAGTACTTCATGTATAAAGGTAAAGCCACTCTTATTATTTATGATGATTTATCAAAACAAGCACAAGCATACCGACAAATGTTGATTATTACGTCGTCGCTAGGTCGTGAAGCTTATCCAGGTGATGTTTTTATCTACATTCTCGATTATTAGAACGTGCTGCTAAATTAAGTGATGAATTAGGCGGTGGTAGTATGACAGCTCTGCCGATTATTGAAACTCAAGCTGGTGATGTTTCTGCCTATATTCCTACCAATGTGATTTCTATTACTGATGGGCAAATCTTCTTATCTGGTGATTTATTTAACTCAGGAATTCGTCCAGCAATTAATGTGGGAATTTCAGTTTTGCGTGTTGGTTCTGCAGCACAAGTTAAAGCGATGAAGACAGTTGCTGGTAAATTAAAATTAGAATTAGTTCAGTTCGCGGAGTTAGAAGCTTTCTATCAATTCGCTTCGGATCTAGATAAAGCAACTCAAAACTAATTAGCACGTGGACAACGTTTACGTGGGTTACTTAAGCAAGGTCAAAATTTACCTTTATCAGTTGCAGAACAACTAGCACTTATTTATTCTGGTATTAATTGATGATGTTCCTGTGAAACAGGTAAAAGAGTTTTCTGCAAAATTATTATTATATCTTGCTATATCAAAACCCGAATATTCCAAATCTATTGGTGATACAAAAGTATTTGACGCAACCAGTGAATCTACTTTAAAAGATTCTGTTGCATCAGTTAAAGAAACTTTAAATGTAGGAGGTTTAGATGATTAATAAACTGACTTAATTAATCATCCTAGAATCAAGAAAATTATAGACTTAAAGGACCATCCTATCGTCTAAAAAGCTATATTTGCACAGGGGGTCGTTTTAGTTGTTTATTTTGGCACTAAGTGCCATGAGCGGTGTTACTTCTGAAAGAAGATAGAGATAGGGAAATACATAATAGCACTGAAGTTAAAGGTGTAGGTGTGCTCTAGGTCTCCTCTATAAAGTAATTAAAAAAAGTAAGTGTAAATTTGAGAAACTATAAATAAAATATGATAACTAAATGTAAGAAATAAATGTAAGAAAGTTATATAGTTATTTTCTTACTTAATTTTTTCAAAAAGTATCTGTTTAAATAGAATTTACACAGGTACTTTTCTTTGAGATTAATTATTTATACTATATATAGTTTTTTGTTTAATTGTGTCTGAAATTTTAAAATACTTATCTCATGAGTAAAGTTTATGATTGGTTCGAAGAACGCTTAGAAGTTCAAGCCATTGCTGATGATATTACGAGTAAATATGTTCCACCGCATGTAAATATTTTCTATTGTTTTGGTGGGATTGTTTTAACTTGTTTCCTTGTTCAAGTTGCTACGGGGTTTGCTATGACATTTTATTATAGACCGACTGTAACTGAAGCTTTTAGTTCTGTTGAATATTTAATGACACAAGTAAATTTTGGTTGGCTTATTAGATCAATTCACCGTTGGTCAGCAAGTATGATGGTTTTAATGATGGTTTTACATGTGTTCCGTGTTTATCTTACAGGTGGCTTTAAAAAGCCACGTGAACTTACATGGGTTACAGGTGTCATTTTAGCAGTCGTTACAGTTTCTTTTGGTGTTACGGGTTATTCTCTACCATGGGACCAAGTTGGTTACTGGGCATGTAAAATTGTAACAGGTGTACCTGAAGCTATTCCAGTTGTAGGAACACCTTTATTATATCTCTTACGTGGTGGTGTAAGTGTTGGTCAAGGAACGTTAACTCGTTTCTATAGTGCTCATACATTCCTTCTACCTGTAGCAGCAGCAGCACTTATGTTAACTCATTTCTTAATGATTAGAAAGCAAGGTATTTCAGGTCCGCTATAAAGTAATTAAAAAAAGTAAGTGTAAATTTGAGAAACTATAAAATATGAGTGTAATTAAAAAACCTGACTTAACTGATCCTAAGTTAAGAGCGAAGTTAGCCAAAGGTATGGGTCATAACTATTATGGTGAGCCTGCTTGGCCAAATGATCTACTATATATATTTCCAGTTGTAATTCTAGGTACATTTTCCATTCTTATTGGCTTAGCTGTGTTAGAACCTTCAGCTTTAGGTGAACGAGCAGATCCGTTTGCGACACCATTAGAAATTTTACCTGAATGGTATTTCTTCCCGACTTTTAATTTATTACGTGTTTTACCTAATAAGTTACTTGGAGTTATTGCTATGGCTGCTGTTCCTGCAGGGTTAATTACAGTTCCTTTTATTGAAAATGTCAACAAGTTTCAAAATCCGTTCCGTCGTCCATTAGCGATGGCTGTTTTTCTCTTTGGCACCGTTTTCGCTATTTGGTTTGGTATTGGTGCGTGTCTACCGATTAGTGACGCAGTTACTCTCGGTTTCTTTTAATTATTAAAACGAAATAGTATTTACTATCTCAAAACAGACTATACAATACAATGAGTCTTATTTTGAGATAGTAAAAATTTATTAAGATAAAAAATTAAAACATACGAAGTGAACCTATTAAGTAGGTCTAAAGAATATACAAAACTTGTACTATCTCCTCTAATAATAAATTTTCCCGTTAAAATCACTAACTCTTCTTATAGTTTTATATTACTAGATTGAGTTTCTATCAAATCTTCAATTTAAAGTTCGAAAAATATTATGGTAAACATTCTTAGATAGAGATAAAATTAAATCAATATTGGAACTTTATTAGTTCGATAAAATTCCTGAATATTACGCTGGAGTTTCAGAATCCGATTTAAATTTGTTATAGTATAAATTGATCTAAAGAGGGTTAGAAAATTTAGGTTGCATTTTATCCCCCTATGTTGGTAATATAGGATCATTATAAAATGTAATATTTAATTTGAGATTGATCTATTTCTGTGATAGATGAAATTCTATTTTCAGATCTAATTCTCGGTGTCTACTTTATTTTTTCCTAGGAATTTGCCGATTCTTCGTTCTTCTTGTTTCAATTTTAGAACTCATAATATTGGGTTTTCTATCATATTTGTTATCAATGGTGGTTATATTCTGTCGTGATTTTTATTTGGGGATAATAAATACATTTGAAATAATTTTAGAATAGCAATATGTACGAAGTTTCTAGATCTTCATTCATATCGATGTTTAAAATCGTCTTTGTTTTGATCTTTATTTTGTAAATCAAGTAATAAATTATCACATGTTCATCATCTATATAAACGTGTTCCATTCTTTGAAGCTAATACTTTCTATTTCTATAAAAAAGTTGAGATCTAATTGACATTCTAATTTTTTGATTTGATCGAGTGTAAAAGAACTACTATTAAGTACTTATAATATAATTCTATATTTCTGTTTAAGTAGATAAATATTAATGTTGATAAATATTAACATTAATGTATACTTATAGGTATATAAAATATTAGTAACTTTTAATTCTAGAGGAAAAATATAATGGATTTTCGTATTGTTTTCGTATTTGCGCCGATTTTAGTTGCAGCATCTTGGGCACTATATAATATTGGTAGAGTAGCTCTTCAACAATTAGCCCGAATCCGTAGTCAACAAGCAAAATAACTAATCTACTTCAAGATTTAACAAATTAAGAAAATTCAAATTTTATTTTCATAAGTTTGGGTTTTAAGATAGGATAAGATAAAATCAAAAATATGATCAGGATAAACGTAGCTGAGATTTAATTGATCAAAAAAATGAACGAAAAAAGTTATCGTTGTCCTTTTATTTCGTAGATTTGTCTTAAACATCATCGTTCCAATCTATTTCGATTGTAGATTTAGATCTAACAATAAACATTCGCTTAATATCATAAATCTTTTATTAATGTGAAAAGAATTTCTTAAATAACAGTATTTAGCTCTTAAAACTAAATACTTGAATAAATTAAACGACAATATTGGTTTTCGTTCAATAAAAAAAGTAGTTTTCAGATCTAATTTTATTGACTAAAGAAATCAGAAAAAATAGGCTTTATTTATAAAAAAATATTTATCATGGCAGTTCCAAAAAAGCGAACGTCTCGTTCGAAGAAAAACTCAAGAAAAGCTACTTGGTATAACAAAGCTAATGTAAAAGCTAAAAAAGCCTATTCTTTGGCTTGTTCTGTTTTAGATGGTAATTCACCAAGTTTTATTTATTCCAGTACAAATAACTTGAATAATGAGTAAAAAGCTGGATTAAATTTCTAAAATTCACTAACATCTTATTAGCGGATGTGGCGGAATTGGTAGACGCGTTAGATTTAGGTTCTAGTAGGTTTTCCTGTGAGGGTTCAAGTCCCTCCATCCGTATTAATAAGAATTATCTGTCGATTTATGTTAATATTTAACCCTTAAATTTTTAACCCTGTAATTTTCACTTATTTGATATATATTATATGTAAATCACTGTTAGTTAAATTTATGCTATTTTCAAGTTACGTAAATATTTTAGCGAGCACAGGTTGTACTGCAAGTATTTATCTTACTTTGCTTAAAACTATGTCATGTTATTGGATCTCCCTCAAATTTCCTAAATTAAATTTTATATCTAATTTATGTTGGTTAGGAGTTATCTTCGCTAATGTACTTTTATTTTTAAATTTAGCTTTAAGATGGTACCTTTCTGGTTATTTCCCTCTAAGTAATTTATATGAGTCACTACTCTTTCTAGATTGGTGTTTACTTTTCACACTTGTCTTTACAGAAACGAAAACAGGTACAAAATTACTAGGCGCTCTTTTATTGCCCATCACTTTTTTAGTCATTAGCTTTGCCAGTCTGATTCTTCCTAGTGTCATGCAAGAATCTAGTCCTTTAGTGCCGGCTTTACAGTCAAATTGGTTGATGATGCATGTAAGTATGATGATATTTAGTTATGCTACGCTTATTTTAGGTTCACTTTTATCTTTGTTATTACTTGCGATAACAAAATTTTCTTCGGAATCTAATCATTCTATTGGTGGTAAAATACAATTAATAGAAAACCTTGATGTCTGGAGTTATAGAACGATTGGGCTAGGTTTTCCTTTTTTAACTATTGGTATTATCGCTGGTGGTGTCTGGGCGAATGAAGCTTGGGGGTCTTATTGGAGTTGGGATCCAAAGGAGACTTGGGCACTTATAACGTGGCTAGTTTTTGCGGCTTATATACATGTTCGATTGACAAAAGGTTGGGTTAAGGAAAAAGCTGCTGCTATTGGTGCTATAGGTTTTTTCGTTGTTTGGGTTTGTTACCTTGGAGTTAATTTTCTTGGTCAAGGATTACATAGTTACGGTTGGTTAAATTAATTCTTAAAACTTACTAATTTATATAATTAAAATTTAAAACGAGGTATTTTATGGCTCATTCTGTTAAAATTTATGATACTTGTATTGGTTGTACACAATGTGTTCGAGCTTGTCCAACAGATGTTTTAGAAATGGTACCTTGGGATGGTTGTCGTGCTGGACAGATTGCATCAGCCCCAAGAACCGAAGATTGTGTTGGTTGTAAAAGATGTGAAACAGCTTGTCCTACTGATTTTTTAAGTGTTCGCGTTTACCTCGGTGCAGAAACGACACGTAGTTTAGGTCTTGCTTACTAACTATAAAGATCTTCATTTATCTTTAATTTTCATAAATAAAAAGTTAAGAAGACTAAAGAGAAACACCGTTGGGTCTATAGTCCATACATAGTCCCAACGAGTTTCTCTTAGAATTTTTTAACTTTATTTGTGTTTTTCGGTTTCTTATTTTTATCTTATAGTTTAAAGGTTGTAAATATTCTATTTACGTAAGATAATAAAAATATTTTAATGAGGCGGGCGTGGCCAAGTCGGTTAAGGCAATGGGTTGTGATTCCATCATTCGCGGGTTCAAGTCCCGTCGTTCGCCTTCTAAAATTAGTTATAAGTGATTAATTATTTGGATTAAACCCAAAAAAAGAATTACTTTTTTTACTGAAAATCATCAATATTTAAAACAGTCTGATCTAATCTACACCTTGATTTTGAATTTATCGTGCTATTAACATTTTATATTTAAATATTAGAAGAGTTAGCCACCACCTACAATTGATAAGAACTCTAATTTATCCTGCTCTTTGATGAATGTTGAATTCCAAAATTTCGAAGGTAAGATCATTTCATTATGTTCAAGAATTACTAGTGCAACATTTAAGTTGAAAAAAGCCAATAATTCGCTAATTGTAAATTCTTTAGAAAAAAATAAAGGATTTCCGTTAATATAAAATTGTTTCATGAATTTATGAATTTAGTTTAGGTAATCTAAACTAGTTTAGTCTCTGACTAATTATTTCGTATTTAAATTTTTATTAAATAATACCATTACAAAAATTAATTTGTGTTAATATTTATTAAAGTTAATTCAGCATTGCTAGACATGTATTCAATTCTGAGTAAAGTAAGTGTATATAAATTCAAAAATTTATTAAATTTGAAAGCATTGTTAACGTGAGTTAAAAAAAGGAGATCAATAGTGCCTGTAGGTATATTAGGTAACAAAGTAGGGATGACCCAAGTCTTTATGGATAATGGTGATGCAAATCCTGTCACAATAATTAAAGTAGGACCTTGTGTCGTTACACAGATTAAAACAGTTTCTACTGATGGATACGATGCTCTACAGTTAGGCTATCATGAAGTTCCTAGCCGTAAATGTACTAAACCAGAGCTAGGACATCTTAATAAAGCAAATTTAGCTTCTTTGAAATATTTAAAGGAATATTTGATAAATAATGTTGAAGATTTTCAACTTGGTCAGATAATTGATGTTCAAACATTTAAAGAAGGAGAATTTGTCGACGTGACTGGTAAATCCATTGGTAAAGGTTTCGCAGGAAATCAAAAACGTCATCATTTTACTCGTGGGCCAATGAGTCATGGATCAAAAAATCACAGAGCTCCAGGTTCTATTGGTCAAGGAACGACTCCAGGACGAGTGTACCCTGGTAAAAAAATGGCCGGACATTTAGGTGCCTCTGCCGTAACAATTAAAAAATTAAAAATTTTAAAAGTCGATACCAAACAAAACCTACTTATTCTAAAAGGTTCTGTACCAGGAAAACCTGGAAATTTATTAAGTATTAGACCAACAAATTGTAAAGATTAAAAGGGAGTTATAAGAAAACTTATGGTATATAAAAAATTCCTTACATATAAAGTTCAGGGTCTAATGTCAGGGGCAGAACGAGATTCCGTATCACTCGAATTAAAGTGTGCTTCAAACACTTCGAATTATTTAATTCATAGAGCTTTAACTCAAGAATTAACAAATAAGAGATCTTTTACCGCTTCAACAAAAACCAGAAGTGAAGTTCGTGGTGGAGGAAGAAAACCTTGGAAACAAAAAGGAACAGGTCGTGCCCGTGCGGGTTCAATCCGCTCACCTTTATGGAGAGGTGGTGGTGTTATTTTTGGTCCAAAGCCAAAGCAAGTCAAACTTAAACTTAATAGAAAAGAGAAAAACTTAGCGATTACAACACTCTTGGTTAATAAATACGAACAAACGTTTGTTTTCGAAAATACTTCAGCATTAATAATTAATACAACTAATTCATCTTTGTCTACAGTAAAGTGGAGTCCTCTATTAGGAACAAAACAATATGTACAATTATTGAAAAATCGAGGTATTGATATGAAACGCAAAACTCTAGTAATACTTAGTAAGGATAATCCAAAAAAGAACCATGATACTTTTGGTACAGCATTAGATAATATTCCAACAATTGATATTAATGCTGTGGATAATTTAAGTGTTAAATCTTTGCTTAATGCCGAACAAATAATTTTTGATTCGGATTTAGTAGGATATTTACAATTCCTTTATACATAAAAATTATGAAAATTAAAAGTCGAGAAATTCAAGTTCTCCAATCGATTTTAAAGTATCCGGTAATCAGTGATAAAAGTACAGGATTACTTGAATATAACAAGTACACTTTTATGGTTGACCGACATGCAGATAAAAGTGTGATTAAAACAGCGATTAATAGTTTATTTGATGTAACAGTTTTAAATGTCAATACATTAAATATTCCGCCAAAGAAACGTACAGTTGGTCGCTTTTCTGGTTATAAAAGTAAATATAAAAAAGCTATTATCACTCTAAAAGAAGGTGATACTTTAGATCTTTTCCCAGATAGATAATTAAACATTAAAACAAAAATATGGTTATTCGGATTTATAAACCAAATACACCAGGGACTCGTAATCGCGGTGTCTTGGTGTTTTCTGAAATTACAAAAAATAAACCAGAAAAATCTTTAATTAGAGTAAACTTTCGAAAAAAAGGACGTAATAATCGTGGTATTATTACAATTCGTCACCGAGGTGGTGGACATAAAAAGCGTTATAGATTAGTTGATTTCAAGAGAAATAAAAAAGGTATACCGGCTCAGGTTCAGAGTATAGAGTATGATCCGTATCGAAATGCTCGTATAGCTCTTGTTGCTTATGAAGATGGTGAAAAATCCTACGTATTACATCCTCAAACATTAAAAGTAGGTTCTGTTATTATGTCTGGAAAGAAGGTTGAGATAACGGTTGGGAATACTTTACCATTATCTTCTATCCCTTTAGGTCTTGATGTGCATAACATTGAATTAGTTCCTAATAAAGGAGGTCAAATTGTAAGAGCTGCTGGTACAAGTGCACGAATACTTGCTAAGGAAGGTTCATACGTCACTTTACGTTTACCGTCAAAAGAAGTTCGACTTATACGCCAAGAATGTAATGCTACGATAGGTATTGTTGGAAACGGCGATAGTAATAAAATTAAGATTGGTAAAGCAGGTCGGAAAAGATGGTTAGGGATTCGTCCTACTGTAAGAGGTATTGCGATGAATCCATGTGATCATCCACACGGGGGTGGAGAGGGTCGTTCTCCTATTGGTAGAAAGCGACCAATTACTCCTTGGGGTAAGGCTGCTTTAGGTGTTAAGACTCGTAGTAAGAATAATCTGAGTAATAAATATATAATAAGAAGAAAATAATGTATGGGACGGTCTATTAGAAAAGGTCCATTTGTTGCTTACCATTTATTAAAAAAAATTGAAGTAATGAATGAAGCATCGCAAAAGCAGGTTATTAAGACTTGGTCACGATCATCTACAATAACACCTTCAATGGTTGGGCATACAATTGCTGTCTATAACGGACGCCAACATGTTCCAATTTTTATAAGTGACCAAATTGTAGGTCATAAATTAGGTGAATTCGCTCCCACGCGTACATTTCGTTCGCATATTAAAAGTGATAAAAGAATAAAGAGATAAAAGATATGCAACAAGTTAGTGCATCTGGAAAATATCTTAGAATGTCACCCTTTAAGGTGCGTCGAGTTTTAAATCAGATAAGAGGTAAAAGATATAAAGACGTATTGATGCTATTAGAATTTATGCCTTATAGAGCTTGTGGTCCTGTATGGCAAGTTGTTTATTCTGCTGCTTCTAATGCCCAGCATAATTTCAATATAGATAAAGAATTTCTTTATGTAAAAGAAGCTTATGCAGATCAAGGTCCGGTTTTAAAAAGAGTCAGACCTCGTGCCCAAGGCCAAGGGTTTGCTATAAAAAAACCGACTTGTCATATTAGTATCGTACTAGAAACAACAGGATAAATTAAATTTATAAATAAAGGTTTTATAAGTGGGACAAAAAGTACATCCGTTAGGCTTTCGCCTAGTAACAACTCAAACACACCATTCTAAATGGTTTTCTAAATTTCAGTTATATCCATTACTTCTCGAAGAAGATACTGCTATTCGTGAGCATTTGAACAAAGTATCTCGAGAAGCTGGTATCTCTAAAATTAAAATTAATAGAAATGGTCAAGGAAATAAGCTTAAAATAGAAATTTTAAGTGGTCGACCTGGGGTACTCGTAGGTAAAGATGGTATTCAATTAGCAGCGATTTATAAGAGCCTTACTCAGATAATCAAACGAGTTCGTGCTAAATATGACGATCTTCAAGATATAATTTTTGTTATTAAAATTCTTAAATTGGAAGAACCAGATGCTGAAGCAGCTTTAATTGGTGATTTTGTTGTCCAACAATTAGAAAAACGTGTCGCTTTTAGACGCGCTATTCGAAAAGCAATTAAAAGAGCCCAAGTAGCAAATATACCTGGGGTTAAGATCCAAATTGGTGGGCGTCTTAATGGAGCTGAAATAGCCCGTAAAGAATGGATTCGTGAAGGTCGAGTACCTTTACATACTTTACGTGCTGATATTGACTATGCAGAAAAACGCGCAAACACTATCTATGGTGTACTGGGTGTTAAAGTTTGGTTATTTAAGAATGAAATTCTATAAAAATTTATTAGTGAACTTTTATGTTAAGTCCAAAAAGAACGAAATTTCGTAAACCTCATCGTGGAAAGATGCGAGGAAAAGCATCTCGAAATAATACTATCTCATTTGGTGATTATGCGTTGCAAGCTCAAGAATGTGCTTGGATAACTTCACGTCAAATTGAAGCTACAAGACGAACGATCACAAGAACTGTTAAACGTGGTGGAAAACTCTGGATTACAATTTTCCCAGATAAGTCTGTGACTGCAAGAGCAGCGGAATCGAGAATGGGTTCTGGTAAAGGTACCCCTGATTATTGGGTAGCTGTCGTTAAACCTGGTACAATATTATTTGAACTTTCTGGTGTACCTCTAGAATTAGCTCAAAAAGCTTTAAGTTTAGCGGCTTTTAAACTTCCTATTAAAACGAAAATTCTAATAAAAGAATAAAATAAAGTATGTTCCGTTCATCTAAAGAGGTAGAAGATATAATAAAAACAATAGAGAACCCGGAGTCGGAGTTAATATCACTTGAGACGAAAAACCTTTGTATTGAAAAAATAGAGGTAGAGATTTCTATCATCTCTAAAGAATTAGCAAAATTAAATGTAAAAAAAACAACAAGACAAAGTTTTAAACCACATGAATTTAAATCAAATAAGAAACGTTTAAGCCAACTTTTAGGCTGTGTTAATTATATGAACAGGTTAAATAAATTTAAATAAATTTTTATGGCGGTTAAAGAAAAAATAGGTATAGTAGTTAGTGATCAAATGGATAAGACAGTTGTTGTTTTAGTTGAAAAGAGATACATACATCCCATTTATGGTAAAACGCTAAAAAAGAATAAGCGTTTTATGACACATGATGATTCCAATAAATGTAAAATTGGGGACATAGTTTTAATTCAAGAAACTATTCCACTAAGTAAAAAGAAACGTTGGACAGTTACACAAATTTTTTAACTTAATAAGATATTAAAGATATTATGATCCAACCACAAACATATTTAACTGTGGCTGATAATACCGGAGCGAAAAATATCCTTTGTATTCGCGTACTTGGAAATAACAAACAATATGGAAATATTGGGGATATCATAATTGGGGTTGTTAAAGATGCTTCACCAAATATGGGGGTAAAACGTTCTGATATTGTTCGTGCTGTTATCGTTAGAACTAGACATACTTTAAGACGTAAGGATGGTATGAGTATTAGATTTGATGATAATGCTGCAGTTATTATTAACAAAGAGAATAATCCACGAGGTTCCAGAATTTTTGGTCCCATTGCTCGAGAGATAAGAGATGCTAATTTTACAAAAATTGTTTCACTTGCCCCAGAAGTTTTATAATTGATATAAGAAATGAAAAAATTGAAAGTTGGAGATACAGTAAAAATTATCAGTGGGAAAGACAAAGGTAGAGTTGGTGATATTAAAACTATTTATCATAAAAAAAATCAATTGTTGATCGAAGGGATTAACTCAAAAATTAAACATATAAAACCTCAGCAGAAAAACGAAGCTGGTAGAATTATTACAATGGATGTACCATTGGATATTTCTAATGTAATGTTTTGTTATGATAACGAGAATATCTCTCGTATTGGTTTTACTATGGATGAGTCAAAATCAAAATATCAAAGAATTAGTCGAGTATTAAAAAAGACAGGTAAAACAATCAGTTAAGTATGGATTTACATTATGATAAAAAGACACGAGACTTTTATAGAGAAGAAATTTCTCCTTTTCTAAAAGAAAAATTTGATTATAAAAATAATCTTGAAATTCCTAAGATTAAAAAAATAGTCATAAATAGATGTCTTGGTGTTAATGCTTCAAATAACAAGCTATTACAAAAAAGTATTGAAGAGTTTCGTTTAATTACAGGTCAGCAACCTATTGTAACAATAGCAAAAAATTCGATTGCGGGGTTTAAAGTCCGTGAACAAATGTCGTTAGGTTTAAAAGTAACTCTACGAAAAGAGAAAATGTATACATTTTTAGACCGTTTTATAAACCTAACATTACCGAGAATTCGTGACTTCCAAGGTTTAGACACTACAAAATTTGATTCATATGGTAACTATAATTTAGGAATTAAAGATCAACTCATCTTTCCTGAGATCGAATACGAACAAGTTGACCAGATCTTAGGTTTGAATATTTCTATTGTTACAACAGCTAAAAGTATAGAAGAAAGTAAATCTTTATTAACACAGATTGGCTTACCGTTTCCTAAAATATAGTTTAGGTTTCCTAGCTAATTATTTATAAAAAATTTAATAAGAAAAAATTCGATGGTTAATGATACGATTTCTGATATGCTTACGCGAATCAGAAATGCAAATAATGCTAAACAGCAATTAGTAGAGATCCCTTTTACGAAAATGACTTCCAGTCTTGTTAGTATTCTAGAAACGGAGGGTTATCTTGAGAATTCAAAGGTTTTATCAACAAGAAATACTATATTAGTTTCGTTAAAGTATGTAGGAAAAAAAAGAAAATCTGTTATAACAAGTCTGAAAAGAGTGAGTAAGCCTGGTACTAGAGTTTATTCAGGAGCAAAAAATTTACCTAAAGTACTTGGAAACTTAGGAATTGCTATTATCTCAACCTCACACGGAGTAGTGACGGATAAGCAAGCACGAAAGCTTAATGTTGGTGGTGAAATTTTATGTTACATCTGGTAAGTTTTAAGTAAAAAAATATTTACCTAAATTAGAGTATAAATATTCGAACCTCTTAGATTTTAATTAGAAATTAAAAAAATAAATTATGTCTCGTATCGGTAAATTATTGATAAATATTCCTAGCGAAGTAAATGTAGAGTTACAGGATCAAGAAATAATCGTAAAGGGTCGTCATGGTGAATTAACCCATCAAATTCCTATGGAAATACTTGTTTCCATTGAGGAATCTTCGATTCATATTACTAAAGTTTCAGATTCTAGAATAGCACGACAAAAACACGGCTTAACCCGTTCATTAATTAACAATATGATTATTGGTGTATCAAAAAAATTTAACCGACAGTTACAAATGGTTGGTGTTGGTTATAGATCACAAGTTTCAGGTAATACTTTAACCCTTAATGTAGGTTATAGCCATCCTGTAATTTTTGTTTCTCCACCGGGTGTTGAGTTCAAAGTGGAGGCTAACACTAATATTTTTGTCAGTGGTATTAACAAAGAAAAGGTTGGTTTGCTTGCCTCACAAATACGGTCTATCCGACCTCCTGAACCCTATAAGGGAAAAGGAATTCGCTATATGGACGAAAAAGTTCTTAGAAAAGCTGGAAAATCTGGAAAATAAAGATGAATACTGCAAAACGCAAAACAATAAGAAAGCAAAAAAATAAAGTTTTTCAAGAAAAAGTTATACAAATAAGTCGCGTTACTAAAGTTTGTAAAGGTGGTAAAAAATTAGCGTTTCGGGTTGTCATAGCTATTGGTAATGAGAATGGTCAGGTTGGTGTTGGTGTTGGAAAAGCAGATGATGTTGTAAATGCAATTAGTAAAGGTACAACTGACGCTAAGCGTAATTTAACTAATGTTATTTTAACAAAAACAAAAACAATTCCACATATAGTAACAGGTGATTTTGGTGCCTGTTCGGTTCTAGTTAAACCGGCTTCACAAGGTACTGGAGTTATTGCTGGTAGTTCCATAAGAATATTATTAGAACTTGCTGGTATCAAAAATATTGTTGCTAAACAATTAGGATCGAAAAATTTATTAAATAATGCACGAGCAACAATCTGTGCTTTTGAAAATATTAAAAATCCAATGACAGTAGCCCAGGACCGCGATATTCCATTCGAAAGTTTTTACGATTAACTTTTATGGATAATAATTCAAAGTCTTTACAAAGTAGATTGTGTAACACTTTCCTTATAATTTTACTTGTTCGGACAGGGACTTATATACCTGTTCCTAATGTTGATCAAGAATATTTAAAAAACATTCTTTATTCAATACCTTTGCTCCGTAATTTTTATACAAATGAAAATTTAGTTTTAGGTATTTTTAGTTTAGGTATTTTACCCTATATAAACGCATCAATTATGATACAATTATTAGTAAGTATTATACCAAGTCTTGAAAAATTACAAAAAGAAGAAGGTGAAAGGGGTCGCAAAAAAATAATCGAGTATACACGCTACTTAACACTTGTTTGGGCAATAATTGATAGTGTATCTATTGCAGTAGCTCTTCGTCCAATTTTATTTGTGCAAAGTTTTACAATTTTTAGTCAAATAATTATTACCTTAATTACAGGATCAATGATTGTCCTTTGGTTATCAGATTTAATTACTGAAAATGGTTTAGGAAATGGTTCTTCTATTATCATAACGTTAAATATCTTATCCACGTTACCAAAAACAATAAAGACTGTTATTGATATAAGTAATCCAACATCCGCTGCTGTAAACTTTTTAACTTTTTCACTCCTAATTATTTGTGTAATTTATGTGCAAGAAGCGGTTCGGATTATTCCGTTAATATCTGCAAAACAATTGACCTCAAATTTTGGTAATAATAGTAAAAATTCTTATTTACCTCTAAAGATAAATCAGAGTGGTATTATGCCTATCATATTCGCGTCAACAATTCTTACAGTAATTAATTTGTTAATCAATTATTTAGTTGGTTTAAATATATTGCCTAATTTCTTTACTAATGTTGAATTTCAGAGCATTCTTTTCCGCATTTTAAACTTTGTTCTAATAATTGCTTTCAGTCTTTTTTATTCAAATTTAATCTTAAATCCGAAAGAATTAGCTAAAGACTTAAATAAGATGGCCGTTACCATACCTGGCGTAAGACCTGGAAACCAAACAAGTGAATTTTTACAAAATATGTTAAAACGTTTGACACTGATTGGAGCATTATTTTTAGCTATAACAGTAACCGTGCCAAAGGTTAATGCGTATGGGTTTGGGGTAACGTCCCTTCTAATTTTAGTCGGGGTAACTCTAGAAACAAGTAGGCAAATTCAGACTTTACTAATATCAGAAAGTTATAAAACGTATATATAAATTTAT
>Ga0209502_10002100_pt1 | contig 16992 bp, 11 predicted proteins | sample ArcticOcean_MG_C_10_FD_187442 | JGI IMG/M metagenome (GOLD analysis project Ga0209502, IMG submission 187442) | Marine microbial communities from western Arctic Ocean - ArcticOcean_MG_CB11_90 (SPAdes) (version 2) | ecosystem: Environmental > Aquatic > Marine > Oceanic | place: Arctic Ocean...
TCTGAAAACACTGACGGGTGCAAGCATTGGCGAGCAAGAATGGGAACAATTCTATCGCTTTTACCAGCTGACCTATGCCAAACGCAGTGGTCATGGTGGCTACCTGAGTCGTGATTTTTTTGTCACTACCGCCGCCGGCATGGGAGACCAAGTGGTTATGGTGCTGGCCTACCTTGGTACACGCGCTGTGGCCGGAGCCCTTTATTTCTGTTCCAACGATACGCTTTACGGGCGCTACTGGGGCTGCGAAGAAGAATACGACTGCTTACACTTTGAGGCCTGCTATTACCAAGGTATTGAGTACTGTATCGCCAACAAACTAGCGCGGTTTGACCCAGGAGCACAGGGAGAACACAAAATTCAACGCGGCTTTCGCCCCATAACCACATGGTCAAATCACTGGATTGCGGATCCTGACCTGTCCGCAGCAGTAGGCGACTTCACTCACCGCGAGGAGGAACAAAACGACCTTTACCGGCAAGCAGCCACCAAAATGCTGCCCTTCAAATAATGTATCCCCGCTACTAACTATTCGGACAGCGATTAGATTGGGCGATTCTCGCGAGTAAACACCCATTCACGCGCGCTCGATTCGGCTTTGTTGTAGCGATAACCGTCGGTTTTAAACTCTTTTATAGCTTCGGGCTCATCCAATGCGTTATCGATAATAAACCGGGCCATTTGTCCACGTGCTTTCTTAGCAAAAAAGCTGATCACTTTGTATTGGTCGCCCTTGAGATCTCTGAAGACAGGCGTGACGACATCGGCATCCAGCGCCTTTGGCTGCACTGACCTGAAATATTCGTTGGATGCAAGATTGACCAGCACCTTGCTGCTCGAGTTTTTCAGCTGGCCATTAAGCGACTTTGTGATGGAATCGCCCCAGAATTCATAGAGGTTTTTGCCCCCGCGATTAACAAACTTAAGCCCCATTTCAAGCCGATAGGGCTGCATTAAGTCGAGCGGACGCAACAGGCCGTAGAGGCCAGAGAGAATACGCAGGTGACTCTGGGCGAAACTGAGCTGTGCCTCTGTCAGGGTCGAGGCCTCCAGGCCCGTATAGACATCACCCTTGAACGCCAGTATTGCCTGCTTAGCATTATCCAATTCAAAGGGCTCCCCCCAATCCATGAAGCGCCGATGATTTAACTGTGCAATGTTCTCACTGACTCCCATCAAAGCCTGAATATCTTCTTGGCTGAGCGCACGTGCATCTTCTACAAGCCCAGCAGATCGCGCCAAAAACTCAGGCTGAGTGGTGTTAAGAGTGCCTGCGGGTGCATCAAAGTCCAGCGTTTTGGCGGGAGATAGGACAGTCAACATTCGATTAATTCCAAATTAAAGGGCTATTAGTGGCCTCGTTTCCAAACAGAGGTCCGGCCCATGATACTCCGTGACGCCAGAATCAAAAAGGGCCATCCTCCCTGACGGCCATCGTGGCGATTACTTTTGTCATCCAATCTTTCCAATACGTCAGCTAACGAGCAGCGCATGCACAAGCGCGTGAGACTAGCGCGAGCTCTAAGCGCATGAACAGCCTCAGAAGTGCCACTCAACCTATTGATATACATGTGAAAATAGCGTATTTTGAAGATCTAAAGTAGATAAATCAATACACAACCTGAGGTTCTATTGCTCACTTTGCGAAAATAGACCCCGTACCATGCCATATGCTGAAAGTAAAAAAGAGTTGTCAAAGCACTAAATCTAACGATTGATCTATACTAGACTGGCAAGAGCGTGTCGGGAGAAATTGATGTCACACTGCATTATGCGCAAAATACTTATATCACTGTCGAGCTTTATAGTCTTACTATCAGCTGCTGCCTTTAGTGCTCCCTATTTTGTCAATCCGGGCGATATTCTCGCAGTCGATATTTGGAATGAGGATCTCCTGAGTCGTGAGGCCCTAGTGCGACCTGATGGCTTTATCAGCCTGCCAATGATCGGCGAGATCGACACTACCAACAGCACCCCGCTAGAGGTCAGCGATACTATCGCCCAAGCCTTAAGTGAGTATATGAAGGACATACCACAAGTGGTGGTCTCTGTGCAGAACGTTGCGGGCAATAAAATTTACGTGATGGGCAAAGTGATTCGTCCAGGCGAATACAACATCACTAGTGACACCGACATCATTCAGGCCCTGGCATTGGCAGGCGGCCTCAACACGTTCGCCGCCGAAAATGATATTCTGATTTTACGACGGGAAGCCGATGGTACGCAGGTTTCTATTCCATTCGAATATGCAACGGTCAAAAATGGTAAAGAAATGCACACCAATATTGTGCTGCATAGCCGTGATATTGTGGTCGTTCCTTGATTGCTAGGCTCACACATCAAAAAAATGTTCAGACAAACGCACATCATTTTTTGTTATTTTGGCTTTTTCTTGGCTTATATGGCAGTTGCGCTTTTGACGTCTGCCAGCGCACAAGCGAATGAGTATTCTATTGATTATAATGTGTCTGGTGGAGCCAGCTACAACGACAACGAAGGGTTAAGCCGAGAGGATGAGAGGGCAACTTCCGGCGTCCGAATTGCTCTTCCCATCAATTTTAACATGCGCGGCGACCAAGCAAGCGCCTCATTTTTAAGCGAGCTGAAATCTTACAAGTTTGATGACAGCGGATACGACAGTAATGACCAGAATTTCGAAGGCAATGCTGCCTATCAACTGGAGCTCGGCTCCGTGAGCGGCAAGGCGGGCTATATGCGCGGTTCAACTCGAGGCACTGAGTTTCTTGACACCGGTCGTATAGGAGGCGTAGCTACGCGCGTCGAACGTGCAACTGCTGGAGGCAGCGGTACTTATCTTTTGACAGAGAAAAGTCGGGCCTACGTCGCTTTAAACTATGTACAAACGGACTATGCAAGTCCTCGCTACATAGGCGGCACAGTTATTAACAGCAGTTTTGGCGCAGGCCATCAGTGGACCGAAAGAACCTCGCTATCGCTGGGAGGCAACGTTTCGCGCTACCAAAACAATGCCGATCGACAGACAACATCAGACATCATTGCCTCGCGGGCGGGTTTCGAATCCGTACTTTCGGAAAACTTGGATGTGGCCCTCACCGGCGGCATATCGTATGTAACGACCTCATTCGATACCAATTCGGCCATGTCTCGCCCAGATTCCGACACTACTGCATATGTTATTAACGGGGCCGTCAACTACAGACAAGAGCGATATTCGCTGTCGGCGACTTTGGCGAGAAATATCAGGCCTACAGGCAATGGCGACCTAAACATATTTGACCAAGTAAACATCGCCTATCGCTATAAATTATCAGATCTGAGCGGCTTCAACGCAAGCTTTGTGGGCGGCAACACCGAAGCCTTAGAAGGCTCTACCGATAATGACCGCAGGTTTGCGCAAATCGGTTTAGGCATAAGTTATAAGTTAGCGGAGTCCTGGTCCGTATCTAGCAACTATACATATCGTTATCAGGATAATGGCCGCGGCGCGGCTCAGGCTAACGCCCTGGAAATTAGTCTGACTTTCAATCCCGGGGAATATATTTGGTCTCGTTGACCAGCACTTACTGCCTAAGAAATTCAATTTAGGAAGGGAATCGCTTTTAAATGAATAGTGAAGAAGAATATGTAAAGTCCATGAATGACTATGCGGCCATGCTCAAACGGCGCAAATGGGCGATGAGCATACCTGCGTTTGTTATTTTTGCATTGGCAATAATTCTGGCCTTTGGCCTACCCCCTACCTATCAATCACAGGCTACAATCCTCATTCAACAGCAGGCCGTGGCCAATGATTTTGTGCGCAGTAGTGTTACCAGTTTTGCCGCACAACAGGTGCAGACTATCAGCCAGAGAGTACTCACTGTCGCCAACATCGGCTCAATTGTGGAAGAGTATAATTTGTATGGACAATCAGGCGCCAAGGCTGGCTCCCGGCTTCCCGGCACTGAACTGGCATTACTGTTTCGTGAAGACATGGACATGGACATGGTTAGCGCCGATGTAATAGACCCTAGAACTGGCAGAGCGACAGAGGTGACGATCGCATTCACGCTTGCATTTAAGGCGAGATCCGCGCGAAACGCGCAGAAAGTTGCTAGTGAGTTGTCAACCCTCTTCCTGAACGAAAATCTCGCCATCCGCACTGACCAAGCCAGCAGCACTGCAGATTTTTTCGAAATGGAAGGCCAGCGATTAAATCGCGATGTGCTGAATCTCAGTCAGCAACTAGCTGAATTCAAAATTCTCAATGAAGGTAGTTTACCACAGCTGTATCAATATAATCTGAACATGCTTGAGAGAACCGCACAACAGCTCTCGACAGCTGATCTGCGGTTACAAGAATTGCACAAACGTGAAATTGAGCTTGCCTCAAGACTCGCACAGTTGAGTCCTTTTGCTCCAGTTGTGCTGCCCACGGGAGAGGTCGTACTGAGTGACGATAATAGGTTAAAGGCTGCTCAGTCTGACTATAGACGCAAATCCGCGATATACAATGATAGCCACCCGGATGTGGTTCGACTATATCGTGAGATACAGGTACTACAGGCGGAGTTGGGTGTAGAAACGGACATGGAGGATTTGCGGCAGCAACTGCAGGGGCAGAAACAACACCTTGCTGGATTGCGGGGCAAATATCTGGATGGTCATCAGGACATTAGGAACACCCAGCAGGTAATCAGTCAGCTGGAAGCCAGTATTAGAGCTGCCGGAAATGCTACCGCTGTGAACTATACCCCCGAGGCGGACAATCCGGCCTACGTCTTGTTGAGCACTCAACTCGATGCTATAGCATCAGAGGCCGAGTCCGTTAGCAAACTGAAAATCGAATTGCAGGAAAAGGAGGGCCGCTACGTGGAAATAATAAAACGTGCGCCCGATGTAGAAAAGGATTACGAAGCTCTGTTGCGCGAATACACACTCGCCACTAACAAGGCTCAAGACATCAAGAGAAAACAGCAAGATGCACAGATGTCCAAAAGCTTGGAGGAAAACCGTAAAGGCGAGCGCTTCATCCTTATAGAGCCCCCCGCAGTGCCATCAGACCCTGTGAGCCCAAACCGTCCTGCGATTATCTTTCTGGGCCTATTACTCGGCGTAGGTGTAGGACTTGGCTTGGCTCTTTTACGGGAAAGTCTGGATGGTGGCATCCAGAGCACAGGTGAGTTGGCTAGCCTGATGGGCGAGCCACCTCTTGTCGCTATCCCCTACATTAAAAATGAATGGGATGCTAAGAAGAAACAAAAGAATTGGCGACTAAGTCGATTATCAGCGATCGTGGTGGGCATCGTACTCCTGCTCTGTCTACATTTTCTTTACACGCCACTCAACGTTCTCTACTTCGTGATACTCAATAAGTTGGGGTTTAGCTAATGGAATCTTTGCAAGACGCGATCGAAAAAGCACGCCTCGAGCGAGAAGGCCTTATTGGTAAAACAGCAGCGCTTGGTACGTCAAAAAAAGACGCGCTGCCGGAAGAAGCAACGAAAATGGCAGGCTCTAAAGACGCTTTTGAAGCCGGGAAAAATCCATCGCCGTTGCGCTCACAGGTCCGTTATAGCGCGACCCGTCGTGTCCAGCTGGATGAAAATACGCTATCAATGAACCGCATTATAGCGGGGGATATTCACGACCCGCGTGTAGAAGCCTACCGTCAGCTACGCAGCCAGGTGTTGATTAGTATGAAGCGCAACAGCTGGCACACCATGGCCATAACGAGTGCCCAAGAAAATGCCGGCAAAACACTCACGGCCATCAACCTCGCGATCTGTATGTCGCAAGAGGTTACAAATACGGTCATGCTAGTTGATTTGGATCTCCGCACCCCGCATGTCCACACGGCTTTGGGTATCGATATCGATAAAGGTATTGTAGACCATCTTCTCCATGGCGAACCCCTTGAGAATATCCTTATCAACCCAGACTTTCCGCGTTTGGTGGTGCTACCGGGCCAACCTCAGGGTAGCCATTCCTCCGAGATTCTCTCCTCACCCGAAATGAGTGCTTTCATGGATGACATTACCAACCGCTATCCGGACCGCATCATCATTTTTGACCTGCCACCCCTGCTTCGAAACGATGACGCCATCGTATTTGTACCTAAAGCTGACTCGTTCTTGTTTGTGGTGGAACAAGGCGTGACGCGTGCAGACGAGATCGAGCGTTCCCTGCAATTGCTAGGACCATCTAAGATGATGGGGACTATCCTCAACAAGGCTCGATAGCCCTCTGGAATATAGGTGTATGTACACTAAATTTTTTAGCCTAGAAGATAAACCGTTTAGCCTCATTCCGGATGGCGATGCTGTTTTTCTGTCTCCCGGCCACACAGCAGCGTTTAGTATGCTGGAATTCGGCTTACTGGAGCAGGTAGGCATCACCGTTATTACGGGGGAGGTGGGTAGTGGGAAAACGACCCTTGTTCGGCACCTACTCAGCAGAATCGACTACAGTCGACTGACAGTGGGCCTCATTGGCACAGCCCATAGTTCTTATGGGACGCTGCTCAAGTGGATAATCACTGCTTTTCGAATACCCATAGAGAGCAACGACGAGAGTGCCTTATTGCAGTCGGTGCAGCAATTTTTAGTCGACCAATACGCCAGCGGCAAGCGCACCGTGGTGATTGTCGATGAGGCGCAAAACATGTCCATGCAAGATCTAGAATCATTGCGCTTACTGACCAATATCAACGCTGACAAAAATCAATTATTACAAATAATTTTGGTCGGTCAACCCGAGTTACTGCAAAAGTTTTTTGAACCGGGGATGTCTCAACTCGCTCAACGCGTTTCCGCTGAATATAACCTAAGCCCGCTGAGTCTGTCTGACACATTGGGATATGTCCGTCATCGGATTGAGTCCGTTGGCGGGCAGCGTGACCTATTTGATTTGTCCTCCTTACTGGCCGTGTACTATTTTAGCGGCGGGTTACCTCGCATCATCAATACGCTCTGCGATGGAGCGCTGGTGGTTGCCTATGGTAAGAGCATCGTGACGGTAAGCCTACCCATGCTCTTGGAGGTCGTGAGCAGCAAACGAATCGGCGGCATACATCGCGCCGGTATCGATGATCCTGAGCGAGAAGCTGTTAGAGATACGATCCTAAAAATGAATGATGTCGACCTTCACGCCATGGTTCAGCGGTAACCGGAGCCTACGATGCCAACACTGACATCCCCCAGCGGCTCCGAGAAGCTAGTATTGTTAATGCTGCTCGTCTCCATTGGGTCTCTCGCTTTTATCTTCACCGATGGCCTGATCGACATGGAATATCGCTGGGCATCAATGGAGCAATACAGCTACGGCTATATGGTCCCCCTCGTGGCCTTTTTCCTACTATGGCAAAAAATGGGCGAAATAAAGTCCATGAATTGGCAGCCTACCTGGTGGTCCTTCGTCTTGATGGCGCTGGCGCTAATGGGTTGGTGTCTGGGTGAGCTCAGCGCACTGTTCATCATTGTGCACTACAGTTTTTTATTGGCGATAGTCGCTCTCACGCTAGCTTTAATTGGTTGGCGTGGTACGCAACGACTATGGGCAGCGTTGCTTTACCTCGTGTTTATGATTCCCCTGCCAAGTTTTATTTTGCAGCAACTCTCCGCCGAGTTGCAATTGATCTCGACGCAAATTGGCGTTGCTGTTATCCGACTGATGGATATCAGTGTATTTGCGGAGGGTAACGTTATTGACCTCGGAAGCTACCAGCTCCAGGTTGTGGAAGCCTGCAGCGGCCTGAATTATCTGTTCCCATTAATGAGCTTCGGGTTTTTGATCGCGGTGCTATATGAAGGCCCCCTCTGGCATCGCTGGCTGATTTTTTTGGCAACAATCCCTATTACTGTTTTGATGAATAGTCTACGTATCGGTATCATCGGAATAACGGTCGAATATTGGGGAATCGCAGCCGCAGAAGGATTTTTGCATTCATTTGAAGGTTGGTTTGTATTTATGGCGTGCCTAGCGCTACTCGCGCTATTAATTTGGGCGCTTAATGTGCGCAATGCAGATGGTCATAGTGCGCTCCACCGGATCAACCTTTTCTACCCATCTCTGGCGGAGATAAAGCTAATTTCATCAGGCGAGCGAGCGACTAGCCGCACTCTCATGGCCACCACGATTTTATGCCTGTTGGCTCTCCCTGGGAGCATGGTGCTTTTCACTGCGGAAGAAATTGTCCCCGAACGCCAGCTGTTTTCGAAGTTCCCGCTGATTAAAGACAGTTGGGTCGGCCAGAAAAATAATATCGAGGAGCGAGTCCTTAACAAACTGTTGCTCTCCGACTACATCCTTGCTGATTATCATCGTACCGGTGACCCCTTGCCGGTCAACTTGTACGTGGCCTACTATGGTTCGCAACGCTCCGGTGCCGCCATTCACTCGCCGCGCAGCTGCATACCGGGTGGGGGCTGGAGAATCACCGATCTGAAACAGGTAGAACTGTCCGACGCCTTGGGGATGGACGGGCCTTCCGTTAACAGAACCATCATTCAACTGGGTGACGAGCGTCAGCTAGTCTATTACTGGTTTCAACAACGCGGCCGCACATTCACAAGTGAATATATGGCGAAGTGGTACCTTTTTCGGGACGGAATCATCATGGACCGCAGTGACGGTGCATTAGTCCGTCTGATTACGCCTATACCGCCGAACAGTGATGAGGCGGCAGCAGATGAGCGGTTACAAGTATTCTTGCGCGAATTTTATCCAGAGTTAGGCCGATTCATTCCGGGCAAAAGCTAAGGGCTACGATGCAGCTTCTATATTTATTCGGTTTTTTTCTAGCACTGTTGTCATCGCTACTATTAATTCCGCTTTTAGCGAAATACGCGAGCCAGCTGGGCTTAATAGACAACCCCATCGGGAGCGAACGAAAACTCCACAAAGCTCCGATGCCGCGCAGTGGTGGGCTAGGAATTATTATTCCTACCGCCATCGCGATCCTTGTCGTCTTGCCATGGAATCACTCTGTTCTAAGCTTTTTATTGAGTAGCCTAGTCATTGTAGGCTTTGGCCTGCTGGACGATATAATAGAGCTGAAGCCCATTCAAAAGTTGATCGGGCAAACATTGGGGGTCACCCTCGCCATGGTCGGCGGCATGGTCATCAGTGATGTCCCTTTTATAGACAACGCTCCAGCTTGGATCAGCTACGCACTGACCTATGTTTTTGTTATGGCTGTGATCAACGGAGTAAATTTTTCTGATGGTATGGACGGACTAGCCGCCGGTATAACACTTATGGCGCTGGTATTGATCTTCCTGCTGGCGCGAGAAGGCAGTGTCATCCATGTCGCCATTATTGCTGCGATCATCTCTGCGGCATTAGTCGGATTTCTACACTTCAATACACATCCTGCAATCATTTTTATGGGTGATGCCGGAAGCCAGTTTCTAGGTTTTAGTGTCGCGTGGCTGGCTATAACCGTGGGGGAAGCCGAGACATTAACTCTGACCTCCTTAATGCCATTGCTTATTCTGGGCATTCCGATTATGGATGTCCTACAGGTTATTTGTGTACGGATCAAAAAGAAGCTGCCGCTACCCGGTCCTGACAAAGAGCATCTCCATCACCAAATAGGCAAGCTCGGCTTGCCACAAGCAGGTGTCGTGGCAACTATGTACCTGTTGCAACTTATACTCCTTTCAGGCGCTTTTTTAATACGCCAGGATTCAGACGCCACAGCGCTCGGTTTTTACATCTGTTACCTGGTGGCCGTTTTAGGCGTGTTATACATAGGACATGCGCAGGGTTGGAGAATGAAAGGGGCGGACACGTTTGACGGCGTTAACCGGCGAAACGAGATCTTCAGGCGAGTAAGTTTTTTGCACCCTTACTCAGGAAAATTTTTTGGCCTCGTAACAGCCGGTCTCTTATGTCTGTTTGCGGTGATGTCTACAGAAATGCCAAAAGGATTTATTTATATAGCCCTGCTTCTGGCGACTAGCATATTGTGTGTCAAACTTGTTGCCCGCGGCCGATGGCCGCTGTTGATTGGTAGACTGTCGACCTATACGGCCACTATATTCTGCGTGTATGGCATGGCACTATCATCATCTCTCCGCGAATCATTTGGGATTATTGACCTGTTCCTCGCCACTTTGGCTATGGCGTTAGTGGTATCCATCCGTACCACCCGCAAGAGATATTTCTGGCTGACTCCACACGACTTGCTTGTATTGTTTTTCGTCATATTACTCGCTCCTTCTGTATCATTAGACCTTGGCCAGAACGTGAACTCCGGCACCCTTATTTTTCAGACTATTCTACTGCTCTATGTCAGCGAATATGTACTCGCTAGGGGCCACGTTGCCCAGCGGCGCCTTACTACTGCAGCGCTATTTTCGTTATTTCTTCTGGCAAGCAATCTTTGACCTTACTACCAGCAGTAGCACTACCAAGAGGCCGTATTAATGCCGTATAAATCCTTCACCGTTATTGTTCTAACACAGCTGATCCTTATAACCCTTTTGGGGGGATGCTCTTCAAGTGAGGAGCAGCAAGCGAACTATCTAAATCGTGCGCAAGAACAATATGATGCTGATGAGTTTAAGAAAGCTCGCCTAGAGCTACGTAATGTTTTCCAGATCAACCGCTACAATCCCCAAGCTCGCTACCTGTCAGCGCTTATAAATGCGGAAGACGATAACTGGCGTGAAGTTTCTAAAAACCTGCAGCTAGCGATCGAATACGCCCCTGATTTTATAGATGCGCGCATTAAAATGGGGGGTCTCTTATACCGCTTTGGGCCGGGCGTTGATGAGCGAACCTTAGAGCAAGCGGATGCTGTACTGGCTCTAGATCCTGGCAATGCAGATGCCCACGCCCTCCGGGCCGTGATATTTAGACGCCAGGGGGAAGAGGCAGACGCGATCAAAGAGGCGCAGCTTGCGTTAGACAGTGTGCCTGGTCACGTCGGAGCCACTTCCGTGATGGTGGCATTCTACGCAGATAAAGATGCTGAGCTGGCGTTTGCGTACATTGACACAAGCATTGAGATGAACCCTTCCGATAGCACCGCCAAGGAGGTGAAACTGCGTCTATTATTGACGCAGGACGAAACTGCTGCGGTTATCGCTTTGTATAAAGAGATTATTGCTGACAACCCAGAAAACATGGCGTATTACTCTCTCTTGTTGGCGTATCTTGCCAAGAAAGATCGTGACGACGAGGCGGATGCACTACTACGTAATCTCGCCACATCTCCTCGTGATAGTGTTGATTTCAAGATCTGGCTAGCTCTAGAGCTGAGCCGTGAGAACCTATCCGACATTGCAGGAAGTGCGGTTAAAGGCTTTATTGTCGATTACCCAGAAGAATATAAGCTGCGTTTTGCCCTATCGCGCATATATATGGTGTCGCGGCGACAGGCAGATGCCATTGACATTTTGCAAGAAATTATTGCGCTTGATATAGAGGGCGCTGATGCACAAGCCGCTCGCGCGACCATTGCCGCTTATGCGTGGACGTTTGACAACGATCGAGCCACTGCAGAGGCGATGGCAAATGAGATGTTGGCAATAGAAGCGAGCAATCCAGTTGCGCTGCAGCTTAGAGCAACTTTCAGACTCTTAGACAACAATAATATCGGCGCGATCTCGGATCTACGCGCTGCATTAAAATCTGATCCAACGTCTGTTAATGCGCTTCTCGCACTCGGCGATGCGCATATGGCAAATGATTCTATAGATCTTGCCCTTGATGCTTATCGTAATGCACTTGAGGTGTCGCCTAACGACGGCACTGGGGTGGAAAAAATTTCTCAGCTGTTGATCAGCCAGGGCAACTACACTGCCGTAGAGCCGATACTGACAAGCTATCTGAAAGAATTTCCGACAAATGCAAATGCTCATGTTTTATTGATCGAATCTTACATCTTACAGCAACGCTGGAGTGACGCATTAGCCGCCGCAACAGCACTAGAGCAGCAAGACCAGCAGCTGGCAAGAGGCCTTTATCTAAGAGGTCGTGTGCTATACGCGAGCGAGGAATATCCCGCTGCAATAGCAGCATTTGAGGAAGTCCTCCAGCTTGAGCCAAGTGCAGTCGAAGCGCTTTCATATCTCGTCAACACAATGCTCTTAATAGGAGAAGGCAGTGCCGCAGAGGCATACTTATCGGATCATATACGAGCTTACCCGGAACAAGTGCATCCGCTCGAACTAGAGGGTTCTGTGTATCTGAGCTCCGGAGATTTTGACGCCGCGATAAAGAGCTATCGAGCTGCACTTTTACTCGATCCCCAACGCGAGTCCACTCAAGTCGTGCTGGGCAAAGCACTTCAAGCAAAAGGTAACTTGCTCGCTGCACTTAAGGCGTATAACGATGGCCTCGAATTGTCGCCAAAAAATGTCGGCCTGTTGACTCTCAAGGCGGGATTATTCGAAGCTCTAGAGCGACACCAAGACGCCGTAGATGTCTACAACGCAGTGCTAGCTATCGACCGAGATGAAGTGATTGCATCTAACAACCTGGCCATGCTTCTAATGGATTACTTTCCCAGCGAGGAAAGCTTTGCTCGAGCATTTCAGTTAACCATTAAGTTTGAAGATACCAATATAGCTGCACTGTTGGATACTCGTGGCTGGCTATACTATCAAATGAAAGATTACGTTAGTGCTAAGCGAGTGCTGAAACGAGCAGTTGCGGCAGATGGTGATGAAAGTATATTTCGATTCCATTTAGGAATGACGTATTACAGGCTCGGGGATAATACATCTGCCAAAATGGAACTAGAAAAATCTCTTGCTGACGATGCAACATTTGTGGGCTCTGATGAGGCATCTGAATTAGTAAAGAAACTTTAAACCTTGACGATGGATTAATTGCTGGCTAGCTGGCATTAAAAATTGATATAGCCGGAGCTCGACTAGACTGCTCTGCTATGTCCACAGACCTTTTAATGGCTATAAAAACAACAGTCGATAAGCCTCGAGCAATTTCGGCTCTTCATATTTCCATTCTAGTTCAGTAATAATGCGATTTCGACCAAAATCACCCATAGCTTTTCGCTTTACCTGATCGTCAAGTAACAAAAGTATTTTCTCCGCTAAGTCTTTCGTATCATTCCTGCATGCATAGAGAGATGCCTCCTGAGCTGAAAAGCGCCCTTCGCTTAAATCGAACTGAACAATGGGCTTGGCTAACGCCATATATTCCATGATTTTATTCATTGTGGACTTATCGTTCATCTCGTTGGCCACGTCAGGATTTACACAAACATCTGCTGTATTGAGCATTTCCAGCATCTGCTGATCTGAAACGCGCCCAGTAAACGTAACATAGTCCTCTATCCCTAACGCCTTCGCATAGGCCTGCAGGCTAGTAAGCTCTGTTCCGCCTCCTACTAGCCCGAAATGCACATCAGTTCGGTTCTTATGTTCTACAATATACTGCAGAGCTCGCAACAAGTAATCGATGCCTTCTTGCTTACCCATCACTCCCACATAACCGACTAGATGTTTTCGACCTTTTTTAAGGGCGAGTACTGGCTCAATGATCTTTAATCGATCAAGTTTCGGACCGCTTCTGACAACTGTCACTTTGTCGGGGTGCATACCGCCGCGCTCTATGGCTATCTGCTTATAAGATTCGTTAGTGGCGATAGACCTATCGGCTGTTTTGAACGTGAGTCTCTCGCAAAGTAGCATTAACCGATAGAAAAAGTCGCGCCGGCCAAACTTAGCTTCATAGAGTTCAGGGTTAATGTCATGGTGGTCGAAAAGAAATTTCTTGTGGAAAAAGAATTTGAAAAATCCGCCGACAAGAAAGATCAAGTCCGGTGGATTACAAGCATGAATTGCATCAAAGCCATGGCTGAATAACACCTTGAACGACAAATAAAACTCCCAGTATAGCGCCACACTGTATTCTAGTGCGTAGCCTAGAGCACCTTCAGCCTCCGGCGGTAACGGGTGCCGATAGATATGGATCCCGTCTAGGCATTCATACTTTTCTTCATAACCTTTGCCGGTAGGGCAGATAATAAAAACTTGATATCCATTTTGATGCAGCGTTGTCGCCTCCTGCCAGACTCGGCGATCGAATGGAGAAGGAAGGTTTTCAACTATAAAGAGAATTCGCTTACCAGCAGATGCCATCATACCGCCCTGCAATACTGCGATGATCGACTATTCTGACTAAGTCAACAATCACCTGCTCTTCGTTCGTCATGGCCATGATATTTTTAAATTCGTTCGCGCCGTTACCAATGACAATGGTCTGCCCATGGGAAATTGCTTCGTCGAGGGTGTCTACCATCAGCGAGGAAATGTGGGGAATAGCATTGAGAATATAGTCTTTATTGGCGCCTGTGAGTCTTGCGAGGTTTACGCTTTTATCATATAGGCACAGTTCATACCCCTTCCCGATCAGGCGCTCTACCACTTCAACCAGTGGACTCTCTCGCAAGTCGTCGGTCCCTGCCTTGAAACTAAAGCCCAGTATCGAGACTTTCTTGTTGCCCTTATCCGTAATCATCGCTACGCCGCGATCAATTTGCTTAGCGTTATTAGTGAGGATGTTACCAATAATTGGAAGCTCTAGATCGAGCGACTTCGCTTTATAATTAAGTGCCCGTACGTCTTTAGGCAGGCAGGAACCGCCAAATGCGAAGCCCGGCTTCATGTAGTAGGGTGACAGGTTAAGCTTCGTGTCCTGACAAAAGATATCCATGACGTCGTGGCCGTCGATACCGATGGCTTTGCAAAGATTGCCAATTTCATTGGCAAAACCTACTTTAACCGCATGCCATACATTATCGGTGTATTTCACCATTTCCGCAGTTTCGATGTCGGTCCGAATGAGTGGTGCACTGAGGTCACTATATAGCCTTGCTAGCAACTCTCCACTTGTTGTGCCAATTTCCCCAATAACTGTTTTAGGCGGATTATAGTAATCGTATATCGCAGTGCCTTCTCGCAAGAATTCGGGGTTATTGCAAACACCAAAATTGACGCCCGCTTTTTTACCCGAAATCTTTTCGAGAGTGGGGATAACAACGTCACGCATACTGCCTGGCAACATGGTACTGCGTATCACTACGACGTGAAAATCGTCCTTATTTCGCAACACAGAGCCAATGTCTTGACACACTCTCTCGACAAAGGATAGATCCAAGTTGCCATTTGCTTGACTGGGAGTACCAACGGAAATAAAGGAAATCGTTGTATTAGTGACCGCGTACTCCGCATCACTCGTCGCCTCTAATCGGCCACTAGTGACGCCTGCTACAAGCAACGCTTCCAGATCCTTTTCGATAATTGGAGCCAAGCCCTGGTTGATCAGGTCCACCTTTGTCGGATTGGGGTCGACACCGATCACGGTGTGTCCGTCGCTGCTCAGGCATGCAGCAGAGACAGCCCCCACATAGCCCATGCCGAAAATACTGATGTTCATACTGTGGGCACTATACATAAAAGAATGTAATCATATACTACTGTGTAAAATCCCATAAACGCAAATTTGTAAGGTGTTATTTTATTGCTATCACGTTGGCGCTAGACAGTGATATCGACGATTAGTGTAGTAGACCCGCTAATCTTGAGGCTTTCCACCACGGTAGTTATCGGAGCTTTGACATCATAGGACTTTGATATCCAGCCAATTACAGGGTTTTCGGCGCCGCGGCTCACAATAATTTCACGATGTGCGAGAGGATTAAGCGTAAACCCCGCAGTTTGCCCTTCACGTGTGACAGAGATGGCATCTTGCTCGACAGCTATCTCGCAGGCTTCCGCAAAGTGCCAGATACGTTCTACCAAATGTTGACCTACACATTCGATATAGTCAGTTACACGAAAGCGGCGCAGAGACGCGTTGTATTCTATCTCTCGCCGGTGAGTAACAGGATCGGACAGCCGATGGTATCCGTTGTGGCTAGCCAGCAAGCGCTGCTTTTCCCCGTTGCTCTCCCATAGCTCGCACACCGCTTCAGCTTTATGAATCCACATAAAGTTGCCGCCAGATTCGGATTGGTCCGCAGAATCTATACGCACGGTATTATGCGCCAACGTTCCTCTGAAATAGTCCCTCCAGACCTTTTGTGTGTGGTAGGCGTATGTGCCAGGGTCCACCAGTATCTCGTAGCCCGCTACAGACAGCACCATAGACAACGCATCTGCATGGCCGTGTGCCGCGATGCCGAGGTAGCCCAATGGGCCTACATCGACAATACATTTCACTTCCAGTTCGGTGTCAAAGTCACCCCCAAAAATATAGTACCCGCCAGTGGCGTAACTCGTATTCAAACTGACTTTTGTCGCGCTTGCGCCACCTTCGCGAGAGTAGTCAAGCCCAAGCAACCACTGAGTCTTATCATCAACAGCGCCTGCTTTTTGTAAGTACTCAGGTCGACCGAACAGTAATCCACCCGTCGCCAACAAGGACTTATAAGGGCAAAATTTCTTATCAGGACAAAGGCGGGTTACGTAGCCGTCGTCAGCATCACCAATCATGGGTACATTACCCTGAACATCCATGATAGAGGCCACAAATCCGATCATCTGATCCAATCGTTCCCAGTAGGCGGCTGGAAAATCATGATTCGTAGATCTCGCCGCCAAACCAGAAAATAATAGAAAATCGAGCACAAATTGCTGATAGGAAACAGCCTGCTCCCGATTCACCCCGTCCTCGGTATTCTGTGTCAGTGCTTCTTCCAGCAAAATACGATAGGACACCTCCCGCCAATGCCCACATGCTTGCCAGAAAGGCCACGTAACTGAAGCAATATACAATCCGGCCGCCTCGCCGATAAGATGATTGTTCGCCGAGGAATACCGGGACCAGTACAAGTTAATGTCGTGGCAATGCTGGTAAATAGAATTAAGCCAACGCGCCCGCAATGCTTCACCTCGTCTTCCCCGAAAGAGTTCGGATTGCTCACCCCCAATCAGCTGCCACACGATGGACCAGTTTATGAGGCGAATGCCCAACTCCAAAGAGCTCGTCCAGTTAGGGCCCAGAGGATAGGGGCACTGTTCCAGCCAGGACGAAAGCTGCTCGGCAAAACCA
>Ga0209502_10002105_pt1 | contig 16963 bp, 17 predicted proteins | sample ArcticOcean_MG_C_10_FD_187442 | JGI IMG/M metagenome (GOLD analysis project Ga0209502, IMG submission 187442) | Marine microbial communities from western Arctic Ocean - ArcticOcean_MG_CB11_90 (SPAdes) (version 2) | ecosystem: Environmental > Aquatic > Marine > Oceanic | place: Arctic Ocean...
TTTTTTTTATATCAGTAATATAATTTAAATTTCCTAAAAAAAATTTTTCTTCAGTTAAAACAGACAGACAAGCAGCATTGTTGTCAGAGTATAAATTAGCAATTTTTAAATGATCAAAATTTTTAACTATAACTCCTGCTGAAGGACTAGCTTTTTTAATTTCAGCTATCAAAGAAACTTTCTTTAGCTCCTGATTATCAATTAAAGTTTCTTTAAAATCTAAAAAATTATCAATAGATTTTATTTTATTTTCTATTGTAGTTAATGAAATTTTTTCTTTTATAGCTCTAAGATCTTCTTTTTTTTGTTTAATTATTTTTTCTAAAATATTTTCCATTAAATAGCCTGAATTTTTTGTAAATGTTCGTAAACTCTACCAGATCCTAAGTGTTGTTTGCTGACCTTATAAGCCTTTTTGAAATCTTTTTCTTTATTTAACACCATTAAACCGGCAGCTGCATTTAAAGCAACCGAGTCAGAGAACTCATTGTCCTCACCTTTAAATATGTCTATTATTTTTTGAGCGTTGTATTTAGCATTTTTGCCTTTTAAATTTTCTTTATTTTTATTAGCAATATTTAAATCAGCAGGATTAATTAAATAACTTTTAATATTCCCATTATTTAACTCTACAATCTTTGTTTCTGCAAAAGGTGAGATTTCATCCATTCCATCTGTGCTATGAACAATGAAAGCATTTTCAACATTATTTTCTTTTAAAGCTTCTGCAAATGGCATCATCCATTTTTCATTAAAAACTCCAACAACTTGTTTTTTAACTTGCGCGGGACTACTTAAAGGCCCAATCAAATTAAAAATAGTTTTCTTAGCTATTTTTTTTCTAGCAGTAGCAACATACTTCATTGCCTGGTGGTAATTAGGAGCGAACATGAAAGCAAAATTAACTTTCTCAATGGACAACGTAGCTTCATGTGGTTTTAAATTAATATTAATTTTTAATGCCTCTAAAACATCCGCTGATCCGCAGTTTGATGAAACTGCTTTGTTACCGTGTTTAGCTACTTTAATACCAATACTTGCTAAAACAATTGCTGCAGCCGTTGAAATATTTAGAGAATTTTGACCATCTCCACCTGTGCCGCAAGTGTCAATCGTCCCACTTGGTGCTTTAACTAGAGTAGCTTTTGATCTCATGACAAAAATACCTCCAGCTAACTCATCTTTAGTTTCACCTTTGTTAGAGAGTGCGGTTAGAATTTTGATAATATTATCCTCATCATACTTCCCTTCCATAATATTTGAAAAAAGAATTTTGCTTTCTTGAAAAGAAAGATTTTCTTTAGACTCTAATTTTTTAATAAAATCTGCCATCAATCCTAATGGTTTATAAAATTTTTGATTAATTGCATACCAACTTTTGTATTAATGCTCTCAGGGTGAAATTGCACTCCATGTATATCATATTGATTATGCATAATCCCCATTATAGTTTTATTTTTAGTCTCAGCTGTAATTAACAAACAATTAGGTAAAGTTTTCTTGTCTATAATTAGACTGTGATATCTTGTTGCCTCAAATGGCAATTTAAGATTTTTAAATATTCCAATTTTGTTGAAATATATTTTACTCATTTTTCCATGCATTAAATTTTTAGCTCTTATAATTTTACCACCAAAAACTTGTCCAATAATTTGATGGCCCAAACAGACACCTAGTATAGGTAATTCTTTATGAAGATCTTTCACAATTTTAAGACAGTTGCCAGCTTGTGATGGATTGCCAGGACCTGGTGAGATAACAATTTTATTATATTTTTTTTTAACAATCTCTTTAGGTGTAATCATATCATTCCTAACTACATCCACTTTACATTTAAGCTTTGAGATATAGTGAAACAAATTGTAAGTAAAGCTGTCGTAATTATCTATGAGTAAAACTTTCATTTAATCAACTGCGCTCATTAAGGCTTTAGCTTTGTTAACTGTTTCTTGATATTCTTTTTCTGGTTCGCTATCCGCAACTATTCCCGCCCCAGATTGTACGTAAAATTTATCATTTTTAATTAGTGCTGTTCTTAAAGCAATGCAGGTATCGAATTCTTTTCCTGGTGTAAAATACCCTATTCCACCCGCGTAAAGTTTACGTTTATTTTTTTCAAGCTCATCAATAATCTCCATAGCTCTAATTTTAGGTGCACCACTAACAGTTCCCGCCGGAAAGCCAGATAATAAAGTCTCAAATATCGAGTTTTTGCTATCAAATTTACCAATAACATTTGATACGATGTGCATTACGTGAGAGTATTTCTCTATAGTAAAACTTTCAGTTACTTTAACAGAATTAACTTTTGATACTTTCCCCACATCATTCCTTCCAAGATCAAGCAGCATTAAATGTTCCGCTAATTCTTTTTTATCTTTCAAAAGGTCTTTAGCGTATTTTATATCTTGAGCTTTCGTATGTCCCCTAGGTCTTGTTCCTGCAATCGGTCTAATTGTTATTTGGTCATCTCTTAATCTAACTAAAATTTCAGGACTGCTACCAATTATTTTAAAATCTTCAAAATTAAAATAAAACATGAATGGAGAAGGGTTTGATAGTCTTAAATAGTTATAAATCTCTAGTGGTTTTTTTTTAATTTTTCTCTCAAATCTTTGACTTAAAACAACTTGAAAAATATCTCCTTTAGCAATGTATTCTTTAGCTTTTTTTACGTAATTTTTAAATTGATTTTTTGAGATGTTACTTTTAATTTTATTTTTATTTTTCTGATAAGTAAATTTTACTGGTAATTTTATATTACTATAATCTTCATAAGTTTCAAAATTTCTTAGAATAGATTGGTATTTCTCAAAATAATTTTTAATTTTAGTTTCAGCATAAATATTTTCGATAAAATATATTTTTTTTTTTAGATTGTCATAAATAACTAAATTTTTTGGTCTAATTATTCTTACATCTGGAATTTTAAGATCATCCACACACTTGTCGGGAATACTTTCTATGTACCTAATAACATCGTAAGAAAAATAACCAACAAGCATGGCAGCCATCTTAGGAATACCATTTGGAACTTTAGTGTTAAATTTATGAATTAAATTGTTTAGAAAATTTAGAGGCTCTTCATTAATATTTTTTTTTTTTCCCTCAAAGTTCTCTGTAATTGTACTTTTATTAATATCCCATATTTTATCAGGGTTTAATCCTATTATTGTGTATCTTCCTCTGATTGTTCCTTTTTCAACAGATTCAAAAATAAAACTATTTTTTTCAACCAGTAAAAAATTAAATATATTTTCAACTTCTTTGTAATCTTTACATTTTTTGACACTGTAAATTAGCAGATCTTTCTTTGATTTGTGATCTTTTATAAAAGAACTAAAACTAATATTTAGTTTCATTAGAGAGTATTTTTAATACGATTCAACACTTTTTCATTTATTTTCACATCGTATTTACCATTAATCGTTTCATCAAAAGTACTATAAATTTGATTGGCTAAACTAAATTTGGCTTTAGCTTTATATTTCTCGTAATCTTTTATATTTTTATCAAATGGTAATTTTTCAGTTTTTTCAGCTAAAATTATATAATTCTTAGTGAGTAAACTATCTGTGATTAGTTGAAAATTTCCGTCATTAACTTTAAAAATTTCTTTAATGATACCTGAGTTAAAAATAGTTTCATCTTTAATGTTTTTGATAGTTATTTTTTTAATTTCCAAATTATTGTCTTTGCTGAACTTCTGAAACTGTTCACTATTAAATATTCCTTCGGATATATCCTTTGCAATTTTTGTGTTTTCTTCAATAATATGTTTTGTTTTTAGTTGTGAAACAATAGCTCCTTTAATCTCTTTATCTTCCAGAGTTCTGGTGACTGTATCTATATTCAAGACTTCACTTAAATAATATTTGTTATTAATATTTATTAACTCAGGTTTGTTTATAACCTTAGGACTAAAGATCTTTGTAAAAAGATCATTATCAACTTTCGTTATATCTTTACCCTCTTTATCTTTTTTTTGTCTGTTAGCTTCTTTTAAAACCACTATTGATAAATTAAACTCATTAACAAAATCACTTATCTTGCTACCATCTAAAATAGCATTCTCAATTTCATCAATTTTCTCAAAGTAAGACTCACTATATTCTTTTTGGCCCGTTAAGTTGTTCGGTAGAAGCTCTACGTAATTTATTTTTTTAAAATCTTGAGTAAAAATATTTTTATTTGACTCATAAGTTTTTGAAATTTCTTTTTCAGGGATTGAGTAATTTTTATACAAACTATCTAATTCTAAATACTGAATAGTTTTTATCTGGTTTTCATTGACATATTCTTGTTCAATCAAAAATTCTGGTAAATTAACACCCTCAGATAAAAAAGTTAGTAATTGTCTTTTTTTCTCTTGTTCAGCAATATTTTGCTCAAACATGGGAGCGCTTATACTACTTTCTAATAAAAATTTTTCATATTCTGTTCTAGAAAATTTATTATCTTTCTTAAAATTTTCATCTGTAGTTATAATTTCTTTAAGCGATTGATTATTTAAGTTCACGCCCTGATCAATTATTTCAAGTGCAATAATTTTTTTTCCAACGTAATCAGATAAAATTTTATCTAATAAATCTGTTTTAGAAATGGTGTTTCTTTGCTGTTTGCTTAGATTAAGTCTATTCACATATTCAGCAAAGTTTTGCGCACTTACTTTTTCAGAGTCTATTGTAACAACAACATTCTGATTACCTGACCTAAATACGTCGCCCATTCCCCAAAAAAGGAAGGGTAAAATAATTATAGCTATTAAAATTTTAGCTAATAGAGATGTGGTCGCTTTTCTTATTGATGTAAGCATTGTTTTAATTTAATAGAACGCTTTATATTTAACACACCTATAGATTAAAAAATTAAATATGGCAAATAACATGAAGTATTTTATTGGAAATTGGAAAATGTTCGGCATTCCTAAGTCTATTACTATCCTTGATAAAATAAATGGATTTATCAAATCTGATAAGAAATTTAACAAAAAATACAAAATAGTTATTACTCCGCCATATACTTTACTTCAAAGCTATTCTAAATTTTTTTTAAAAAAAAAAATTTCTATTGGTGCTCAAAATTGTTATCACAAAGATAATTTTGGAGCTAACACTGGTGCTGTCAGTTCTTTAATGATTAAAAGTATTGGAGCTCAATATGTTATAGTTGGACATTCAGACAATCGTTCAGAGGGAGATACTGACGTGATGCTTAAAAGCAAAGTAGCAAACTCACTAAACAATAAACTAAAAGTAGTTTTCTGCATAGGCGAAAACAAAGAACACAAACTTAAGAACAAAACATTTGAAGTGCTTGAAAATCAAATTAAAAATGTTTTAGAAAAAAAATTTAATTTTAAAGATATAATTATTGCCTACGAACCAATCTGGTCAATTGGCACCGGACAGATTCCTGAAACAGATGATTTATTAAAGACAACAATTTTTATAAAAAAAATATTAAAAAATATTTTTAAAAAATCTTCCCCAGTAGTTTTATACGGAGGTTCTGTAGATGGTAAAAATATTAGTCAATTTAAAAAACTAAACCAGATAGACGGCTTTTTAATTGGCGGCGCATCAAAGTCAGAAAAAAATTTTATTGATATAATAAAAAATTACTATAGATAGATCTTATGGAAAGCATTTTACTTACAATAAATATTATTCTAGCTGTTTTGATGGTTATTGTAATTTTATTGCAGAGATCCGAGGGCGGAGCTTTGGGTCTAGGTGTTTCACAGGACAATTTCACATCTTCCAGATCGGCAGGAGATTTTCTTACTAAATTTACATCCATACTAGCTGTTTTTTTTATTGCAACTAGCATTGCTTTAGTTTCGATTTCACGAGACGAAATAAAAGAAGTTCAATCTGTAATCGATCTAGAAAAAGAAAAAGACCAAAATAAAAATCTTCCACAAATTCCTGAAAATCAAAAATAATCTTTGTTTTTAAAATAAAAGTCGCTATAATATTATTCCATGGCGCGATATATATTCGTAACTGGCGGCGTGGTTTCATCATTAGGCAAAGGTTTAACCTCAGCATCTCTAGCTTCATTGCTCCAATTAAGAGGCTATAAAGTAAAAATTAGAAAACTAGACCCTTATTTAAACGTTGACCCAGGAACAATGAATCCTTTTGAGCATGGAGAAGTTTTCGTCACTGATGATGGTGCAGAAACAGATTTAGATCTCGGTCATTACGAAAGATTTACTAACAGACCTGCCACTAAAGAGGATAATATTACTACAGGTCAAATTTACAAAGATATTATTGAAAAGGAGAGAAGAGGAGAATATTTAGGAAGCACAGTTCAAATTATTCCCCACGTCACAAACCATATAAAAAAATTTATTTCCAACAAAGTTTCCAAGGAAGATTTTGTAATATGTGAAATAGGTGGCACAGTCGGAGATATAGAAAGTTTGCCATTTTTAGAGGCTATTAGACAATTTTCTAACGAAGAAGGAAAAAATAAAAGCTTATTTATTCATCTTACTCTAGTTCCATATATACAGGCTTCTGAAGAGTTAAAAACAAAACCAACACAACATTCCGTGAAGGAACTTAGAAGTATAGGCATACAACCTGATATTATAATTTGTAGATCTGAAAAGATTATTCCAAAAGAAGAAAAAAGAAAAATCTCTTTATTTTGCAATGTTGAGGCTGAGCACGTAATCCAATCTATAGATGTTAAGTCTATTTATGAAGTTCCTATTAAATACAACGAAGAAAAGTTAGATAAAAAAATTCTTAATATTTTCGGGTTAAAAGAAAAAAACAAAGCCAATTTAAAAACATGGAAAGATATTGTTACAAAAATTAACTCAAAAAGAAAAAAGGTTTCTGTTGCTATTGTGGGTAAATATGTTGACCTTAAGGATGCGTACAAATCTTTAGATGAAGCATTGATCCACGGTTCTTTGAGTAACGATGTAGATCTTAATGCGAAGTGGGTCGATTCAACAAAAATAAATAAAAAAAATGTAAGTAAAGTTTTAAAAGATTATAGCGCTATTCTTATACCAGGTGGTTTTGGAGTAAGAGGAACTGAAGGTAAGATAGAGGCTATAGCTTACGCGAGAAAATGTAAAATTCCTTTTTTTGGAATCTGCTTTGGTATGCAAATGGCAATTATAGAATCAGCAAGAAATATGCTCGGTGTTAAAAAAGCAACTTCTAGTGAGTTTGGCAAGAGTGGAACTCATGTAATTGGTCTAATACACGAATGGAGTCAAGGAAAAGACATTAAAAAAGGAACTGAAAAAAACTTGGGCGGTACTATGAGATTGGGTTCTTACAAAGCTAAATTGAAAAAAAATTCTTTAATAAGTAAAATATACAAGTCAAATTCAATTAATGAAAGGCACAGACATAGATATGAAGTCAATAAGAATTTAAAACCTAAATTAGAAAAAAAAGGCCTGATTTTTTCTGGACTTTCGCCAGATGGTTCTTTGCCGGAAGCAATTGAACTTGAAAATCATCCTTGGTTTATTGGTGTTCAATTCCACCCTGAATTTAAGTCTAGACCTTTTGCGCCACATCCACTATTCTCATCTTTTATTAAAGCTGCAAAAAATAACTCAGAAAATAAAAATGACTAATCACAAAGTAAAGTGCGCTAATTTTGAAATAGCCAACGATCAAGCTTTCACTTTAATTGCTGGACCATGTCAACTTGAAAGCGAGGAACATGCTTTAGAAGTTTCGAAAGAGTTAAAAAAAATAACTTCAGATTTAAAAATTAATTTAATTTATAAAACTTCGTTTGATAAAGCCAATAGAACAAGTTTAAATGGAAAACGAGGAATGGGTTTGGAAAAATCTCTTTCTATATTTGATAAAATTCGAAAAAACGTTGGTGTCCCAGTGTTAACAGATGTTCATACAGCTGAACAATGTTCGATTGTTGCAAATCATGTGGATGTGCTTCAAATACCTGCTTTTTTATGCAGGCAAACAGACTTATTAATAGCTGCCGCAAAGACAGGTAAAATAATTAACGTTAAGAAAGGTCAATTTTTAGCTCCTTGGGACATGGCCAATGTAATAAAAAAACTAGAAGAGTCAGGAAATAAAAATATTTTACTAACAGAGCGTGGCGCAAGCTTTGGGTATAATACACTTGTTTCAGACATGAGAGCTTTACCTATTATGGCAAAGTTTGGCTATCCAATTGTTTTTGATGCAACTCATTCTGTGCAGCAGCCTGGTGGCATGGGAGAGAAAAGTGGAGGACAAAGAGAGTTTGTGCCTTATCTAGCTCGAGCAGCTATAGCAGTAGGTGTTGGAGCAGTTTTTATGGAGACACATGAAGATCCAGACAACGCACCATCAGATGGTCCTAACATGGTCCCGTTAAGTGAAATAAAATCTCTTTTAAAACAATTGGTTTCAATTGATACGTTGATTAAAAATTAATAAATGGCAAAAATTACCAAGGTAGTAGGCAGACAAGTCTTTGACAGCAGAGGAAACCCAACAGTAGAAGCAGAAGTTTTTTTAAGCAACAAAATAAAAGCCTCAGCCATCGTCCCGTCAGGTGCTTCAACAGGTGCGTTTGAGGCTTACGAATTAAGAGATGATAACAAAAATTATTTTTTAGGGAAAAGTGTTTTAAATGCAGTGATGAATATAAATACAATTATTAATAAAAATTTAAAAAACATAGAATCAGGCAAGCAAAAAAAAATTGATCAAATTTTATTAGACTTAGATGGAACAGAAAATAAAAAGAAACTTGGCGCTAATGCTTTGCTCGCAGTGTCTTTAGCTGTTTCTAAAGCGGAAGCAAGTTCCAAAAAAAAAGAATTATATCAACACTTAGGAAAAAATTTTTTATTACCTAAGCCCTTAATGAATATTATTAATGGAGGAGCGCATGCAGATAATAATTTAAGAATTCAAGAATTTATGATTAGACCAGATTCAGCAAAAAATTTTATGGACGCTATTGAAAAGTGTTTTCTAGTTATACAAAATTTGAAAAAAATTCTTCAATCCAAAAACCTATCAACAAATGTAGGAGACGAAGGAGGCTTTGCACCTTTAATTAATTCCAACGAAGAAGCACTTGACCTTATTGTGCAAGCCATTGAAAAATCCAATTTAAAACCTGGCGTAGATATCAGCATTTGTCTGGATGTAGCTGCAAATGAATTAATCAATAAAGATGGAAAATATTCATTAAATTCTGCTGAGTTTATTTCTGTTGATGATAGTATTAACTATTATAAAAGTTTAGTTTCTAATTACCCAATTAAATCAATCGAGGATCCTTTTGCTGAAGATGATTGGAGCGCATGGTCTAGGCTTACAAAAGAAATAGGAAAAAATGTTCAAATAGTAGGAGACGATCTATTTGTAACAAATGTTACAAGATTAAAAAGAGGAATTAAAGAGAAGTCAGCGAACTCAATTTTAATTAAAGTAAATCAGATTGGAACTCTAACTGAAACTTTAGATGTGATTGATCTTGCTAAGAAAAATGCTTTTAGCACTATTATCTCACATAGATCTGGCGATACAGAAGATACTTTTATTGCTGATTTGGCTGTGGCTACTCAATCAACTCAGATCAAAACAGGGTCATTGGCTAGATCTGAAAGAGTTGCGAAATACAATAGGTTATTGAGAATCGAAGAACAGCTTGGAAAACTTTCTAAAATCGCTAGAATCTAAACATGAAAGTTTTTCAAATTATAAAAACTAAAAAACTATTTTTTTTTCAGGTATTCTTAACTCTTTATATTGGCATTAATTTAATAGGTGGCGAAAGAGGTTTAATTTCTTATTTTGAAAAAAAAACGTTTGAAAATAAACTTTATACGGAAAATACAGAGTTGAAAAAAAAATTAGAAGCTGTAGAGCATAAAAATAAGTTATTATCTGAAAATATTGATTTTGATTATTTAGATATTTTATATAGAACAAAACTTAAATTTGGAACAAAAGATGAAATTTTAATAAAACTACAATAATGAAATCAAGACATCCAGAAAAAATAAAAAATATAGCTAGTCCGCTTAAAAAAAAACCTGATTGGATTAGGTCTAAAATTACTGACAGTAAAATATTCTTCCAAACCAAAGAAATTGTAAATAAAAATAAACTAAATACTGTTTGTCAGGAAGCGAACTGTCCAAACATAACTGAATGCTGGAGCAAAAAACATGCAACTTTTATGATTATGGGTGACACCTGTACAAGAGGCTGTGCATTTTGCGATGTCAAGACAGGGAGACCCTCTCCTTTAGATCCTATGGAGCCCTTTAAGTTATCAAATGCAGTTAATGAATTGCAGTTAAACCATGTGGTAATTACATCCGTTGACAGAGATGACTTGGAAGACGGGGGCGCAAATCATTTTCAAGAAGTTATTTTCGAAGTTAAAAAAAAAAACCCCAACACAACAATAGAAGTTTTGACCCCAGATTTTCTAAAAAAAGGAAATGCTTACGAAAAAGTTTTAGAAGCTAGTCCTGATGTTTTTAATCACAATATAGAAACAGTTCCAAGTTTATACCTAAAAGTTAGACCTGGTTCTCGCTATTTTACCTCAATCGAGCTGCTTAAATCTGTCAAAATAAAAAAACCAAATATTTTTACAAAATCAGGAATTATGGTTGGCTTAGGAGAAAAAAAAGATGAAATAATACAGGTTATGGATGATTTACGAATGGCAGATGTAGATTTTTTAACAATTGGACAATACTTACAGCCTTCAACTAAGCATTTTCCTTTAGACAGGTATGTACATCCAGAAGAGTTTGCAGAATTTAAGAATATTGCAATTTCAAAAGGTTTTTTATTAGTTTCCTCAACACCTTTAACACGGTCTTCTTATCATGCAGATACAGATTTTAAAATTCTAAAAGAAGCGAGAGACAAATCTTTAGGATGTCATCAGCTTCAATAAAAAAAATTATTTCTTGTAATAAAAAAAATTTAATCGATATGATTTTAGATATTGAACAGTATCCTCAATTTGTTCCTTGGTGTTTAAAAAGTAAAATTTATGAAAAAAATGAATCCAAAGATTTTATTGAAATACAAGCAGATCTTAAAGTTGGTAAAAAATTTATAAATGAAACTTATTCTAGCCTAGTTTTATATTCTAAAAAAAAAGATTTAATTACCGTAACGAATATAGGAGGTCCTTTAAAATACCTTAAAAATGAGTGGAAATTGAGAGAAATAAACAACAAAACCGAATTAGATTTTAATATAGATTTTGAACTAAAAAATAATTTTTTAAACATAATAATAAAAAATTATTTTAATTTTGGCCTAAATAAAATTACTGATGCTTTTGAAAAAAGAGCTTTAAAGCTTTTTAAATAAAATTTTTTATAAGTTCTAAAGATTTTTTAACAGAATTTATTCTAATTTTTTCCCTGGTATTATTTTTAAAGAAATATTTATTAATTTTTGTTTTTTTACCTTTTTTTATTCCTATATAGACTAGCCCCACAGGCTTTAATTTTGAACCACCTTTAGGTCCGGCAATACCGGTAATTGCTATATTTAAATTTGCTTTTGATAATTTTGACAAGTTGTTAACCATAGTAGTGCAACATTGTTTGCTAACAGCTCCATATTTACGAATTATTTTTAAAGGTACTTTTAAGTATTTAATTTTTGATTGATTTGAATAAGTGACAATCCCAAATAAAAAAATTTTTGATGCACCGCTTACGCTGGTTATTACTTGTGCAAGCATTCCACCAGTACAAGATTCTGCTGTAGCTAAACTAATTTTCTTATTTTTAAGTAAATTAATTATTTCCTTTGCTTCTTTAGACATAATTTATATAAATGAAAATTGTCAATAATATTATCACGGAATAAATACCTGCAACAATATCATCTAGTATTACACCAAATCCACTTTTCATTTCTTTATCAATTTTTTTTATAGGATAAGGTTTCCATATATCGAATATTCTAAACAAAATAAATGAAATGAAAGTATAAAAAATAAAATGATTTAAATTATTTATTTCAATAAAATTATAAACAGTTAAGACTGGAATAGACTGTCCTATAAACTCATCTACAACTATCTCTTTAGCATCTATTTCTGAAAATGACTTTTTGTATCTATCAATAGCGTAGACAGAAAATATAAATATTACAAACGCACTTAAAATTAAAAAAAAAATATTTACTTGTAAGTTATAGAACCAAATATAAATCAAGCAAGTAACAAAAGAGGCTACTGTACCAGGTGCGTACTTTGAGGTGCCTATGCCCATCATTGTAAGAACCAATATATTGAATCTTTTAATCATATTTAATCACAGAGACTATTACCTCTGTTGCTATAGCTTTTTGTTTTCCTATAACTCCTAGTTTTTCAGTTGTTTTTGCTTTAATATTTATTTTTTCTTTATTCATCTCGCAAAGTTTAGAAATACTTTCAAGTATTTTATTTTTAAATTTTTTAATTTTAGGAGTTTCTGTTATGATATTAATATCTAGATTATTAATTTCATAGTTTTTATTTCTAATTTGTTCAATAACTTTTTTTAGTAAACTTGACGACCTTATATTTTCAAATTTTTTATTTGTGTCAGAAAATTTCTCTCCAATATCTCCCATCTGACATGCCCCAAGAACTGCGTCTATTACAGCATGAAGTACAGGGTCACCGTCAGAATGACCTAATGTGCCTAGAGGGGATGGAATTTTAACACCTCCCAAAAAAAGTTTTCTTCCTTTAACTAGTCTATGAACATCAAAACCAATACCAATTTTTAAATTTGATCTACAAAGATCTTTGAATAAAAGAAAGTCACATTTTTCGGTAATTTTAAAATTTTTCTTTTCTCCATTTATAAATTTTATTTTAGTATTATTAACTAATGATAAATCATCATCATTATACTTATCTTTATTTTTTTTATGAAAATTTAAAATTTTTTTGAAATTAAAAGATTGTGGAGTTTGAGTTAAAAAAAAGTTATCTCTTTTTAAATTAGAAAAACTTCCTTTTCCATGTTTTTCTTTTAATGCATCTTGTAATTTCATGGCAGGTATAACGACATCATTTTTTTTGGACTCAATTAATATTTTTTTTATTAAATTTAATGAAAACCCAGGTCGCGCAGCATCATGAATTAAAACTCTATTAATAATTTTGTTTTTTTGTAAATAATTCAAAGCATTAAAAGTAGATTCCTGTCTAGTATTACCACCATTTAGAACTTTAACATTCTTTAGATTAATCTTTTTTAAATAATTTTTATGTTTTTTATTACAAACAATAATTATTTTTTTAAATTGCTTAAATCGTCTTATTTTATTTAGCGATAACTCAATTAGAGTTTTTCCACCAATTTTATGATATGGTTTAGGTAAATTAGATTTAAATCTGTTACTCTTTCCTGCAGCTAATAAAATAAAAGAAAATCTCATTGAGTTAAACTATATTATGTTTATATAAATTACTGATATTTTTATGCTTAATAAATTAAAAGGTTTTAGAACAGTTATTTTTCTTTCTGTAATTTGCATTGGTCTTTGTATACTTACATTTTTATCATTTATTAATCCCCAATTACTATCATTCTTAAATATTAATTTACAGCTTCTGTTAATTTCTGATGTTTTTTTGCTTATTATATTTCTGTTAATAGTTTTAAAAAAAAGTTCAAATTTATATTTGCTAATAAAGAATAAAAAAGTTGGTTCACAAACTAGCCTTCGTTATGTATCTTTATTTACTTTATTTACTTTTATACCGTCTTTCCTTATTGCAATATTTTCTTTATTTATTTTTAATTATGGACTCCAAAATTTTTTTAACACACAGATTACAAAAGCAGTGAATAGTTCCTACGATGTTTCAAAAAGCTACTTAGAACAAAACAAAAAAACTGTTGAATCAGATGTTTTCTTAATGAGTATTGGTCTAAACAGAAAAGCAAATTTATTTTACTCATCGTTAGATAGATTTAAAAATATTGCAAGATCCGAAAAATTGTTAAGAAGAGTAGATGATATTTTTTTAATTGACAGCTCTGCTAATATTATATTTTCAGACATTAATAGTAATACAAATTTTGTAAAACCCTCTGAAGAAGAATTTAATGCTGCGTTAGAAGGTGTACCTGTTTTAATTAACAATACTATCGATAATAAAACTTCAGCAATGATTAAATTAAACAGTTTAATTGACACTTATTTATTTATTTCAAGAAATGTAGATCCAGAAATTATTAGATATTTAAACGAGACAGAACAAGCTGTAAATTTTTACTACACTATTGTTAACAAGGAAACAGGTATAAAAATAACTTTTGCACTAATCTATATTTTAGTTGTGAGTTTACTTTTGTTCATTTCAATAATAATAGCTATTTCTTTTACAGACAGACTTACAAGACCAATAATTAATTTAATTACAGCTTCTAATAATATTAGCAAAGGTATTTTAGACAGCAAGGTACCAGAGTCTGAAACCTATGAAGAGTTTTCAATGTTGAATAAAAATTTTAACAACATGATACAAAGATTAAAAAAACAACAAGATAAACTTTTAGTTGCGGAGAGATACTCAGCATGGGAAAGTATAGCCCGAAAGCTTGCTCATGAAATTAAAAATCCATTAACACCAATTCAGTTATCAATTGATAGGCTGCAAGATAAATTTTATTTAAAAATTGCTGAAGGAAAAGATGAATTTAAGAATTATTTATCTACAATCAATAGGCAGATTAAAGATATAGAAAATTTAGTTAATGAGTTCTCAAGTTTTGCTAGAATGCCGAGACCAGTTTTTAAAAAAAATGAAATAGACCTTATTATCAAACGAGCTGTAGATTTTTATAAAATGTCATCTGAAAATGAAATTAACATAAACACAAATAAAAAGAAAAAAATTATTAATGGAGATGAAGAACAATTGTATAGAGTGTTTATAAATCTTATCAAAAATTCAGAAGACTCAATTGCTGAAAAAAAGGAAAAAAACAAGCTTTTTAAAGGTAAAATCAATATAGAAATTAATGATAATAAGGATTATATAAATGTAACATTAGTTGACAATGGAGTAGGCATCAAAGATGTCTCTAAAATAATGACACCATATTTTACAACTAAAAAAGATGGAACAGGTCTAGGACTACCCATAGTGAATAAAATTATCAATGAACACAAAGGTGAGTTACTAATTTCTAACAACAATTCTGGTGCAAAGGTTTTTATTACACTTCCTAAAATTAATTAAATGAACTCAGAAATTCTAGTAATAGACGATAACGCTGATATACGTTTTTTAATTTGTAATATTTTAGAAGAAAATGGATATAAAGTAAGATCTGCTGCTAATTATACTCAGGCTTTTAAAGAGATAAATACTAAGTTGCCTAATTTAGCCATTGTAGATATTAAGCTAGACAAAGGAGACAAAGATGGAATTGATTTATTAAAAGAATTAATAGAAAAAGACAAATCTTTACCTGTTATTATGATCTCAGGACATGCCAACGTTCAGGTAGCAGTTGAGGCAATTAGATTAGGAGCTTACGAATTTGTAGAAAAACCTTTTTCTTCTGAAAAGCTGTTAAATTATGTCAAACGTGCAATAGAAGTCACTAATATAAAAAAAGAAAAAATTAATATAGAAAATAAATTATTTCATTCATTTGATCTTGTTGGAAAAAGTGTTGAAATCTTAAAAATTAAAAAAACAATTGAAAAATTATTAACAGCTGAAAGTAGAATTTTAATAACAGGTCAAACTGGCACAGGAAAAGAACTTGTAGCAAGAAAAATTCATAAAAATTCTATAAGGTTTGACAAACCATTTGTAGTTTTTCATGCAGCTCTGTTACATGAAAAAAAATATGAAAAACAACTTTTTGGTGAAGAGTATGAAAATGGCAATATTGATTATGGTGTTTTAGAAACAGCTAATAACGGTACTTTACTTTTAGATGAAATTTCGGAGATTCCTTTTGACATGCAGTCAAATATTTTAAAAATATTAATCGATCAAAAATTTAAAAGAGTTAACGGCACAAAAGATATAAATGTAGATATTCGTATTATTTCCTCTACCTCAAAAAATTTAAAAATATTAATTGATGAAAAAAAATTTAGAGAAGATCTTTTTCATAGATTGAATGTTGTGCCTATCCACATACCTCAACTTCAGTCAAGAACAGAAGACATTCCTTTATTAATAAATTATTTTAAAAAAAAAATTGCTGAAATTAATGGTGTGCAAGAAGCCGAAATAGATGACAGCAATGATTTATTGTATAGTTATGATTGGCCAGGTAATATAAGAGAATTAAGAAATTTAATAGAAAGGGTAACCATTCTTTCTGCACATGAAGATAGGAAAGATACAAACAAAATACTTACGGATATTCTAAAAGAAAATCCAAAATCTTTAGATGGTAGTAGTGAATTAAATAATAGCTTAGCTTATCCTCTTAAAGAAGCTCGTGAAAATTTTGAAAAAAACTATTTAATTAATCAATTGAAAAAAAACCAAGGAAATATTTCTAAAACAGCGGATTTTATAGGCATGGAAAGATCTGCACTTCATAGAAAGCTTAAATTTTTAGGCATAAAAGGTCTTAATTAATCATGAATATAATTATATGTGGAGCCGGCAAAGTTGGTTTTTCAATAAGCAAACAACTATCAGCACAAGGTCATTCTATTACTGTAATTGACCAGTTATCTGAAGATATAAAAAAAATAAACGAAACTTTGGATGTGAAAGGAGTAGTTGGTAGAGCAACTTTTCCATCAGTTCTCGAAAATGCCGGTGCTGCTAATGCTGACATGATTATTGCCGTAACAAAGAACGACGAAACCAATATGATTATTTGTCAGATGGCTCACAGTTTATTCAATATTAATAAAAAAATAGCAAGAATTAGATCTAAAGAATTTTTAGAGGGTAAATGGAGCAAGCTTTATAATAAATC
>Ga0209502_10002107_pt1 | contig 16958 bp, 27 predicted proteins | sample ArcticOcean_MG_C_10_FD_187442 | JGI IMG/M metagenome (GOLD analysis project Ga0209502, IMG submission 187442) | Marine microbial communities from western Arctic Ocean - ArcticOcean_MG_CB11_90 (SPAdes) (version 2) | ecosystem: Environmental > Aquatic > Marine > Oceanic | place: Arctic Ocean...
TCCTAAGGTTGTTAGTTTATTAGACAAATTTGAATTACTTCAAGTAGATGTAACAAAAAATAATAAAGAACACCAAATTCTTCTGCAAGAATTTAATCTTTTTGGGCCGCCAGGAATTATTTTTTTCGATTCTGAAGGAATTGAAATAAAAGAACTTCGAACAATTGGTTTTAAAAATGCTACTGAATTTTCTTCAATACTTTTAAGAGTTCAAAAATGACGAATTTCAAATTTATTATTTTAATTATCATTATTGGTTTGATGAGTGGTTTTGCTGGACTATATTTTAGTAAAAATATTTCCCTTTCTCTAAGCGACCCTCAAACTGAAATTTTTTTTAATGCGACAAGCAAAGATATAAATAATAAAAATGTTTCACTTTCACAATACAAAAATAAGTGGTTATTAGTGAACTTCTGGGCGACATGGTGTGCCCCTTGCAGAGAAGAAATACCAGAGCTTAATGAGCTCTTTAAAAATAACAAGGATATTCATTTAATTGCTATTGCTATTGATGAAATTGAGGCTGTAAATAAATTTCTTATTAAAACTCCTATTAAGTACGAATCTTTAGTCTCAAATGATATGCAAGGTTTAAAAATTTCTAGATCTTTAGGTAATGATAAAGGCGTTTTACCTTTTACTGTCTTAATCAAGCCCAATGGAAAAATACAAGAAGTCTTCTTTGGCAAATTAAACATGGAAAGCTTAAATACGTACCTAAAAGACGTTATTAAATAAAAAATGCATTAAAATACATTAAAGTGTAGACAAAAGTCGTTATTTTCGTCAAAATCTCTCTTCAATTTTAAATTTGTATATTTAAATTAATTATGAAAATAAAAAATGTTACTGTTATTCATGGTCCAAACCTTAACTTACTAGGCCAACGTGAGCCAGATCATTATGGCACTATCACATTAGATGATATTAATGGCACGCTCACAAAAGAGGCATCTATTTTGAATTTTAATTTGGAAGTATATCAAAGTAATGGGGAATCAGAAATTGTAGATAAAATTCAATCTCTGAAAAGTGATTTTATTATAATAAATCCAGCGGCATATACCCATAGCTCAGTTGCTATTAGAGATGCGCTAGCAGCTATGGGGATTCCATTTATTGAAGTACATATTTCTAATGTATTTGCTCGTGAAGATTTTAGAAAAAAATCTTTTTTCTCTGATATCGCAGTAGGTGTTATTAGTGGATTAGGTACTGAAGGGTATTGTGCTGCCTTAAATTATGCAGCAAAATTAAATAAATAAGAGGCAATTATGGATCTAAGAAAATTAAAAAAATTGATTGATTTAGTTGAAGCATCTGGAATATCAGAGCTTGAGCTAACAGAGGGTGAAGAAAAAGTTAAAATCAGCAGAAATATTGGGGGATTGCAACCTCCGCAATTAATTCAAAGTCAGCCGCAATCAATTAAAACAGAAACAACGGAAATGCCTACAGCCATTGATGGAAAAGCTATTAATTCGCCTATGGTAGGAAGCTTTTATCGGGCAGCTTCGCCAGATTCTTCTCCATTTGTTGAAGTTGGGTCAACTGTAAAAAAAGGTGACGTTATATGTATTATCGAAGCTATGAAATTGCTAAATGAGATTGAATCTGAGCATGATGGGATAATCAAAAAAATTCTTATTGAAAATGGTCAGCCTGTCGAGTTTGGCGAACCTCTATTTATCATTGGATAAAAAATAATTTATGTTTGATAAAATATTAATCGCCAATCGTGGTGAGATTGCTTTAAGAATCTTACGTGCTTGCCAAGAAATGGGTATTAAAACAGTCACAGTTCATTCTCAAGCTGATGCAGAAGCAAAATATGTTGCCCTGTCAGATGAATCAGTTTGTATTGGACCAGCCCCTTCCAACCTAAGTTATCTAAATATACAAGCAATTATAAGTGCTGCAGAAGTAACTGACGCTCAAGCCATCCATCCAGGCTATGGTTTCCTCTCTGAAAACGCAGATTTCGCAGAACGTGTTGAAAAAAGTGGCTTTACTTTTATTGGGCCTAATTCTGAAACCATTCGATTAATGGGGGATAAGGTTAGCGCAAAAGCGGCCATGAAAAAAGCTGGGGTTCCCTGTGTCCCTGGATCTGATGGTGCTTTAACAGATGAACCATCAGAAATATTAGCAACTGCACAGAAAATTGGATACCCAATAATTATTAAAGCATCTGGAGGCGGCGGTGGAAGGGGAATGCGGGTTGTACATACTGAGGCTGCATTATTGAACTCCGTTGCTATGACAAAAAATGAGGCTCAAGCTACATTTGGTAACCCCGTTGTATATATGGAAAAATTTTTAGAGAATCCTCGTCATATCGAATTTCAAGTCTTAGCTGACCAACATAGGAATGTAGTCCATCTATGGGACCGCGACTGCTCACTTCAAAGAAGACATCAAAAAATTATAGAAGAAGCCCCTGCCCCCGGGGTTTCTGAAAGACAAAAAAATAAGCTTGCATCACGCTGTGCTGATGCATGTAAAAAAATTGGTTATGTGGGAGTAGGTACTTTTGAATTCCTATATGAAAATAGTGAATTCTATTTCATCGAAATGAACACTAGATTACAAGTTGAACATCCAGTAACAGAGTCAATTACGGGTGTTGATCTTGTTCAAGAACAAATTAAAGCTGCCTTTGGCAAAAAATTATCTTTTAGGCAAAAAGATCTTAAAATAAATGGGCATTCAATTGAATGTAGAATTAATGCTGAAGATCCATATAATTTTACCCCCTCACCAGGCACTATTAGTCTCTTTCATTTTCCAGGTGGCCCAGGAATTAGAGTAGATACTCATGCTTACAGTGGCTATAAAGTCCCTTCATATTACGATTCAATGATTGGTAAAATTATTGCTAGCGGAAGTACTAGGGAGCAAGCAATTTCTCGAATGAGAATTGCTTTATCAGAAATAGTCATTGAGGGTATAAAAACAAACATTCCCCTTCATATAGACTTAATGAATGATTTAGCTTACAAAAACGGTGGTGTCAGTATTCATTATCTAGAAAATAAGCTTGGGATCAAGTTATAAATTATGTCTTGGACAAACTTAATTGTTCAAACAAATAAAGAAGATGTAGATTCAATAAGCGATTTCTTAATCGCGCTTGGAGCGATATCTACTTCAATTAAAAATACAAATCTCAATCAAAATAATGAAGAGTTAATTTTTGATGAACCTTGCAATCAATCTCAACAATTTTGGGAAAATAATACCGTTGAAGCCTTATTTGATAAATTGATCGACATTGAATTAATAAAGGCAGCTTTAACAACAAAATTTAATGCTCTAAACTTTTCTATTAAGGTTTCAGATGTTCAAGACCAAGATTGGGTTAAATTAACTCAATCTCAATTTTCACCTATTAATATTCTAGATCAATTATGGATTATTCCTTCTTGGCATAAAATTCAAGATAACAAAGCCATTAACTTAATTCTAGATCCTGGCCTAGCATTTGGAACGGGCACACATGCGACCACTCATTTATGTCTTATATGGTTACTAAAAAATGTTAATAAAAATGTAACAGTTTTAGACTATGGCTGTGGTTCTGGTATTTTGGGTATTGCGGCAAAAAAAATTGGCGCACAAAAGGTATTTGGAGTTGATATTGACGATCAAGCTATAAAATCGAGTCGTGAAAATGCAGAAATAAATAACGTCGAAATCATTTGGAATAATATCGAAAACAGAATAGATTATAAAACAGATTTAATTGTCGCTAACATTCTGTCGAGCGCTCTGACTATTCTTGCTCCTATATTAGCCGAACATTGCAATAATAAAGGTAAAATAGCTCTTTCAGGCATACTTGAATCGCAAGAAAAGGATATAAAAAAAATCTACAGTAAATGGTTTGATTTCAATCCCTCGAGTATTAAAGATGGTTGGGTTTTAATATCAGGGACTAAGCGCTAACGTATATTATCTAATTATATTCAATGAAGTTATAATTTTAATTAATGAATAAATTTTTTCAAATAAATACCGTATTTTTTTTACTTTTACTCGCTGGGTGCTCAACAAATCTTACTAAACATACTCAATATCCTGCTCCTCATAATGACTATACTGGAAGAACTCTTGATGAACATTACGGCGGAGAATCGCCTAATTCCTTTATGATCCGATCTTGTAAGATTTACGGTGGGTTGAATCAAGAAAGCATAATTGAATCTGGAGCTGATTTTATAATGCAAGATATCTTTGAATTTAAATGTAATTATGCTGGTAAACTTAAAGAAGAATTAAACATAGATGGCAAGTCATCTAAAAGGCTTAGTGGCGCAGTTGCGAAAAAAAAATGTGTTCGGTTAGGATTCGATATTGGTAAACCTAGCTTTACAAAATGTATGGAGGAGTTAACACAATAAATTATGAATAACTATATTAATAAGTTTTTTAAAATGCTTATCTTATCCATTATTTTCTTTTATAGTTTGGCCTCTATGAGCGCTGAGAAATTAGTTACATATAATTGCACTGGACTAAGTCAATTTGAACTTATTGGGTCTTCTGGAATGAAGGAGGAGGTTAAGTCTAAGGTGTATTCATTTGTAGATGGAGTTTTGCAAGACCTCAACAATATTAAGTGTAATTTTGATAATTCTATGATTACTTGTGAATCAAATTTCTTAAATATACGTAAGTTGACTTTAAACCAGGAAACTAATGAAATATCTGATTTTTTATCGGGAAATAAAGGCTTTGGGACTTATGTTGATAATTTTAAAGGGGTATGTGAGAAAATTGATTAAGGTTATTAAAGTAAATGAAAGCATTTTTGAAGTAATTGTAGCCATGGGTATCACCAGCAAACATAAGGTAAAACTTTCTAGTCAAGTATATCAAGATTTATGTGATTCTAAAATTTCAGAGATTGACTTAATCATAAAATCTTTTGAATTTTTATTAGAAAGAGAATCGAATGAGTCAATTTTAAGAGAATTTAATTTAGAAATTATTGAAACTTATTTTCCCGAATACCCAATATCAATTAAAAAAACATTTAATTGATATCCTGAACTATTAAGCAAAAATTTATTCATTTAATTTATATTTTCATAGGATCCTAAGATGTGTTCTCGTTTTTTACTATTTTTAATTTTGCTTTATAGCTTTTTAGCTAATTCTGAAAGTATTATTAATGGAATCCAGAGACAAATTTTTGAGAATGGCAATCCAAAATATGAAATATCTTATAAAAATAAATTAAAGCATGGCAAAGAGACATTTTGGTATGAATCGGGGAATAAAAAGATGGAAAGCCATTTTGTTAATGGAATTGAAGAAGGTTCTTGGAGACAATGGCATAAAAACGGACAAATAAAATTAGAAGTAAATTATAGAAATGGGAAAGAAAACGGTTTATGGAAACAATGGTATAAAAATGGTCAGCTTAAATCTAATGTTAAATTCATTAATGGGATAAAACAGGGCATAGAAACTATTTGGTATAAAAATGGAACTATCAGATCAAAAGATGACTATATAAATGGTAAAGTAATAAAAAAATAAAATTACCAAGGAATTTTATGATCAAAGCCTATGCTGCAATGAATAAAGGAGGCTCACTTGAATTATTTGAATATGAAGCTGCACCCCTAAATTCAAATGAAGTTAATATTAAAGTTGAATCATGTGGTATTTGTCACAGTGATATAAGTGCAATCGATGGTAGTTGGGGTAAATCTAAATATCCTATGGTTGCAGGGCATGAAGTTATTGGTGAAATAATTGAAGTGGGTACGAATGTTTCTTTACACAAAATTGGAGATCGAGTTGGCTTAGGTTGGCATTCTGGTTACTGTAATAATTGTGAGCAATGTGACGTCGGAGATCATAATTTCTGTAGCTCAACAAAAAAAACAGTTTTTAGCCAACATGGTGGTTTTGCAGAACACGTTACTGCAGATGAAGTAAGTGTAATCCCTATTCCTAGTGGGTTAAATCATGAAGATGCAGGTCCTTTACTATGTGGTGGAATCACGGTTTTTACTCCCATAATTGAATTCAACATTAATAAAGATCATAAAGTTGGAATTATTGGTATTGGTGGACTGGGTCATTTAGCACTAAAATTTTATAAGGCTTTAGGGTGTCATGTTACTGCATTTACCAATTCAGATGATAAAGATGAATTACTTCAATTACTTGGAGCAGATGAAATAATTTCTTCAACAGACAAGTCTCAGATAAAAGCACTTGGGTCCAAATTTGATTTAATCATCTCCACAGTAAATGTTAAATTGGATTGGAATTTATTTCTTAGTATTATAAAGCCAAGAGGAAGACTACATTTTGTTGGTGCAGTTTTATCCCCCATTGAAACATCTGTTTTTTCTCTTATGGGTGGTCGTAAATCAATTTCTGGCTCCCCTGTTGGTAGTCCAATCAATATAAAAAAAATGCTAGATTTTTGTTCAGAGCATAAAATATCTCCTATGGTTGAGCATTTTAAGTTTGATCGAATAAATGAGGCAATAGCTAAAGTAAGAGATAATAAAGTTAGATTTAGAGCTGTCTTGACTTGGTAACATAATGGCTAACTATAATGTCAGTGGATTAATCACTCTAGCAGAACTGGCAAAATCTAAAGAAGGCTCTTGGTGTGTATATATTCTAAAATGTTCTGATAATACTTACTATACTGGGATAACAAATAATATTAAAAGAAGAATTCAACAACACGAAACTAATAAAGGTGCTAAATATACTAAAGGGAGGGGTCCTTTTTCTTTAGTCTATCAAAATAACTGTAAGAATCGTGGTGAAGCCAGTCAGAAAGAATATGCGATAAAAAAATTAACTTTAACTGAGAAAATTACCCTTATTACTACGAATAATTAATTCCCACTTTTACTAGAATTGCTTTATTTTCAAATACATATATACTTCGCTCTCGAAAGATTGCCTCTATTATTTATATTGCCAGTCTTATGATTACATCAATATAAGTATAAGGAATTCATTTGTCTTTTGAAACGTTCAATTTTAATGCTGCAATAAATAAAGCTATTGCTGAGTCTGGCTACAAAGATCCTACAGAGATACAAAAAAAATCAATACCTGAAATACTTCTAAATAAACATATATTAGCGTCTGCTCAAACTGGGACTGGTAAAACAGCGGCATTCGTTCTTCCAATTTTAGAATTACTTCTCCAGGATAAAAATAAAGTCAGAGGTCCTCGTGTTTTAATTGTTAGCCCAACTAGAGAGCTTGCAAATCAAATTACTGACAGCGTCAAAAAATATGCACGTCATACTAATATTAATTCTGCAACCGTTGTCGGAGGCATGTCATATAGACTTCAAAATAAGCTTCTTTCAAAACCATTAGATATTTTAATTGCAACTCCAGGAAGACTTCTAGACTTGTTCAAACAAGGAAAAATTAAATTCAAAGATACTAAGATAATGGTTCTTGATGAAGCAGATAAAATGTTAGATATGGGGTTTGTTCCTGATATTCGTAAGATTTTTAATGCTACTACTAAACAACAACAAATGTTAATGTTTTCTGCAACACTAGATAATTCTGTATCAAAAATAGCTAGCGAATTTTTAACTAATCCCTTAACAATATCGATTAAGCCTGATACTAAGGGGCATAGCAATATTCAACAATCTTTATATTATGTAGATAATCAGCTTCATAAGCAGAATCTACTTAAGCACTTTCTTGCTGATACAAATTTAAACCAAGCAATAATTTTTACCGCAACTAAAAGACAAGCAGATAGGCTTACTGATGACTTATATCATTCTGATTTCAAGACTGCTGCCCTTCATGGAGATATGTCACAAGGGTCAAGAACTAAAACAATAAATCGCTTTAAAAGAAATGAAATTAAAGTTCTTGTTGCAACTGATCTTGCCTCTAGAGGAATCGATGTAAAAGATATTACGCACGTATTTAACTATGATATGCCTAGGTTTGCTGAAGATTATATTCACAGAATTGGGAGAACGGGTCGTGCTAATAAAAAAGGACTTGCTTTAAGTTTTGTATCTCCAACCGATAGAGAACATTTAAGAAAAATAGAGCGCTTTACTGGAATGAAAATTGAAACTAAAGTTATTGCCGGTATGGAGCCAACAAAAGGAGCTTCCGAAAACGCAGAAAAGAAAAAAAGAGGCGGAGGGAGTGGGCCTTTTAACAAGTCAAAAAGGGGCTTTGATAAAACTAGAAAAACTTTTAAAAATAGAACAAACGCAAAAAAAAGGATGCACAGAAAATCAACTGCCGCTCCTGCTCCTTAATTTTAATCTAGCGATGCAAGGTCTGCTATTGAATAGACACCAGTTGGACGATCTTTATCTGCTTGCCAAGTTCTTTCTTTCACAATGCAACAACGATCACGATTTATATCTGACACCCCAAACTTTAATTTTGCATTTGGAATAACTCGATAAATATGTCGCTCTATACCATCTATTGTTTCAGGGGCATCATCATGCTTACAAAATAACAATACATTCGCTTTTTTACCCTCAGTTTGTCGCACACAAACTAAGTCTTCTCTACCAATTTCACTTAAATGTTTCTCTAATTTTTTTACTTCATCGTCCGTTATTGGCTCTTTTTTGAACAAGCTTATTCTTTTTACTATGGAAATCGCATTTGCATGTATTTTTTGTTTATTTAGAATTTGTGGGATGAAGCGAGTAACCCAAACTATTGTCTCTTCCGACTCTTTTAAACTGGAAACAAGGCTCTCAACAGGATATTTTGTTAAAATAGGTGGACGCATTTTTTTATCATTAATGTAAAGTTAGATAGTAACAATATCCTACTAAATATGACACTACTTAATGTTAATTAATTGCTATCATTATGAATCTTTTACAATATAACGAATCCCATTATAATGGCTTATCTTATAAAAATTATTATTGCAGTTGCAATTATTGTAGCGGCATCCGAATTAAGTAAAAAAAATACATCGTTAGCAGCTATTTTACTTGGGATACCTATTGTCCTTTTTACTTCTTTCACATTTATATGGGAAGAATCAAAAGATATAAATAAAATTTCTTTATTAACTCAAGAAACTGTAATAATTTTATTAGCTGGTATCCCTTTTTTATTTTTATTTGTTGGGCTTCTAAAATATGGATTTAATTATTATTTAGCTCTTGGTTCTTCATGTGGCGGAATTATATTAGTTTCACTTCTAATTCAAAAATATATCTTGCAATAAAAAAGGGCCCTAGTCGAGCCCTTTCAATACTTAAAATCTATTTCAAGACTATTTGCGTGATTTCCAAATAGAATATAATACCCACAATGCTACCAAACCAATAAGGCCCTGGCTGCCAAGCGTCTCTAGGATGCCTGAAACATTACTAATCACATCAGTATTTCCAAGAAATGGTACATTTGCCCCGCCCATTAAGATTTGAAGTGCAATTGCTAATGCTGCAAGACTTATTGCAGTTTCTGCAAGTCCAGCAGACCACTTTCTAATAGTTCCTAATATATCCATTCTTATTTCTCCTGTTGTAAAAAAAAAGTTTAAACTTTCACCTCTTTAAACTTGGATAAATTATAGCTGTTTTTTTTAGTAAAAAATACTATATATTGTGATAAAAATTTAAAATTTACTATATGTAGTATTTTTGGAGTAGAATTATAGGTTCCCTTTAATTAGAATGTTTTTCAATAACTACTTGAATATCTTTTATTGCTTCTTCTTCTCCTTGAGCATATTGATCCGCCATCATAAATAGTTTACTAAACAATATTTCTCCATCCACTTCACTCTGAAGTTTAAAAATCTTGGAAGTATCTAATTTTTTATTCCATGCTTCTCTTACTCCCCTCCAGAAATTTTTCGTATTTTTCCAGTAATCTTCGCCAGCCTTCCAATCAAAATGTTTTATTCTTTCATATCTTGCAATACCTATTTCTTTGGCGAGGACTTTATTATTTTTATTTAATATAACTTTCTTATTGTTCTGTTCATGTACCCAACCAGTTGGAGTGATTGTCTGAATATTCATTCCTACCATTACATCATAATCATCCCTTATTGAAAATTCTCTTCTCGGCAGTGGTCGCCAAGTTTCTTTACTAGACCATGATGAGAAATTTTTAGAATGAGTCCATTTGCCATAACTTTGATACCTTGGAGTATCATCAACTTGATAGGCAGCTTGGGACCAACTTCCTTTCTTACTCTTCCAAGGAATTCTATATTTAACCCATGTTTTATTGCCAACAAAAGTATTAATTTCATTATCTTCATATTTCCAATCCTGTCTCCAATGTTTCATGACAACTGGACTAGAGATAGAACCATCTTCTTCTTTGAAATACATTACAATTATGTGCTGTAAGCTTATAAAAAAATTTTTATCCTCTATTACTTCAACAAATTCAGTTGCCCAAGATTGATAAGGTTGTTTTGGTTGATAATTTTTAACAAATCCCATAGTTTCCATAAAATCAAAATAAACCCTGTATTTACCAGACATAGATAGTATAGCTAATCTATCTTTTTCAAATTTTGTTAAGTTTGAATTTTGCAGTTTTTTCCAGATTTGACTTGGTTCTGTATCCAAAGTTACTTCAGGCCCTGTTGTTGTTCCACCTCTTGGTGTCTTTAACTTTGAATTTTCTAATTGTGTCCAACCAAATACATAATTAGAGTCTTTTCCATATGTAAGAAAAGAAATAACAATTAGAATAGAAAATAAAAAATTTTTCATTTTTTTTTGACTTGATACTTTAGGTAAAGTTTCTTAGAATTGATTAATGGTTAGAAGGTCGGAATTGTACCCTCTAAACATGTACTCTCAAAACTATTCCACTGTCGCTGATTTGTTTTGTGCGTACATGTTTGTACCTCTCTTATGCCGATTGCTTTTTTTTAAAGTATTACCTCTGCCACCAGTGAGTATTGCGAGATAAACCTATATCAAACTTTTTTTAAACTATAAATTCAAATATTAGAATTTTGAACATATCCCAACATAAAGGTGGTTTGTGTCTAAATCATCTGGTTTATCATTAACATAACCAGTAACTGATGACATGCTAAAAGAAAATCGGTTCTTTATTTTATTGAACATAAAACTTTGCCCATTTTTATATGCGCTTAAACAGGCAAGTAAATGTGGCGCATTTCTATAAGGTGCAGAACAAAGATAGGGATATTGATTGTCTTTGTCTAGACCATATAGTTTAGAGTAACTATCATTGAATTTAATAGTCCATCTTTGAGATACAAATTCCGACGTTACCCATGCACCATTTTTCTTTCCAATCCCTGTGCCCAACTCAGAATTGCAATATAAAATTATTTCCGCCTTAAGATAAGGTGAACTAAGAAGTAAAAATGAGAATAGAAGTATGAGTAGTTTTTTCATAAAATCAGTTTACCCCCAGACAATTAAGTGGGCAAATGGAGTATTGAGAATTCTTTCTAGTTTGATATCACGAAAGAAAGATTTAAAGATATTTAATGTTTAAAATGGACAGTTAGCAACTTATAATTATTGTGAATTGCATTTTCCAATACTGTATTGACCAGGACCTTTTTGTCCATCAACATAGGAAATAGAATAAGTGCTATGTTCATTTTTATGTTTATTAATAACTAATGTTTCAAATGTAACTGAATTTCTAAATAATCCTATTAATGATTGAGAGTCATCTAACAAAATCTTTAATGTATCGTCATAAGTGAGAGCAATTTCATGGTCATAAATTTCAATAGTATTATTAGTTTTTACAGTAAAGGTAAAATTGATAAACTTATTTTTCCATTCTCCAAAAGATTTTGTTTTATAAGAAGTATCTAGTTTACAATGATATATAGCATTTTCTGCAAAGACAGAAAGTGAACTAAGAAGGAAGAATGAGAATAGAAGTAGGAGTAGTTTTTTCATTTTACTGTCCTATTTTATACAATGATTTTTTAGTATGTTCCTATTTATCAAAAAGGATAGTATTTAATTGAGAACTTACCAATCTTAGTTTCAAACTTCTGATTTCTTATCTCTTCTATTCTTAAATCTCTCTCATGTTTTCTTTTTAAGACAGAACTCACTGAAGTATTAAACCAAGTATTACCCCTAATAGTTTTAATATTCATTTCGTTTAATTTACAACTGATTTTTCTATAACTCTGCCTGAAAAAGTTTTGTACTTTAAAAAACATACTTTTATTGATTTTATGAAATTCATTTGTTACCCTTAAACGATCATACTATATAAAGATTATAATATTATGAAGTTTATTAATGTAATTTTGTTTACTTTCTTTGTATCGTCTTTTTCATCCGCTATTTTTGCAAATGAAAATGTTAATAATATTTTTTTTAAAGTTGTTTCTAAAGATAAAATTACAGATGTTGATGGTGAAGAAGCATGCTTATCAAAATTTGAAGTAACTAATAATTCTATTTATACAATTCACTTTCAAGAAATTATCCCATTTCATATAGGACCTAAAAAATACAAATGGGGTTCTGAAATGTCAAATCTTGTTAATCCAGATTTAAAGAAAAACGAAGTTGATGCACATGCTGAATACATTGATTATTTTACTATTGGAATGACAGCAAATATTCAAGGTATGGAAACGGCGATGAACTATGGAGAAAATTCATCAGTGATAAATTATAAAAAATGTAAAAGAATTAAAACTTATGTAATAGAATTCAGTTGTGAAAGTGTAAATGCTGAAGCAGTATTGGATTCAAATGAAGATAGTATTCAATGGAAATCTAATAAAGAGGCATACAGAAAAGTTCTTAAATTACTTGCACCACATCCTGAGCATGATAACAAGAAATATGGAAAATTTGAATTTAAAAGACTAAATTCTTGTTAATTAAATATATTCTCTTTCATCCATTTAAATCTTGCTTGTGTAACACTTAATAATCCAAACGAAAATAGAAATAGTAGTAGTTTTTTCATAATAGAGTCATTTGTAAACTAAAAATTAATTCTACTACTGAAATTATTCAAAAGGTATAGTATTTGACTGAAAACTTACCTATCTTGATTGGATACTCTTTATTTCTTATCTCTTCTATTCTTAAATCTCTCTCATGTTTTCTTTTCAAGACAGAACTCACTGAAGTATTAAACCAAGTATTGCCTCTAATAGTTTTAATATTCATTTCGTTTAATTTATAACTGATTTTTCTATAACCAAGTCCAGAATCGTGCATCGATTTTATGAGTTTATAGAGATATTGTTGCCTCTCTGTATATGGATTTCCTTGATATGTGAGATTGTTACTTTGAATTTCAATACTGAATTCTAGATACGGAATTGTACCCTCTAAACATGTACGCGCGAAACTACTCCACTGTCACGAAGTGTATAAAGGTGTCTACTTTTTTTATGGAATTTTAATAAGAAATCAAGATGCTTCTTTTTCATTATTAATTAGTTTTCTTTGTGTAATTGAAAACTCTTATCTTTTTGGTTGTGGTAAATTATATTTATAATTCTTAAGAGAAAGATTGCATTAACAATTAATAAAACATCTGCAGCGATATCAATGTAAGAAATCTGATTTAGTTGTTCATAGGTGTATGTTTCTCCGAGTGCCAGGTCCATCCTAAAGGAGGCATTGCTCAAAACATTTCCAATTAGAAAAGTTGCCCACCAAATTGGGAAATCATATGGAACTCTATTATTTTGCCATTCTTCTGAATTAAAAGATGCTTTAAAGGTTTCTTTTAAAGATCGATAGGGCATCACTAAATTTGCAAAAGGTATGAAATACCAACCTACTGACCACCCTGGACTAATATTCAATCCCTTCACCCCCAAAAGATGGTTGATTTTTGAACTTACAAAGAACCATCTTCCTATTAAAAAGAAAGACGAAAAAATTAATATTGCATATAAACCACTCACTATTGCTACTCTGGAGTCATTTTTGTCTGCCAAAACACCAAAAACATCCTCGGAATATAAATCCTTAACAAAATAATCATTCATTAGATTTATTTGCATAAAGTTTGAGAAAATATTGATAACGCAAACAGACATTAATCCACAAAGACATAACTTTACAGATTTTGTTATTAAGTGATTATTCATACACTTCCTCGATATATAAATTTAATAGACACCTTTATCTACTCCACTGTGACAGACTTTGTTTGGTCGTACATGTTTGTGCCACCTTTATGCCGATTGCTTTTTTTTTAAAGTATTACCTCTACCACCAGTGAGAATTGCAAGATAAACCTTTATGTTTTTTTAAACTTATTTTTAATATCTGTAAAATATAAAAGTGCTATTATCATCCCATCCACAACACCTGCTATGTATTCAAATGTAGTTTCCATGTATTCATAACCAGGTTTCATATATTGGATATTCTCATATGGAACAGAATTATCACTAAGAAGAACTATAATGCATAAAGGGATAAATAAAGTCTTACCAATTGGTTTAAACTTATAGAGAAAATATAAATTAATTAAAAAAATAACAAAAGAGAGCATGGAAATCATTTCAATGGTTGTTGTTACTGCATCCAATTCAACTGGTATATCCCAATTAATCATGAATACGAACAATACCGAAAATACTGGAAATGCTAATACTAAATTTTTAAAAATTCTTTCTAAATTCATAATAGACTCTTTTTTTTAAACTTAAATTTAATTCTACCCCTTAAATCAATTTGGGGTTCGAAATTGCTCTCTAAACATGTACTCTCGAAACTACTCCACTGTGACTGATTTGTTTTGCGAGTACATGTTTTTTATCGTCTTAGATTAAAGTAGTTAGTTAACATAGTCACAGACAAAGTCTAAGATTGCCTTATTTATACTTCCAGGCACTGGATATGTCCACCCTTGAAATTGTGGATTAGATCTATCACCCTTTCCTTTTCCCATTCGTTGTTTATATAAAATTCTAGATAATGTTCTATAACGATTTACCGCACAATCACCTTCTCCATAAGATTTTATACTTAACGATTTACCTACTAACTTTTTTGAGTCACCTAAATCCCACCAATAGACGTATCTGCCACTTTCTTTGATTGTATCAACGTCTACATAATATGATTGTTGTCCATCAGCACTTTCAATTAATCCCTTCCACTCACCATTAGAGTTGAACGAAATTAGTAATGAGAATAAGAGTAGGAGTAGTTTTTTCATCATGGAGTCATTTTTAAACTAAAAGTTAATATTACTCTTGAATTTATCAAAAAGAATAGTATTTGGATGTCTGTTACTTAATCCATTCTGCCAATCCATATGCTCGACAAGAGGTTATTCCAGTGAGTCCATTTCTACCCATTGAAATCTTTATTCGTTGTTCATTGACGTGTTGAATTTTTCTATTTTTTGTTTCTGCGACTTCCCACGCGATGGAAGTAAATGCAGATTTACAAGCAATAGCAAGTGCACCGCTTTCAGGGAAAAACTGATATCTTGCATAAGATACAGTTAACGCAAATCCTTCTGAATTTTCTTCAACTGAGTATTCAGTATCTTTATCGTAAGTTAACAAAGGACTGTTTGTGAAATGAAGAGGTGAGGCACAAGATACTAACAAAAGACAAAAAAGCAGAGTTACAGTAAACTTAATATTAAATAATAGTTTTTTCATCATGGAGTCATTTTTAAACTAAAAGTTAATATTACTCTTGAATTTATCAAAAAGAATAGTATTTGATTGAGAACTTACCTATCTTGATTGGATACTCTTTATTACGTATCTCTTCTATTCTTAAATCTCTCTCATGTTTTCTCTTTAAGACAGAACTCACTGAAGTATTAAACCAATTATTGCCTCGTATAGTTTTAATATTCATTTCGTTTAATTTACGACTGATTTTTCTGTAACCAAGTCCAGAATCGTGCATCGATTTGATGAGTTTATAGAGATATTGTTGCCTCTTTGTGTATGGATTTCCTTGATAAGTGAGATTGTTACTTTGAATTTCAATACTGAATTCTAGATACGGAATTGTGCCCTCTAAACATGTACGACCAAAACTATTCCACTGTGACAGACTTTGTTTGGTCGTACATGTTTGTGCCACCCTTATGCCGATTGCTTTTTTTTTAAAGTATTACCTCTGCCACCAGTGAGTATTGCGAGATGACCAATATCTAGTTTCTTAGGGTTGTATCGCCTAACCAATCATCGAAATCATAAGATGTAATAACTAATGATAGGTTATCGTGCCAATTATTGACTCTAGTTTTTGTTTCAGACCAATCAAAACATTGAGCACTAACTATATATTCATCAGTTCTTAAAGAATATTGAGTAACAGAACTTTCTCCTGATGAATCTGCAGTATGAATTGTTTTATCTGGTCCCAATTTTTTTAAATTAGGAAATTTTTGTGAGACATATTCGACTAAACTATTCATATCTTTGTAGCATGAGTTGATATTGCCATAAAACTCTCCACCTGAAATACTATGTATAATTAATTTCCCATTACTAGTTTTATAATTAATTTCAACGCGTTTGTATTTTTTATTAATAGTCGGATGATTAACAATCGCCACAGTAGGAAACTTGAGTGGGGTTTTTAAATGTTTGTAATAATTTTCAAGTCCTTTCTTTCCTTCTCGAATCATTTTAGGTGTTAAATGATCATTTAGATTATCAAATATGCTGATACCGCCAACTTGTAAGTTATTAGAAGTATTAGTTTCTGCGATCACTAGATTAGGTATTAAGAATAAAAATAGTAGTAGTTTTTTCATAATAAAGTCTTTTTTAAAACTAAAATTTAATTCTACCCCTTAAATCAATTCTAGATGCGGAATTATGCCCTCTAAACATGTACACTCAAAACTACTCCACTGTGACTGATTTGTTTCGTTCGTACATGTTTGTTCCACCTTTATGCCGATTGCTTTTTTTAACAATATTTTATATTAAAACTTTTCAAATTCCTGCGGACATA
>Ga0209502_10002114_pt1 | contig 16922 bp, 16 predicted proteins | sample ArcticOcean_MG_C_10_FD_187442 | JGI IMG/M metagenome (GOLD analysis project Ga0209502, IMG submission 187442) | Marine microbial communities from western Arctic Ocean - ArcticOcean_MG_CB11_90 (SPAdes) (version 2) | ecosystem: Environmental > Aquatic > Marine > Oceanic | place: Arctic Ocean...
CATTTTTATTAAATATAAAAAATATTAAAAAAAAACATTAATAAATTAAATGCAAATTATTTCTGTAATAAATCAAAAGGGTGGGGTTGGAAAAACAACAACAGTAATTAATCTTGCAGCAGGTTTGGCCCAACAAGAGAAAAAAGTTTTAGTAATCGACCTTGATCCTCAGGGAAATGCTACCACAGGACTGGGTCTATCTAATTTAGAAAGTTCGACCGAGACTATTTATGGGGTGTTGAATGGAACAAAGACCATTTCTGAAGTGATTAGAAAAACAGAGTTCAAAAATTTAGATATTATTACATCGAATGTAGATTTATCTGGTCTTGAGGTCGAGACAGCTGATGATAACATGAGAGCCTTCATTTTAAAACGCAAATTAGCCGCTTATTTAAATGATTCTAGCACAACCTATAATTATATACTTATAGACTGTCCACCATCGCTAAGCTTGCTTACAGTCATGGCTCTAGTGTCTTCTCACTCACTATTAGTCCCACTACAGGCTGAATTTTTTGCTTTAGAAGGCTTAACTCAGCTAATGAAAACCATAGAACGAATAAAAGTTAATTTAAATCCTGAATTAAAAATTAGAGGCATACTTTTAACAATGTTTGATAAAAGAAATAGGCTATCTACACAGGTAGAAAAAGAAGCAAGAGACTATTTTAATGAAAAAGTTTATCTAACAGTGATCCCAAGAAATGTTAGATTGTCTGAGGCCCCATCTCACGGAATGCCAGTTTTAATGTATGACAAATCTTGTCCAGGCAGTAAGTCATATTTTAACTTTACAGATGAATTTATTAATCAAGAACAAAAAATAGGGAGCACTGCATAATGGATACAAACAAAATAAAAAAAGGTCTAGGCAGAGGTTTGTCGTCTTTAATAGGTGAAACAAAAACAGAAATAAACATTAATAAAGTTTCTATAAGTGATTTAGTAAGCAACAAATTTCAACCAAGGAAAACATTTGATGAGGAAAGTTTACAAGATTTAACAAATTCAATAAAAGAGAGAGGCATTATTCAGCCAATTATTGTTAGAAAGTCTAGTGACGATAATTCAAAGTATGAGATAATTGCAGGAGAGAGAAGATGGTTGTCAGCACAAAAGGCAGGGTTACACGAGGTTCCAGTAGTTATTACAGATGTAGATGATTTAAAATCTTTAGAATTTGCAATTGTCGAAAATGTTCAAAGAAATGACTTAAATGCAATCGAAGAAGCACGTGGCTATCAACGTCTTATTGGTGACTTCTCTTATGATCAAGAAAAAGTAGCACAATTTATTGGAAAAAGTAGAAGCCATATTGCTAACTTTTTAAGGTTATTAAGTTTACCTGAAGCAGTTTTAAAGCTGATTGAAACTAAAAAATTAACACCTGGCCATGCAAAAATTTTAGTTGGCCTGAACAATGCAGAATTTGTAGCAAATAAAATAATTGAAAAAAATCTTTCAGTGAGACAGTCAGAAAATTTTGTTAAAATTTTTAAGACCAAGAAACATTCTCTTAAACCTTCCAAGGATACGAATTTACAAGCCCTAGAAAATTCTATTAGAGAAAAAATTGGCCTTAATATTTTAATTAAAAATAAAAAAAATAATTCAGGATCTTTATTATTAGAATATAAAGATCTAGATCAGCTAAACAAAATAATTGAAATAATAAAATCTAATTATTAGTTTTTCTTGAATTATCAATTATAAAATCTGCTAATATATTTTTGGCAATAGTAGAGTTTTTTTTAATTAAAAGCTCAATTTCGTTAGTTTTATAAATTAGATTTTTTAAATGGCCTTTTTCCCAAAATTTGATTTGTTGAATAACTAGCGGTTTATCTTTCCAAAAGATAGGTGGTTTGCAAGCAGAAATAGCCTGTTCTATGTTCTTTTTTTCATCAACTAATTCATAGATTTTAACTAGTCTTTTTAGTTTTGTTAATAATGTTCTAATAATTATAATGTTATCTTCATCTGAATAGTTGTTTTCATTCAAAATAGTGACTGTTTTTTTTGTATTTTTAGCTAGAGAGTGATCTATCAGATCTGATGCACTGTAATTATCTGCTAGGTTAGTTAGTTTCATTACCTCTTCAAGGTTTATTTTTTTATTATTTATTGAAAAATTTTCAATTTTTTCTAGTTCATTTTTCAAATTTTTTCTATCTCCTCTGCTTCTTTCTATTAAAACATTTATTAATTGTTGAGATATTTGAATTTTTTTATTTCTAAAAAAAAGACTAATTATTGAATTTAAGGTTTGATTATTATCTTCATAAAATGGAACACAATATGTGTTTTTACCTTTTTCAAATAAAGATCTTATTTTAGATTTTTTTTCAAGAGAATTTGAATTTAATACTATGACTAAATCCTCAATATTTTTATCTATAACCTCCCCTAGTATAGTTTTTATTTTATCTGTAGCTCTATTAATTATAATTAATTTTTCTTTTTCAAAAAAAGACTGTGATAAAATTTGATCAAAAAAGTTGTTTATATTGGCAAGAATTTCAGCTTCTTCAAATATAAATGTATTTTTTAAAAATATTTTTTTAAAATTATTATCTATTATTTGATTTTTATGGCCCTGATTTTCACCATAAAATAAAAAAAATTTGTTTTTACTCAAATTTAATTTTTCTATCTCATGTGGCTTGATAATCATTTATTAAAATCTAAAAAAAATTAATATATCCTCTGCAATTTTATTGATCAAAACATCTTTTTTAATTCTTATGTTTTGAGCTAGGTTAAATTTATTTTGCTTATTTTTGTATATAAATTGAGAGTAAAAATTTTTTTCTTTGATTATAAGGTCTTTATTAATTGGATCAGACAACTTAATATGAACTTCAATTGATAATTTTCTAAGTACTGCATTTCCTAGGTTGTCTCTAGTTAATATCTCCGTTATTTCTTTAGAATCGATGATCAAATTATAAGATACATTTTTTTTTTTAGTGGTATTTATTCTACTTATAATTTTTCTATTAATACTTTCATTCCCGTCCTGAGCTATTTGATTAATTGAAAAACCTATTTCATTATTTGTTTTATATAATGGATGATATCCACATCCAGAAATAGTTATTATCAATACTAAATAAAAAAACTTTCTTATACTCATTTTAAAATTATATTTATTAATTTATTTTTAATAAAAATTACCTTACCTATCTCTTTTCCTATAAAAAATTTATTTATATCAGTTTTATTTTTTATATTTTTTAAAAGCTCAATTTGTTCAAGCTGATGCTCTGTTTCAATTAAACCTCTTTTTTTACCATTTATCTGTACAACAATAGTATATTTTTCTATATTCAGGTATTTTTTATCGATTTTAGGCCATTTTAATTCTTTTTCTGAAATTAAATTACCAATACATTCATTTGTAAAATGAGGAATTACTGGCGTCATTACCTTTAAAATCTTTAAATAGTTATCAATGAAATTACTACCCCAATCTTCCTTTGAGAGGGTTTTGTTAAGAAAATTATAAATTTCATGGAAATTAGCTATTAAAACATTATATCTGAATTTTTCTAAATTTAGGTTTACTTGGTTAATAATCTGGTTTGTAAACCCTTCTAACTCTTTGTTAAATACAGTAAATTTTTTATTATTATTAATTATTTTATCGTGGAGAAGCCAAAATTTTTGAACAAACTTGTAAGCTGCAGCTATCCCACTATCTGACCACTGAACATCTTTTTCTGGAGGGCTATCTGAAAGTATAAATAATCTAGTAGCATCTGCCCCATACTCTTTAATTATTTTTTCTGGATCTATAGTATTCCTTTTAGACTTTGACATAGATTCAGAAGGACCAATAGTGACTTTTTCATTTTGATCTGATTTTTTATAAAAGTTTTTTCCATCTTCTGAAAAAATTTCTTCAGGACTTAACCAATTATTTTTTTGATCTTTATATGTTTCATGACAAACCATTCCTTGAGTAAATAGTCCTAAAAATGGTTCTGTGAAATTTAATTTTTCTCCTTTTTTATTTTTTAAAGCCCTAACAAAAAACCTTGAATATAAAAGATGCAATATTGCATGTTCTACCCCTCCAATGTACTGATCTATTGGCATCCAATAATTTGCTTCTTCAACATCAAAACCCATTTCTGTATTTTTGGGTGAGCAAAACCTTAGGAAATACCAAGAGGAATCCACGAAAGTATCAAGGGTATCTGTTTCTAATGTGCACTCTTCACTATTTATATTTATTTTTTTCCAGTTTTCTTGATCATCCAAAGGATTACCGTTTGTATTCAAGTTAATATTTTTAGGTAGTTTTATTGGTAGTTTTTCTTTTGGTATCTTCACTATTTCGTTGTTTTTATTATAGGCAATAGGTATCGGGCAACCCCAATAACGCTGTCTAGATATTCCCCAATCCTTAAGTCTAAAATTAATTTTTTTTTTACCTATGCCTTTTTTCTCTAATACCTTTATTGCTTCTGAGATAGATTCTTCTGGAGCGTTTAAACCATCTAAAAATTTAGAATTATACATTTCTCCAGGACCAGAGTAGGCCTTGTCTGTAATTTTGAATTTGTTATCTTCATTGACTGGTTTGACTACTGCTTTAACATTGAGATTGTATTTTAAAGCAAAGTCCAAATCTCTTTGATCGTGACCTGGACAACCAAAAACTGCTCCAAAGCCATAATCCATTAAAACAAAGTTTGCAAAATAAACTGGTACTTCAATACCTTCATCAAAAGGATTTATTGCTGTCAAATTGGTTTTAAAACCAATTTTTTCTGCTTGAGCTATAGATTCTTCAGTTGTTCCCGTTTGTGAGCAATTTTTTTTAAATAAAATAAATTTTTCATCTTTTTCAAAATATTTAGAAATTGGATGATCAATAGATAGAGCTAAAAAAGAAAATCCAAATAATGTGTCAGGTCTAGTGGTAAAGCACTTTACTTGTTTAATTTCAGAATTCCCCTTAATTTTAAATTCAACCTCGCAACCAACTGACTTGCCAATCCAATTTTTTTGCATTACTTTAACTTTATTTGGCCACTGATCTAAAGATTCTAAACCACTTAGTAATTCTTCTGAAAAATCTGAGATTTTGAAAAACCATTGACTTAGTTTTCTTCTCTCAACAATGGCACCAGATCTCCAACCTTTACCATCGATTACTTGTTCATTTGCGAGTACAGTTTCATCAACAGGGTCCCAGTTGACATAACTTTCTTTTCTATAAACAAGTCCTTTATCATATAGATCTAAAAAAAATAATTGTTGATGCTTGTAGTATTCAGGTGAACAAGTGGAGATTTCTCTATCCCAATCAATAGATAGGCCAAGCCTTTTCAGTTGAGATTTCATAGAATCAATATTTTTTCTAGTCCATTCATCAGGATCTAAATTGTTTTGTTTAGCTGCATTTTCAGCGGGCATACCAAACGAATCCCAACCCATAGGGTGAAGAACGTTATAGCCTTGCATACTTTTGTATCTAGCTAAGACATCACCAATTGTATAATTTCTTACATGACCCATATGAATTCTTCCAGAGGGATAGGGAAACATTTCTAAGCAATAAAATTTTTTTTTAGTATGATCGACTTTTGATCCAAAAGTATTATTCTTAAGCCAATAATTTTGCCACTTATCTTCTATAATTTTAAAATTATATCTACTCAATTTTATTACAAGATTTTTTTATTTTTTAATGATTTAATATTTTTTTTCTCTAGTATTAATTTGCTTTTTTGTACGATTTGTCTGCATCTACTATCTCTTTTATTTTATTTTCTTTAATTTCAGAAGCTCTTCTAAGTATTGCAGATTTAATTTCGTTATTAAGCTTTGTTTTTTGTTCTATAATTTTGCATGAATAATTAGCATTGCATATTTTTTTATGAACTTTAACATTTAAACCATCTGCCCTAATTTCATTTGAAAGAAAAACTACAGTAATCTTATACGACTCCAGTGAGGACTCTTGGTTGGAATACCAATCACTAATTAATATACCACCACCATAATCAGCACTTACAAGGGGTGTAAAATCAAGAATTTCAATCGAAGCTCTCCACATTTCGTTTGATGATGCAAAATCAAACACACCTGAATTTTTTTTAGTATTGAGAAGTGTTATGCCTCTTCCTTCTGCTAAATTTTTTGCTCTCTTGTCAGCATCATTAATAGGATTGGTCTTAACATCTGTTTTTTTATAAAGACCACAAGAGTTAAGGGAAAATAACAATAAAAAAAAACCAATTGAAAATTTGTTTATTTTTTTGTTTAATTTTATCATAAGTTGCAATAAGTAGGGTTGATAGCAACTTATAATATATTTTAAAGGAAAATTGGTATTTTTAAGGAATCACAGCATATTATAAAGATTTATATAAAAAACTGTTGTATTATTGCAACAATAGAAAAAAAAAACACCAAATAAGAACAGAAAAATCGATTTTTTATCAATTTTTAGATAATTAAAGTTCATTCATTAATGAATAATAATAAACAAAAGGAAAAATATGAATAACTTAAAAAAAATTGGTTTATCAGCTTTAGCTGGTTCACTAGTTGCTTTCTCTGCTAACGCAGTTGAAATGGGTGTTTCGGGAACTGCTGAAATTACTTATGCTACAATAAAAGGTGATGGAACTGCCGGTGTTACTACAGGTTCTCCTTGGGGATCAAACACGTCACTAAAATTTTCAGGATCTGGAAATATTGGTTGGGCTGATGTAACATTAGTTAGAACAATTAATGATAAATTAGGATCAGCTTACCTTTCAGCTTACCAAACAATGGACATGGGAGATTTAGGAACTATTTCTTTCGATGCTATTGGTGGTGGTCTAGAAGGTGTAACAGCTTATGACGATAAACTTCCAACTGCTTATGAAGAAGTATGGAATGGTGTATCAGGATCAGGTATTGGTGGTGCTGCTTCAAACGATACGTTAGGTTACTCTAACTCGTTTGGTCCAATAAGTGTTTCTTTAGCTACATCTAAAAAAGGCGGTGTTGCGGCATCTACTGACGGTGGTATTGGTGCTGAGCCAGTTACAGGAACAATTTCTGACATCCACTTTACAGTAGATGGTTCAATGTTGCTTGATGGTTTAACTCTTATGGCTGGAACTTCTACAACTGACTACACTAACGCTGCTGATGAAGATGATACAGCTCATGTAGGTCACGTTCTTTACTCTTCAGGTCCAGTATCTGTAGGTTATAGAATGGGTCAAGCTCAATCTGGTACAGCTAGTACAGCTGGTCAAAATATTGATGCAATGTCTGTAGCTTTTGCAGTAAATGATAACATATCAGTATCAGTTGCAACTCAAGACACTGAGTATGACACTCCATCAGGAGTAAACATCACAGAAAACGTTGATGCAATAAGTGCTTCATACACAGTTGGTGCTGCTTCAGTAAGAATGCACAGAGCTGACTCTTCTAATGATGGTGGTGTTACCGGTCAAGATGTTGAGTATATGGAATTAAGTTTAGTACTAGCGTTCTAAATTTAATTTAAATTTAAATTGTTAAAACGGCCTCACTTTGGGGCCGTTTTTTTTTGCCTAAATGTTTTCTAGAGAAGAGTAAAGTTTGACTAAAAATTTTTCATAGTTTTTATATGAATTAATTGATGAACTATAAATTTTGTTTCTAGCTTGTGAAGAGCTTACCGTCTTAATAGCTCTTTTGTTTTTATGAAAGTCCATACAATTTTGCTCCCATTTTAAATCACAAAAACTTAGTATGTCTTTTATTTGATTTTGTGGATTGGAAATGAGATTTTCATAGCTTATATCATAAATAAAATTAGGAATATTTTTTTTCCAAAATTTCATTAAATCAGCATACTGTTGATAAAAATTAGACAAATCATCCTCATCATAAGCCCAATCAAGATTATCATCAAAGGTATTTTTATAAAGAGATAAGCAATTATCTTTAGGTGATCTTGAACAATGAATAATTTTTGAATTAGGAAATATTAACTTTATTAAACCTATCCACCTAAAGTTGAGAGGAGCTTTATCAGTAATTAAATTTTCATTATAATTATATTTATTTATAAGTGAAACATAATGATCCCCAATCGATTTTAATACATCAATTTTATTGAGATCTCGAAGCTTATTTGTATTTAAGATGTTATTTTGAAAAAATTCATTTGTCATAATATTTTCTAAATAAGGCAATTCACCGGCCCCATAGATATTAGAATGAGAAGATAGAATTTGTTCTATTAAGGTAGTACCAGACCTTGGCATACCAACAATAAATATTATATTTTTATTATATTTGCTTATATTTTTGTTTTTAAAATCAATATTTTTAAAGAAATCTTTTAAGGTTTTAAAAAATTGCTCATCTTTTTCTATTTTATACTTTGATATTTGTTTTTTAAGATTGTTACCTTTTTTTAAATAATGAAAAGATTTATCAAAATCTTTTAAATCCTCATAAGCCTTACCAAGACTAAAAAAAAGATCAATTTTTTCTGAATTATTTAAATTAAGTTTCTTTAGCTTATTTTCCATAACGTCAATATGTGGGTCGCCATCCTTATATTTTATAAATCTACTTAAAATCTTATCCGCAGCAGTTATTTCAGGTTTTATTTTTGATAGTGCGTGTAGATGAAATTTTGAATCTTCAAATTGCCCTAGTGCCTGATAAACAAGACCCAAATTATAATGAGCCATTGGAATTTCATTATTTAAGTGAAGTGCTTTTTTATATAGTTCCACGGCTTCTCCATAATCATTTAGCTCATATTTAAGACTTCCATAATTCACCAATGCGTTTATGAATGTGGGGTCTAAAACAATTGCTTTTTTGTAATTCTCTTCAGCAGAAGAATAATCTTTAAGATTTTTATAAACATTACCAAGATTATTTAAAGCAGAAATGTTTTTGTTATCTATTTCTAAAATACTTTCAAATATTTTTTTTGCTGAACTCAAATCGCCTAAATTTTGAAAAGAAGAGCCAATTAAATTAAGTAAAAATAAATTATTAGGAACCTTTTGTAATAATAATTTAGTTTCTCTAATTACAAAAAGATATTGTTTTTTATTAAATTGTTCTAATAATTTTTCAGCTTTTTTTTTAAAAATATTCGCTAACATTTATCTTTTTATTATATTTTTGATATAAGAAATTGAGGCAAAACTATAGTTTTTTATATTCTTGATCATCTTTAAATTGTCTTTATTTATACCACCCAAAGCAACAATATTTCGATTAAACTTTTGTGATAATATATTAAACCTTACTATCCCTAGAAAATTTTTTTTTTTAGTAATTTTAAAAATTGGAGATATAAATAAATAATCTACTTTTTGTCTTATCTTTTGATTTATCTCTTTAATATTGTGAGCAGACCCTAACAAAGTAAAATTTTTTGTTTTAAATCTTGTTATAATTAAATTTTTATTAAAAGAAGGTATATAAGCACCATCTAAGCTTAATTTTTCTGCTAGCTGAATATTATTTGCTAGATAAAATTTTTTCCTTATGGCTATACAATATTTTTTCATAGATAAAATATCTTGTTCATTGTGTTTTTGATTATAGTTTCTATAAATTATAGCAATATTTCTTGGTAAATTTTTGATATGGTCTTTATCGAAATCATCAATGAAGTAAAAATTTAATTTATGCATGACAGTTTAGACAATCTAATAAGAATAGAAAAAGAAATACAGCTAAAAGTTAACCAATCAAATTTAATTATAAACAAACCTAAAATTATAGCAGTAACTAAAAACTTTTTGATGCCTAAGATATTACCTTTAATAAACCATGGACATGCTGATTTTGGAGAAAATCGAGTTCAAGATGCAATAAGTAAATGGTCTGATTTAAAACACAAAACAAGTACAGTTAAATTACATATGATTGGAAAATTGCAAACCAACAAAGTAAAATACGTCATACAATTATTTGATTATATTCATACATTGGATAACTTAAAATTGGCAGAAAAAATATCGGAAGAACAATTAAAAACAAATAAGAATTTAAAAATTTTTATTCAAGTCAATATAGGAAGAGAGGCTCAAAAAAGTGGAATCTTAGCAGAACAACTAGATACTTTTTATGAACAATGTACCAATAATTTGGGCTTAAATATCATTGGATTAATGTGCCTGCCACCTAACGATAATAATCCAATAAAACATTTTCTTGAAATTTTTGAGTTATCAAAAAAATTAAAGATTAAAGATTTGAGCATGGGCATGTCTAATGATTATCTTGAAGCTATTGAAGCAAATTCTACTTATTTAAGAATTGGTTCAAAAATATTTGGTGATAGAAGTTAACCTATCTTGATCTTAGTTTGTTTGTTTATTAATTTTAACAAAATTTCAAAATCTTTTTTTTTTAAACCAATGCAGCCTGCTGTTGGTTTATAATCAGCTGTTAAATGAATGAATATAGCGCTCCCCTTATTTGGAATTTTTTTATTATTGTGATCAATTGAAATTACATAATCATATTTATGATCTCTTCTGTATAAATTTTCTTTAAGTTTTATATTATTTATTTTGATTTCTTCATTGTATTTTTTATTGTTTGGATCATCACACCAAGCCATATTTTTTTTAATAATTTTTTTACTTAACTTACATGCTGGAATACCAACTTGATCTTTTCTGAAATACAATTTTTTTAAATTAAATATTCCTTTGGGAGTGCTATAATCACCTTCTATTTTATTAGAATTTATGCCATTTTTACCAATACAACATTTTAATTTAAAGTCATCGATAATAAGGGTGTTTTTATTTTTTACATGAATTATCATAGATCGAATCTTATATGATTAAGCAAAATCTTTTTATTGTAAACTTAAATTTATTATATGAAATTTTATATGAGATTAAAGATAATTTATCCTTTAACATAGAGAATTATGCAAGTGAGGATATTTTTCTAAAAAAACCTGATTTAGATCTAAAAAATTATTTAATCATTTCTAAACCAAACAATAAACTATTATTAGATAAAAAAATAGATCCTAAAGTTTTTTTGGATTTGAATTTATTTCCAATACGACTTAACAAATTAGTAGAATTAATTAATATCAAGTTAATACAATTAAAATTTAATCATCAATCAAAAATTATTATTAAAGACTATGAGTTAAATTTAAACTCAAAGTTTATCTCTAAAGGGAATTTAAGCTTAAAACTAACTGAAAAAGAAATTGAAATTATACTATATTTGAATGAAACAAAAACAAAACATGACGTTGCCGACCTGCAGAAAAATATATGGGGCTATTCGGCAGACATGGAAACCCATACTGTTGAAACACATATTTATAGATTAAGAAAAAAAATAAGTGATAAATTTGAAAATGAAAATTTTATATTAAGTCGACAAAATGTCTATTTTATTGACTAAATAGTCTAGTCTAGCCTTGCCCCAATTTTTTGAATTATTTTTGAAGACATCTTGGTACCTTTTTCAAGACTATTTTTTATGGAATGGTTATTGATGTAGCCATGAAGGAAACCAGCTGCGAAGAGATCCCCCGCACCCGTCAAATCAACAATCTTTAAATCTTTTTTACTATCACATTCAATTACTTCACCCTTATTAATTGCAATACTCCCTTTTTCACCACGTGTAACAATTAAAAGTTTTCCTAATTGTCTTCCAAATACAATAACTTCTTCAAAGTTTTTAGCATCGATTAATGATGTAATTTCTTGTTCATTAGCAAAAGTAACATCAAGTTTATTTTGAACTAAATCTAAAAAGTTAGGCTTGTGTCTTTCAACACAAAATTGATCTGATAAAGTCATCACTTTAGTATTAGAGAGTGACATTGCTTTATCAAAAGCACTCTTTGGTTCTCCTTCGTCCCACAAATAACCTTCTAAAAATATCATTTCACTTTCTTTTATTGCTTTTTCATCAATATCTTGTTTATTTATTTTTCCAGCAATTCCTAAAAATGTAACCATTGTTCTTTCTGCATCAGGTGTAATTAATATTAGACATGTACCAGTTGGAGTAACCTCCTCTTTTTTATTATAAAAATATTGAACTTTTTCTCTAGTTAAGCCTTCTTCATATTTTTTGCCTAAATCATCATCATTAATTTTTCCAATAAAACCGACATCACTTCCTAATTGTGACAGACCAACCATAGAATTTGCAACAGATCCACCAGATACGGTTTCTTCAATTTTTAAAGTTGATAGAATTTTTTTAAACTCATCTTCATCAACAAGTTTCATGGTACTTTTTGTTAATTCATTATCTATTAGATATTGATCATCTATTTTACAAATAACATCAATAATTGCGTTTCCTATTCCTATAATTTTCATATTAAGCTTTTTCTACTTTAACTGGATTTTTTCTATTAGGATAGCAAGTCGTGCAAATTTTACAAGTCAAACCATAACACTCTCTAGCTTTACAATATTCCCTTCCATAATAAATTATCTGTAGATGTAATTTACTCCATGTTTTTTTTGGGAATAATTTTTTTAAATCTTTTTCAGTTTGAATAACGTTTTTACCATTTGTTAAGCCCCATCTTTGAGCTAATCTATGAATGTGCGTATCTACTGCAAATGCTGGTATACCAAACCCTTGAGACATAACCACACTAGCTGTTTTATGGCCTACACCAGGCAATTTTTCGAGTTCTTCAAAGCTTTTAGGCACATTGCCATCATGCCTTTCTAGAAGTTGCTTAGACATCAGGTAAACGCTTTTTGCTTTAACCCGAAAGAGACCAATACTTTTAATCAATTTTTCAATTCTTTTTTTACCCAATTTTACAAAATGTTCAGGTTTATTATATTTTGGATATATATTTTTAGTTACATTATTAACATTTAGATCTGTACATTGTGCTGACAAAAGAACAGAAGTTAAAAGAGTAAATTTATTAATATGATCTAGTGGGATAGGGGTTGTTGGATAAATTTTATTTAAAATCCTTAAAATTATTTTAGATTTATTTTTATTATTCATTTAAATTAAAGTTTTTTATTTATATATATAATTTTTTAAAACATAATATACTTGTCATATAATTATGTATCAAAATTTTTACTTTAGCATTTGGGAAAATTCTAAAGGTAACTACACTAAAATTTTATTTAAAAAACAGAGAGATTAAGCTATTATAAAGGTGATTATAATATTCCTAAAAATTGGAAAATAAACTTTGAAGAAAATTTAGTATTTCCAGCTAATCAATTAAGCTTAGGTTTCAAAATTAAAAATTAAGTAAATCTCTCATTGAATAAAGTCCTGGTTTTTTATTGTTAAGCCATTTTGCTGCAGTTAAAGCTCCATCTGAATAAAGAGCCCTATCAAAAGCCTCGTGATTTAATTTAATTATCTCTTTGCCACTAGAAAATGTAACCTCATGTTCTCCAATAATTTCACCTTTTCTAATTGAGTTAAAATTAATTTTTTTTCCATAAGGAAAAGATTTTTTATTTAAGAATTTCTTTCCAATCAAGCTATAGAGGTTTTTATTTTTTCCATTTGCAATTCCTTTTCCTAGCATTAAAGCTGTACCTGATGGATAATCTTTTTTGTGTTTGTGATGAACCTCAAATATTTTGCTTAGATATTCTTCGTTTAGTGATTTTGAGGCAATTTCAGTTAAAAACATTAATAAATTAACACCAAGGCTCATATTGCCTGCTTTTAAAATGGGGATTTTTTTAGAAAATTTTTTAATTAAAATTTCTTCTTTCTGGGTAAATCCAGTTGTTCCAATCACTACTCTTTTTTTTAATTTAGATGCAATTTTTAGAATATCCAAAGTACAGTTTGGGACTGTAAAATCTATTATTACATCAGTTTTTTTAAAAGCTTGTTCAGTATTTATATCAAGTTTGATTCCAGCAATTGTTCTACTGATTGTTTTATTTTCTGTCAGAGCAGCTAGTTTAAAGTTTTTATTATTTTTTGAGGATTTAATAAGCTGTTGACCCATTCTCCCGAGACAGCCAGAAATAGCTAAATTAATTTTATTCATCTAAGAAAATATTAACCTTTTTTACTTAATTAGTCTTTAATTTTTCCAAAAACTTTTAGCTTTTTGAAAGAACTGTTTAATACTTGGATTAGACTTTTCGTTTTCAATTTTTCTAAATTTTTCAAGTAACTCTTTTTGTTCTTTATTTAAAGAAATAGGAACTTCAGTATTTACTTGGACATAAAGGTCTCCATTTCCACTTCCCCTCATATAAGGCATACCTTTACCTTTTAGTCTAAATTGTTTTCCATTTTGAGTTCCATCAGGTATTTTAATTTTGGCTTTTCCACCATCAATTGTTGGTATTTCTATTGTGGTCCCTAATGCTGCGTCGGCAACGGATATAGGGAATTCAAAGAATAGGTTTTCATCAGATCTTTTAAATAAGTCATGAGAATGAACATTTATAAAAAGATAAAGATCACCATTTGCCCCACCTTTAGATCCCGCTTCACCTTTGCCAGCCAATCTAATCCTAGTGCCATCATCGACACCTTTAGGTATTGAAACTGATATTTTTTTTGAAGTTTGTTTGTTACCTTGGCCATTACAGCCTGTACATGGATTTGTTATTTCTTCACCAGAGCCAGCACATTGAGGACAAGTTTGTTGAACAGTAAAAAAACCTTGGTTGGATCTTACTTTACCATTTCCACCACAAACCGAACATCTGTCTGGAGAATGACCAGGTTTAGAGCCATTACCTTTGCAAGAATTACATTTTTCTGTAGTTGAAAATTTTATATCTTGTTTTTTGCCTTCATAGGCCTCTTTGAGAGTAATAGATAGATCATAACGTAAATCAGATCCTCTATTGTTGGTTTTTCTTCTTCCTCTTGATTGTCCACCACCAAAATCTCCAAAAAAATCTTCAAAAATATCTGAGAAATCGGCTCCACCAAAACCTCCTCCTTGTCTTCCGCCTCCTCCACCTTCAAAAGCAGCATGGCCAAAGTTATCATAATTTTGTTTTTTTTCTTTATCTGAAAGGATACCGTAAGCTTCACCAGCTTCTTTAAATTTATCCTCAGAAGCTTTGTCGTCTGGGTTTTTGTCTGGATGATATTTTATAGCTAATTTACGGTAAGCAGATTTTAATTCTTCAGGACTTGCACTTTTACTAACACCCAAAACGTCATAAAAATCTCTTTTAGCCATAAGTTACTTTAAGATAATAATTGTTTTAAGTCTTAAGCGCTTTTTTCTTTATCTTCTTCTTTTTTATCCTCTTTATCTTCTTCTTTTACTTCTTCAAAATCTGCATCAACTACATTATCGTCTTTTCCCCCTTCACTATTTGCCCCACCTTCTTTTGGTGAACCTTCTTTTTTCTCTTGAGATTTATAAATTGCTTCACCTAATTTCATAGAGGCCTGGACTAAAGTTTCAGTTTTCTTTTTAATTACTTCAATATCAGTTCCTTTAATAGATTCTTTCAAGTCAGAAGAAGCATCTTCTATTGCTTTTTTGTCAGCATCAGAAACTTTGGCACCATGCTCTTTTAGATTTTTTTCAGTAGAGTGTAAAAGAGTATCTGCTTGATTTCTAACATCAACAGATTCTCTTTTCTTTTTGTCCTCTTCTTTATTTGCTTCGGCATCTTTTACCATTTTTTCAATCTCTTCATCACTTAAACCACCAGAAGCCTGGATTTGAATTTTTTGTTCTTTTCCAGTTCCTTTATCTTTAGCTGAAACACTTACAATTCCATTTGCATCAATATCAAAAGTTACTTCTATTTGAGGCACTCCTCTTGCAGCAGGAGCAATTCCAACTAGTTCAAAATTTCCTAACATTTTATTGTCAGACGCCATTTCTCTTTCGCCCTGAAGTACTCTTATTGACACAGCAGGCTGATTGTCATCAGCTGTAGAAAATACTTGGCTTTTTTTCGTCGGTATTGTTGTATTCTTCTCAATTAATTTTGTTGATACTCCGCCTAATGTTTCAATTCCAAGTGATAGAGGTGTCACATCCAAAAGAAGTACATCTTTAACGTCTCCTTGAAGAACTCCAGCTTGGATTGCAGCACCCATTGCAACAACTTCATCAGGGTTTACACTTTTGTTTGGCTCTTTACCAAAAAAGTTTTTAACTTCAGCAAGAACCTTGGGCATTCTTGTCATTCCACCAACCATTACAATTTCATCAATTTCATTCGCAGTAAGGCCCGCATCTTTAAGAGCAGTTTTACATGGTGGTAATGTTCTTGAGATTAAATCTTCAACCAAAGCTTCTAATTTAGCTCTAGTCATTTTTAGATTAATATGTTTTGGGCCAGTTTTATCAGCTGTTATAAAGGGTAAATTAACATCTGTTTGTTCTGCAGAAGATAATTCAATTTTTGCTTTTTCAGCAGCTTCTTTTAATCTTTGAAGAGCTAATTTATCTGATCTTAAATCAATTCCAAAATCTTTTTTAAACTCACCAATCAAATAGTCAACGATTGTATTATCAAAGTCTTCACCACCTAAAAATGTATCACCATTTGTAGATTTAACTTCAAATACACCGTCACCTAACTCAAGAATAGAAACATCAAAAGTTCCACCACCCAAGTCATAAACAGCTATTTTTTTATTTTGTTTTTTATCTAAACCATAAGCAAGAGAGGCTGCTGTCGGTTCATTAATAATTCTTAAAACTTCAAGACCAGCAATTTTACCAGCATCTTTTGTTGCTTGTCTTTGAGCATCATTAAAATATGCAGGAACTGTAATTACAGCTTTAGTTACTTCTTGACCTAAATATTTTTCAGCAGTTTCCTTCATTTTTTGAAGAATAAAAGCAGAAATTTGAGAGGGTGAATATTTTTCTCCTCTAGCTTCAATCCAAGCGTCTCCTTTTTCTGAATTTACAATCTTAAAAGGGGCAGCTGCAATATCTTTTTTTA
>Ga0209502_10002115_pt1 | contig 16920 bp, 29 predicted proteins | sample ArcticOcean_MG_C_10_FD_187442 | JGI IMG/M metagenome (GOLD analysis project Ga0209502, IMG submission 187442) | Marine microbial communities from western Arctic Ocean - ArcticOcean_MG_CB11_90 (SPAdes) (version 2) | ecosystem: Environmental > Aquatic > Marine > Oceanic | place: Arctic Ocean...
ACTTGTAGTCCTAAGAGTATATTCTTAGGCAAATATTACACGTAATTCACGGTGGTTCGTGAATGGATTATTACATTTTACGCATAAGATGTGAATAATGAGGTTCGACTCCTCTACGTGTAACCACAGCAAAGGGAGGCACGGAAAGATGCAAGCTACATCTAGCCTCCCGATTTACATTAGAAAGGACGTGATCATCGTCGTATTCCTTAGCATGAAGACAAACTGCTAAAACTTTGAATAGTAATCTATGGTGTTGATGGTTTTGCCCACTCATCAGTGTTACTGCAGGCGCAAGACGTATGCGGAATAAGGGTTATAAGAGCTTAACGGCCAAGCCATAATTCCTGGGATCATAACCCAAGCTAACGTGATAAGATTGCTATTCATTCTCTTTTATTTATTAATTAAAACCCAATTCAAATGTCTAAAAACATTCAATTAACAGCAATCCAACAGGATTACAATCAACATCTTATTAAACAATTAGAACTTAGAGATAGCGCAGTAAAAAGAATTATTAAGATTCGTGAAGAAATAACTATTTTAGATAACGAAGAAGCTAAACTTGAAGAAATAATTAATACACTTGATGAAACTAAAATATCATGAAAAAAACTGATTCTAACCTAAAAACAATTACAACTGCTATTATATTTATAGCAGGTCTTTTAATGATTATGACATTATTTGCGTCTTGCACCACAACTGGGCATACAACAGTATATGGAAATCAAAATAGTAATTGTGCAGCATATTTGTAATGAAACATATACATATACTTTCGCAACAATCGTTTGTTCAATACAAAGAAGTAATTGGACTTATAGATTTATATAACTCAAATCAAACTACTGTTGACATATATACTGGCAACAAACATCTCGTATTACAACGTGATGAACTTAGTATTCCTAATATCGAAGCAATTGAAAAAGAATTGGATCGTAATGATGAACTAAAACAATTAGCATTTGAGCATAATATAATAGAGATTCATAACCAAGATAGCATGCAAAGTTATCTCGGTTATGTGTCTTTTTATAATTAAAAGTGCCATCAGTGACACCCTAACAGTACCAGTAATTATATACTATAATAATACTAGGTATTAAGGCTAAAAAAAATCGTGAAATATTAAATTTAAACTAATGAGTGATAAAAATTATCAAGTGGACAAAGAAACAGTTAAAGGCATTTTAAACGACTTAATTAATATAGATGGTATATCGCATTATAAAAACAAGAAGTATCTTGTAGATCTCTTACTTACATTATCTGAGGATTCTATAAGTGCTTTAATAAACTTATCTTTAATGAAGGATAAGTATGTACCTATAAAATTAAATGATTCTGTAAAATACAAGCATCCAAATTATTCTATTCATAATAAAGAAGAAAGAGAAATTATGATAGATAAAGGTTTAATGGATGATGATGGATATATATTCGGATCTGTTATAGGTGATGGAACTTGGTCAAGTATAGCTGAATTTAATCCTTATTATAACTTTATGAAAGTTAACTTTTATATCTGGAGTAATGATAAAATGGAAATAAAAGAAGAAATTGTTACTAGAGCAAGTTTAGAAATAATAAAAGAATCAGATATACCTGATTATCATGGCAAAGATCAATTAGATTTTTTTAAAGAAAATATAAAAGATTTAGAGCACAAATTATAAAAACACACAATAAAAAAACAATCATGGCAACACTAAGCATGCAATTACTCAGGACTGAGTTTGATAAATGGCTTAAATTAAAAAAATCAATAGACAAAACACCTGACGGATCTTTACATCGTTTTGGTGCAATGATGAATTCTACATATAACCTTAATGATAAAAGCTTACATGAAGAAATTGATCACAATAGAGCTTTATTACTTATAATGAGTAAACATGTTAAACAAAAAGCTAAAATATAGATATGGAATAGTATCTCGTGATATAATATTAAACCCAGATGTAACATTACAAGCTAAAGCATTATATGCAGTGCTATCATGTTATGCCAATAAACAAAGATCTTGTTTTCCTTCAATTTTAACGCTGTCTAATGACTTAAATGTTAGTGAAAGAACTATCAAAAGGTTAATAAAAGAACTGAAAACAAAGCATTTTGTACATAGAATAGGTAGAAACTTAGTTATAAAATAATGACGTTAGCTATATATATGCCTTTTAAATTCAGAATTTAGTTAAATGAATTCTCAATTATACACATAGTTGTAATAATTATCATATTTTTGTTAGACTTACTAACATAAATAAAATGATAATACAGTTACCCAATGGTAGAATAATTGAGTGTTCAGTTGAGCAGTACTTATCTCTTTCAGATCAAGAGATTAAGGACCTTAACGGACTAAGCTCTGCATATACCAAAGAAATGGGTGACCCTTTTTACAATGGCTTTACAAAATTATCTAAATCACCAAAATCTTCTAAAAAAACAGAAGAGGATGTAATTCATGAACATGAACCAGGTTTAGATGAGATTGAAGCTTTTGAAAAATTAGAAGACCCGTATTTTCATGCAGATGATATCTAATAATTAGATACATTAATTTTTTATTTAAACAAAAAACAATTTATTATGAATAGTAAAGTAAACATCATTGCGGATGACAAAGGAAATGTTGTACGCCAATCAAACTCTAATTCAGAATTTGGACACGTAAGATTAGTACAAACAAGAGTAACTTTTGGAAACTCAGGTTGGGTAAAGAAGTCTAATATTAGTACACTGTTACACGGTAAGTTAGAAGATCTACAAGAAATGAATCTTGAAGCATTAGAATTTTTACCAGGTAAAATTGTTATCAAAGAACAGCTTGAAGCTTTCAGTGCTAATGACAGTGATAGAGATTTAAAAATGGCAGGTGATACAGGCATTGTATGCTGTGTAGACGGACAACCTATTTATAGGAAAACATTTTTTGTTGTAGATACTACAGCACAAGATGTCTTAATTGCTCACGATAATAGCTCAGCTATTAAAGAAGCAAATGGTCTAGATGCTACTAAATCAAATGCAGTTTCAGCAGAAGCACTTGGATTTGATGATACCGATGAAGAAGATACTTTAGTAAATGAAGTCGTTACTGACGAAGTTACTGAAGATGAAGTAGATGAAGTTAATGAAACTTTTGAACTCTAAGTAAATCTTTAAAAAATGCTTAAGGTTAGTCCAATAAAGGACTATTAAATGACATCTGTTAGAAGATGCCTTAGTCATTTTTATACCAAATTTCCTAACATCAAAACATATGCGTCATGCTATCTCAAAATCAATTAAAGCAAATAACTCAAGAACACAGTAAAATAGAATTATCTCAGCAACTGCAACGATATCATTATTTCGGACTATTAGAAGAATATCAATTACACCCAACATCAATTACTAATAGCTTTAGGTATACTAAATTAAACTCCTATCAACATTTCCTTTTCAAAAGAGTGTTACATGGACTTAATGTGTATACTAAAGAAGAAGTACAAAAACTGCATTGGGATAAAAAAAGAAGAATCTCTAAAGTTTGGAAAAGATCCCAAAGAGAAATTAATGCTTGGAAACAAATGATTTGTAGTAAAAAAATCAATGACTACTTTAGTAGTACTTTCAAAAGCCCAGCAATAGATTATATTACATCTATTCCAGCAACAGAAACTCTTGATGATTACAATAACAAATTAACGTTTAAAGAATTACATATAGAATATGAAGATGTAATATATTTATTTATGTCTAAAGGTTTGTTACCTAAGAATTATTTAACTTTAAAACCTATTCTTTAAGTATGATTCAACCTAAAAAAAAGCTATGCAATAACTGCAATACTGATCAATTTATCTGGAAAAATGATAAAGGAAGTCGGTATTGCAAGTATTGTTGGTATAAATCTAAAGAAATTAAAGCTAAACCTTTAGTTAGAAAACCTATAAATCAGAAATCTAAGAAAATGAAATCAGCTGATCAAGCTTATACTATACTTAGAAGAAAATTTATGGAAGAAAAACCAATGTGTGAAGCAGCACTAACTGGATGTAATGGATCATCAACTGATGTACATCACAAAAAAGGACGTGGTAAATACCATTTAGTAGTAAATACATGGTTATCAGTATGTAGACAATGCCATATTTGGATTGAAGAGCATCCAATAGAAGCACGAGAGTTAGGTTATTCAGATTCAAAATTGTAAATTTATACAATTAATATGGCTTCATAGCTCAACTGGATAGAGCAACACCCTTCTAAGGTGTAGGTTCTTGGTTCAAATCCAAGTGGGGTCACCATAAACAAAGCAATTAACTTTATGTGTACACATTTGGTACATAAGTGAACACAAACAAATGCCTAAAATCCGAGAAATTGGCAAACGTTTGACGGCAAGAACCCCCTTAAAATAGGGGTATTAATAACCACAAAGTGAACACAATCACCTAATAGCATAACTAAAAGTGAACCGAATAAAATGAGTAAAGATAAAATAATTGAAGGACTAATGCTAAAGTTAGCTGATGAAAACATTGATGTAACATCTTTAGCAAAGAGAATAGGATTCAAAAACTATAAAAGATTTGCGAAAGCTATGGAAGAAGCATTTAAACTAACCAGAAAATAATATGACACGAGAAGAAATTCAAAAACAAGCATTAGATATAACTATAAATAATAAAAGATCTGGATTAGGTATTTCAATGGGAGTAGGTAAAACTCGTATAGCTATACAGCATTTACAATATTGCTACAATCCATTAGTAGAAGTGTTAGTTGTTATACCCAAACATTCAGTTTCAACAGCATGGATAGATGAACTAGAAAAGATGAACTTAGAAAGTTTAGTTAAACATATTACATTTACAACTTATTTATCTATCAATAAACATAACCCAAATGAATATGATGTAGTTTATTTAGATGAGTGTCATAGTTTGCTTGATTCACATGATCCATTCTTAAGTAAATTTAATGGTAAAATTCTTGGTTTAACCGGTACTCCCCCTAAAAATAAAGATTCTGAAAAAGGACGTATGGTGGCAAAATATTGCCCAATTAAATTTACTTTTACTGTAGACCAAGCTACAGATGCTAAAATTTTAAATAACTATAATATAATAGTTCATGAATTAACTTTATCTAGGGTTCCTGGATTAAAGAAGATGAAAAAAAATGGAGGACATTGGTATACTACAGAACAAAAAGATTATGATTATGTAACAGGCAGAGTATCTGAGGCTTCAACACCTAAGCAAAGACAATTTGCTGCAATAATGAGAATGAGAGCACTGATGGATTATAATACTAAAGAGTTATATGTTAAATCATTAGTAAGTAACCTTAGCGCAAAATGTATTATTTTTGCTAATACTCAAAAACAAGCTGATAAAATATGTAAACATAGTTATCATTCGGGTAATAAAAAATCTGAAGAAAACTTAGAACTATTTTCTGATGGAAGAATAGACAGATTATCTTGCGTATTACAATTAAGTGAAGGTGTAAGTATACCAAATCTTAAACAAGGTATTATTATGCATGCATATGGTAATGAAAGAAAATCTTCGCAAAGAATAGGTAGATTGCTTAGACTTAACCCAACAGAAACAGCAGTATGTCACATATTGTGCTATAAAAAAACTCAAGATGAAATATGGGTAAAAAATGCTTTAAAAGATTTTGATGAATCTAAAATTAAATATTATAACCCTTTAACAAATTAACATGGGAAAGATGAAAGAGCTGTTTATAGCTCAGCAAGAAAAATTATATCATGAATCATTTAATGATACACATATTCCAACAGACTTTATAAAAGTAGACAATGAGCCATGCCCTAATTGTACTTTAAATACATTAAGACGTAATGAAACAAGAGCATATTGTACAGCATGCATACAGGATTTTTATTTTGCAGATGGAGAATTAAAATTTTTATCATGACAAAAGTATATTCAAAAAACATATGGCAATATGAATTAAATTCTAATATAACAATAGATTTTGAATATGGTTATGAACCAGGAGATGCGGAAATAACTTATTATCCTGATGGATCAGGGTATCCTGGCTCAAGTTCTGAAGTAACTATACATCATGCATGGATTGAGCTTAAGAACAAAAATAATGAATTAATAGAAGTAGATATTCTTCCATATATTAATATAATGGAAGAGTTAGATTTAGAAGATATCATTTATGAAATAATACATGACCATGAAGAAAACTAAAAAAATAAAAATAAAAGAGGCTAAAGCGTTATATAATGCATTTTTAAAAGGTGGTGGTATTCCACCAAAAGAAACAAGTAAAACTTCAATTCTTATAGATGATAACATTAATCAAGGAAGATCAAAAAAAAATATTGAATTTGCATATAAAACAATACACTATGCATTTGTAATATGTCTTATATCATTAATCTTTTTACTTATTCATGTTAATAGAATAACATGAAAGACAATTTATTTGTAAAAGCATCAATTATAGATGGAGAATTACATTTTCCTATAAAAGCTACAGGTACTAAGTTTAAAAAGTTTTTAAACCAGCTACCTGATAACTCAAAGTTAGAAATTTTTATAGGAGTAAGTGGTGATAAAGGTAGCAATCCTCAATTAGCTAGGTTACATGCCATGATTAGGGAAATAGCGCAAGAAATTGGATACACTTTTGTAGAAGCAAAATTAAACGTAAAGAGAGCTGCCGGACTTTGTTTTGTAAGGGACAAACAAGAGTACTGCAAATCATTTGCAGATTGCGATAAAGATGAGCTAAACCTTGCAATCCAAGCATGTATAGAAATTGGTGATTTTAGCGGTATGAACTTAAGATAACTATTTAACTATAGTCATTTGTGAGTTTATATTTGCTAAAGCATCAGTTATATCTTCTCCTTTTTCAACTAATTTGGCTAATGCAGCTAATTCAGATTTTTTTACAGTAGTTTCTGTTTTAAGTTCTAAATCTTGTTCTTTAGCATGATATTTAAAAAGCTGTATTAATGAAAATAATGTGTAAATATTAGATTCAAAAACATCTAATTCAACAGGTTTTTGATCTTCTATAGGCTTAGTGGCTTGATTGACTATTTTTTCAAATTTCTTAAAAATATTAGGCATTTCTGCACCTCTGTCTGAATTTATAATCATTTCATTACAAATTCTTTGCAATCCATGAATATATGCAGGATTTAAAGATATATCTGTAATAGTTTTAGTAAAGTCGTAAGTAACTTGAGAATGTAATTTATCGTCTGACATGGTAATAGTTTTATTTATAATACAAAGATAACGCAAATATGCAAGAAAATATAAATCAAATAAAGAAAACATTAAAATTAAATTTTGAAATATCAGGATGGGATAACATATTAAATCCTTTTTTAGATAGTAAAGAATTTAATAATATAACAGACAAACTAAGTACTTTGGTTGAACAAGATAGGAGATTTACACCTAAATTTAAAGAATCTTTTAATCCTTTTATAGAAACAAAATATCAAGATCTTAAAGTAGTTATAGTTAATCAAGATCCATATCCTCAATTAGGTGTGTCAGATGGATTAGCTTTTAGTTGTTCTAAAACAGGTAAAGCAGAAAAAGCTTTGCAATTTATTTTAAAAGAAACAATAGGCGATTTTACTGAGACGGGTAGAGTTATATATACATCTGAAGAATGTAATTTAAAACGCTGGGCTAACCAGGGTGTGTTATTAATTAATACAGCACTAACATGTGAACTTAATAAAACAGGATCTCATTACAGTATATGGAAATTATTTATTGAATATTTATTTAAAAATATAAATAAAGAAAACAAAGATATAATTTTTGTATTAATGGGTAGAAAAGCTGAAAGTTGGCAATTACTCTTAAATGAGCAAAAAATACTTAAGTGTCCACACCCTACATCTGCCGCATATAACAATAATATTTGGGATGCAGACAAGATTTTTAAAAAAGTAAATAAAGAGTTAAATCTACAGGATAAAACTTGTATAATATGGTAATATTTAATATATTTGTAATCACATAATTAATATGAAATGGCTAGTAATCAAACACTTACACAAGAACAAGAAATTAAAAAGTTTAAAAAACGCATTTTAAAAAACTTTGGTGTTAACATACATGTTATTCCTGAAGAAAGTAAAGATTTTAAAATTAGTATTGAAGCGTTACATGTTTGCACTCTTAAAGCATTAAAAGAAAACGAACGTGATTATCATAAACATTATGAAAAAATACAATCTTTATCATACAAAAGCAGATTGAGACCTTTTTTAAGTTATGTTCAAGCAATGTCTTATATAGCTTACAGAGAAGGTTATAGTAAAACTGCTATAGGTAATAGTATTAACAAAAATCATGCAACAATCATTAATTCAGTTAAGCAAATGGACAATGCTTTTTTTACTAAAGACAAAGCAATGATGAAAGCATTTAATAACATTTTAAAAGAAATACATAATTATGTGGGAAATCTTCCAGAAAATTTTAAAAAACAAATTAACTCCAAACCAAACATTTCTTTTGCTTGGAATGAAGCAAAAAATAGCAATACCTTCTGAAATAGAAACTGGAGTTGATGATTTAGTTGAAAAAGGATTTTTAACATATAATAAAAAAGTATATAAATTAACTCCTCAAGCTAAATCATTTATAGCACACTTAGATAATTATTTTATTAAAGCAAAAAAGAAAACTGATATCCAGTTAATGGGTAAAAACTTTTCTGAGCAAATAAATATCTATAGGGAAGTTTTTCCTAATAAAAGACTACCCAGTGGCAAGCCAGCAAGAGTTAATGTTAAAATGTTATCAGAATCATTTAGATGGTTCTTTGAAACATATGAATATGAATGGTCTGATGTAATCAATGCAAGTAAAATGTATGTAAATGAGTACAGGGATGCAGAGTATATGTATATGCAAACCAGTCAATACTTTATATGTAAACAAGATAAGCATAGAATAAAATCATCTACTTTAGCTGATTATTGTGATATGATTAGAGATGGCATAGATACTGAAGAACAGACCTTTAAAGAAAAAGTTGTATAATGAGTAAACCTACAGAATCATGGACAGGCCAATATGCTGCCTTTAATGAAGCATTGAAATATATGTATGCTAGGCAAAAAGGTGAAGAAAAATCTATATACACACCTTGGCCTAAATTTAATGATGCTGCTACCGATGGTTTAGAATGGAATACTCTAACTGTTATTGGTGGAAGACCAGGATCAGGTAAAACTTTAATTAAAGATCAGATTATAAGAGAATCTTTTGCACTAAATCCAGATGATGATTTTAGAGTATTAGAATTTCAGTTTGAGATGGTTGGTAGAACCTCAGCTATTAGAGAATTTAGTTCTATTACTGGTAAAACATATAAAGAGTTGTGTAGCGCAGGTAGTATAATCGGTACTGATGTAATAAACAATTGTCATCAATATGCTAAAGAACGAGTAAAAAATCCTGTAGATATTATAAGCACACCTTTAACAGTTAATCAAATGCGTGAGCAAATTGATATGTACATGGAATTGCATAAAGGAACAAAAACTATGATTACATTAGATCATACTATGTTAGTAAAGAGAGCACCGTACCAAAATAACACATTAGATATGATGTTTGAGTTAGGTGAGTTTTTTACGCAATGTAAAAGAGATTATCCGTGTTTATTTATTGCATTATCTCAGCTTAATAGAAATATTGATCATCCAGAAAGAGCAATAGATGGTAAATATGGCAATCATATACTTGAGTCAGATATATTTGGTTCAGATGCTATGTTACAACACGCAGACATGCTTATAGGTATCAACAGGCCAGCTAAACAAAAGATTAGATTTTATGGCCCTGATAGATACATTATAGAAAATGATAGAACTCTTGTATTACATTTTCTTAAAGCAAGGAACGGTGATGCGCGAATGAGTTTCTTTAAAGCAAAATTTGAACAAATGAAAATTGAAGAAATGGCTACGCCAGGTCAACAAGAAAGACGTTAAATATTAAAACATAATGGCAATAACAACAGAAGAAAGAAAAAAAATAACCTCTATCTTAAGAGACGAACATGATGATTACTTTCAAACTATAGGTAATCTTAATGTATTATATCTACCTAAAATGGCATACAGACCATCAGGAAAAGATGAGTTACATGTCACATTTTTTCCTAGTGAATTAGAAAAAGAAGTGGATATATATACTGAATTTGTAAGTATGGATTATGCAAGTGAAGATCCAAAAAGAACATTATATCTTGTTAAACATAATCCGCATTGGAAAACAGAATATGAGTTAATTACAAGCAATAGTGGATTTGTAAGACACATGATACCAGTTAGTGAATTAAAAGTTATTAATGATGTTACAAGTAGAAATTGGAATAAACAAACTGCTATAGAAGAAGGTGCTGATCATAAATCAGGATCAATTAATACTGGAATAGTAGACAAAAAATTTGATACAATATTTGATTTACCAAATCCGGATGCTACTTCAGATACTTCTAAAATAGTAGATAAACTTGAAGACATCAATCAAACATTAATAACATTAACTAAAGTAATCAATAAATTAATTAAATAAATATGGCACAAAGTGTATTAGTAATTGCAGACTCAGGAACTGGCAAGTCAACAGCAATTAGAAATTTAAATCCAGAAGAAACGTTTATTATAAATATTGCAAATAAACCTTTACCGTTTAAAGGTTGGAAAAAAAATTATACAACAATAAATAAAGAAAACCCGAAAGGGAATTTAGCATCAGCATCGTCTGCAGCAGGAATAGTTAAAGCTGTACATCATGTAGATCAAAAAATGCCACATATCAAAACATTAGTTATTGATGATTGGCAATATATGAGCTCTTTTGAATATTTTGATAGAGCAAATGAAAAAGGTTATGATAAATTTACTCAGATTGCAGCTAATTTAGCTATGGTAGCTAAGTTGCCTAAAGATCTAAGAGATGACTTAACTGTAATCTTTTTAACTCATTCAGAAGATTCAACTGATATAAACGGAAATAGAAAAATCAAAGCAAAAACTATTGGCAAAATGATTGACAATACTTTAACTTTGGAAGGTCTATTCTCCATAGTATTATTTGGTAAAGTAAATAAAAACGATGATGGTGAACTTGAATATGGTTTTGAAACTCAAAACAATGGCGAGAACACATGTAAATCACCACAAGGTATGTTTGAAGATTTCTTCATAGCAAACGACCTACAGTATGTAAAAGACTGTATTAAAAAATATGAGGAATAATAATAAATTAATAAAAAATAAAAATCATGTTAAGTACTAGTGGAATGTCAGCGGGAAGCGGCAAAGAAAAACCAGTAATTGGTCCAGGTAATCATCTTATCAAAATTAATTCAATTTCATTTGATAAAACACCATACGATGCAGAAGCATTTAATATTATGTTGCATATTGAAGGTAAACCAATGGAAGGAGAATTTTTAGGATTCTTATTAGATACATCTAAACCAGATGGACCTCGTTATGAAGGACAGGTGGGAAGAGTAAGATTCTCACCATATCCTTTTAAAGATGCAACATTACCTAATGGAAATGAAATTAGTAGAGATACTGAAGTTATGAAAGCTATGATATATTTATCAGAGCAAGTAGGTAAAAGAGCTGAGTTAGATGCTATCCAAGCAAATACAATTGAAGAGTTCATGCTTTCTTGTAATGGAATACTATCTGGTCCAACATTTATGAATGTGTGTCTTGGTACACGCGAATGGGAGAATAAAGATGGTTATATAAATAATGATCTATTTTTACCTAAACGCAGTAAAGGTGGAATACCTATTGAGCCTGCTGATGTAGAGAACTCAAGGTTAATTAAATATGACACAAATGAACAGGGTCATTATAGACCTGTTGTTAAAAAAGTTGCCGCAACAACAAATAATTTTGAACCCGCTAAAACAGCAGGTGACGATTTTGATTTGTAATTGAGAACAACAAAATTAAGGGGGATGATTTCGGTCATCCCCTTTTTTTTTAATTTTAACTATTATGTTTAATACTAAAAATTTAGTACTACAAGAGGAAAATATACCTAGCTATTGGGTATTTCAATATTATTTAAATTTGCCTGAGCCATTAACGGGTCAGGATATAAAACTTACATCAATATTTAATCCTAATGAAAAGACTCCAAGTTTTTGTATTTACGTAGATAAAAACATAAAACAATATAAGTTTAAAGATTTTTCTACAGGACACGGGGGTAATAAAATAGAATTAGTTAAAATGTTATTTAGTTTAAACTATTCTTCTGCTTGCATGAGGATTATAGATGATTATAATAAATATATTAAAACAAATGGTTTTGAGGAAATAGACTTTAAACCTGCAGCTAAGTGGAAAGTTGATTTTGTTAAAACAAGATTATGGAATGAAACTGATAGCGCTTATTGGTTATCATTTAGAATTGGAATGACTATTCTTACTGAATTTAATGTTAAACCAATTGAATATTACAATCTTGTTAAATCTGAATCTGATCAAATAAAAGCACTAAAGATTGAAGGTAAACGTCTTTATGGATATTTTGATAAAAATGAAGAGGTATATAAAATATATCAACCTGCAAGTAGTAAACATAAGTTTCATAAAGTAAAATCATATTTACAGGGTTATGATCAATTAAAATTCAATCAACCATATTTAGTAATATGTTCTTCATTAAAAGATGCATTATGTCTAAAAGGTATTGGATATAATATAGAAGTAATTGCTCCAGACAGTGAAAATACTATGATTAAAGCATACGTTATAGAACACTTAAAAAAGAAATACAAAAAAGTAATTACTCTGTTTGATAATGATGAAGCAGGTAGAAATGCTATTGAAAAATATGCTAATGCATATAAAATCAATGGATTTACATTAAATATATGCAAAGACATATCAGATGCTATGAAGGAACATGGTTTTGATAAAGTACATGCGCATTTAAAACCTTTATTAAAAATGGCATTAAATAAACAATATGGAAAATAAAAAATGGTTTATACCAGGATCAGTACCCAGTAGTAAAAATGGAAAAAGATGGACAGGTAAATACTTAATATCTAGTAAAGCTGTTATGAATTATAGAAAAATTGCTAAAATTTATTATGCAAAATATGCAAAAGATTTTAAAGCAGAATTAGCTAAACATACATTACCAGCAAAAATATCTTTTACATTTGTTAGAGGCAGCCGCCATAAATTTGATTACATCAACCCTGCACAAACTGTTCAGGATGATATGGTTAAAGGAGGATGGATTGAAGATGACAATGCAGAATTTATTTTACCTGTTTTTATACAATACAGTTATGACAAAGAAAATCCAGGAGTATGGATTGAAATATTAAAAAATGAATGACATAACATTTGAAGAATTTTATGAATTAAGAAAATTATTTAATGGTTCAGAAGAAGATTGTCAAATTGGAATTAGTAATCTAAACAATTTAAAATATAATGATAGAAAAATATTAAATTTATTATTTGTTAAATCTTTACCTTATAATAAACGAAAAATATTTTTAAATAACAATATATTTTTTTTGTGTTTTTCTTCTAAAGCATTAATAGGAAAAAATATATACAATACAATAGAAAAAAAAGGAAATAAAAAAATTTATAAACAAATACTTTTACAAATTATGAAAAATCAATAATTATGAAAAATATACAAGATTTAGTTGCAAAAACAACTAAAGATTTAATTTTGCAGGAGCCCTTTTACGGGCTCTTTTTAATTGGTATTAATAAACAATTTACTGAACAAATTCCTACAGCAGGTGTTAGTAAATTTGGTATTGGTATGCAATTAACTATAAATCCAAAGTTTTATACAGACTTAAGCATATCTCACAGAATAGGATTAATTAAACATGAACTGCTGCATATTGCATTTGGACATTTAATAATGAGAGATATATTTGCAGATCATAAATTATTTAATATTGCGGCTGATTTAGAAATCAATCAATATATTGATGAAGATATGTTACCAGATGGTGGGCTGTTGTTATCTAGTTTTCCTGAATTAAATCTTCCTACAAAAGCAGGAACGAAAGAATATTATAGGTTACTAGAACAAGCACAAAAAGATGGTACATGCCCATCATTAGATTCATTAATGGATAAAATGGATGGTGAATCAGAATATTGTCATAGTACTTGGAATGATTTTGATGATTTATCTGAACCTGATAAAAAATTAATACAAAAACAAGTTGAACATCAGCTTAAAGAAGCGGCAGAGCAAACAGTAAAAAGATGTGGTACTATACCTGGAGAATGCTCTGAGTTAATAAAAAGATTAACTTATATTGAACCTGCAAAATTTGATTGGAAAGGATATTTAAGACGTTTTGTAGGAAATTCTAGTGTAGTATATACTAAAAAGCTAAGACGTAAGTATAATAAACGTTATGCTGCAAATCCTGGACTTAAAATAAAGTTTAAAAATCATATTCTTGTTGGTGTAGATACAAGTGGATCTGTAAATAATGATGAATTAAAAGAATTTTTTAATGAATTAACTCATATGCACAAAACAGGGCATAAAATTTCAGTTGCACAATGTGATACTAATTTAAGAAAAGTAGAAGAATTTAAACCTAAAAAAGATTGGGAAATACATGGTAGAGGTGGGACATCGTTCCAACCTGTAATAGACCATTATAATGAAAATAAAGGGTCGTACACGGCACTTATATATTTAACAGATGGTGAAGCTTATCCACCAGAAGATTGTCCAAAGAACACCTTGTGGTGTTTAAGTAGTATATCTGATATGAATGATGAGTTACCCGGTCAAGTAATAAAATTAAATTAATAAATATAATGGCACAAGTAAATTTAAATGTTACAGAATTAAAAAGTTTTGTAAATCACATTATTACAAATAATAGATTTTTACAACAAAATGGTAAAAGTCCAGTATCAATAGAAGTAGTAGGTGAATCAGGTATTGGTAAAACTTCTACTATTGTTGAATTAGCTCAAGAAAACAATTTAAAATTTGTTAAGCTTAATCTTGCACAGATAGAAGAGTTAGGAGATTTAGTAGGATTTCCTGTAAGACAATTTCAAATGTATAAGGAAAAAATAGTAAAAACTGCCAATAAAGCAATAGATGATTTATCCTATACTGCAGCTCAAAGAACAGCTGCTGCATCTGATCTAGCAAAAATGCCAACAACTATAAAAAAGAAAGTTGGTATGTGGGTTGATGAACTTGCCGTACAAGAGTATCTAAAAAATGGATACAAAATGACAGGTAAGAACAGGATGTCTTATTGTGCACCAGAATGGATTGCAGATGCTAAAGAAGGTGGTATACTATTATTAGATGATTGGAATAGAGCTGATACAAGATTTATCCAAGCAGTTATGGAATTAATAGATCGTCAAACTTATATTTCATGGACATTACCTAAAGATTGGCATATTATGTTAACAGCAAATCCTGATAACGGAGACTATATGGTTAATAGTGTAGATAGTGCACAAAAAACTAGATATGTAACTGCTAATCTAAAATTTGATGTAAATGTATGGGCTCAATGGGCTGAGGGTGCAGGAATTGATACTAGGTGTATCAACTTCTTACTTCTTCATCCTGAACTTGTAACACAGGAAACTAACGCAAGATCAATTACAACTTTCTTTAACTCTATCTCTAGCTTTGAAAAGTTTGAAGATAACCTATCATTAATTCAAATGATTGGTGAAGGGTCAGTGGGAGATGAATTTGCATCAATGTTTACAACATTTATTAATAACAAATTAGATAAACTAGTTACACCGAAAGATCTATTGACTCATGATAATGAATCATATATTTTAGGAGAATTACGTGGATGTATTGGTCAAGATGACACATACCGTTCTGATATTGCTGCTACATTAGCAACAAGATTGGCAAATTATGCGGTGGTATACTCTAAAGAGAATTCAATTACTCAGAAAATTACTAATAGAATAAAAACACTTTGTACTGAAGATTATTTTACTAATGATCTAAAGTATTTAATTGTAAGAACTATTTTTAATGGCAATAAGCAAAAGTTTAACAAACTAATGATGATACCAGAAATCATTAAAATGACAATGAAATAAAAATGGCAAATAAATCAGTATATCAAAATTTTGATACTGATGCTTTAGCTTACTTTGGATTAGAGCAGGACACTATTTATGGTGTCCTGTCTAGTTCAGGGCAAGTTAATAAAGTATTATGTACTCAAGATAAAACTACATATGAAAAAATAGAGACTATACTAACAGTAGCAACAGATGATGGTACTACTTTTAGAACTAAAAAAAAAGCTTTTATATTACCTAAGTGCACTGTATCTCAAGATAGATTAAAAGCAGCTCTTAAAGAGCATGGTATAACTATAACAAATGATTATGAGTTAGCAGATTTAATTATTGGTCATGATGATATTAGTCATCATTATCAGTTAGAAAATAGTGAGAATATTCCAAGTTCTATTATGATAACTAAACTTTGGAATTATGAAACTACATTAGGTAGAACTTCTGCAACACATCCTAAAGAAATAGCAATACACAACTCTGGCTTAGAAGTTATAATAACTCCTAAACTTACAGATAGTGTAAGATATTATGATTTAAATATTGAATCAAGTCTTTATGATCAATGGATGTTAACCGGAATGGCTGTTAATTTAGCTCACATTATTGAAACAACTAATGTAAGTGTAGTTGATCCAGAAACTGTATTGCATAGTTCAGCTAATAGAATGATTCTTGATGAACAACTGCTTGCTGATCTTAAAATACAATTAAGTGCTGGAAGAGAAGACAGTATGCTAGCTTATCAAATTATTCCTACT
>Ga0209502_10002121_pt1 | contig 16888 bp, 12 predicted proteins | sample ArcticOcean_MG_C_10_FD_187442 | JGI IMG/M metagenome (GOLD analysis project Ga0209502, IMG submission 187442) | Marine microbial communities from western Arctic Ocean - ArcticOcean_MG_CB11_90 (SPAdes) (version 2) | ecosystem: Environmental > Aquatic > Marine > Oceanic | place: Arctic Ocean...
GCTAAAAAGGCATTCTATCGCTTGAGGTTGATGGAACGTGGCACTGTACGCGATAGTCATCCATTCTTCGGCAAAGTAATGAATCAGATGAATAGCCTTTATGGCTATAATTCGGCTATTCGCTTAGAGCATTTAGCTCGTATGGCTTGCTTGCCATTGACTGATGAAGAAAATCAGCTACGTGACGGTTTGAAGAGTTGTGACCAAAAGAGATTGGCTATGCCTAAGCAGTCTATCTGCCGTCAAAAGGATGACTTGAAGGGTGACTCTGAGGAAAACAACGCTAGAATTATCGCCATTGCTTTGGCTGAGCTCGGTGGAGATTTGCAAATCACTTCAAAGATTGACCGTCGCTTCGACCTTCCTAGGTTTGGACTGACTGACAAGCAGATATTATCTGCTAAGACAATAATTATGAAGCACTACAAGGCTCGTGTTAGTTTCCTAGGTGTGGCTCCACCCCGCAGAATCAATCCTAGTGAATTGCGTTGTGATGATGTTGACCAGGTGGTTTCCCATCTTGAACAAAATCTTTCCGTTACATTGAGTGATGCTGATTTAGATCTCGTTCACAGAAACGCTGCCTATAGACTAGACCTCTTGTGCGAACCTGGCGATGGAGTGCAAACTCCACTGACTGTCAACACCAACATACTGATGGTTGTTGCGTGTGTCTATTATGCCACATTGCAATCTCTTGACCTTGCTGATGGTTTGTTAAACCGTGTTGCTTCAACCTGCCGTCTTACCGGAAGTGGTGTTTCATCACGCTTAGAACAATTTCGTGATGAGGATGTTTCTGGTAAGTTATTCGTTGATGGTGCCTTTGAGGATTTTATACAATTGTAAAGCGTGTAATATTGACAGCAATCAAAACACTTGATATTGAATCACTAGATAGCCTTGATTAATGCGCTTCTTATCTTGCCTTGTCTCGTTAATGTTACTTTCGATAATTATTCCGATCGATGCCGATGCCGCACCGGCTGAAACATTGTCGATTGGAGTCGTCTTCGGAGGGCAGTGGGCTGAAGCAAACAATAGTTCTGTCCAGACAAGTCAGTTAGCCGACCTTCCTGCAATCGTTGAAGATTATACAGCTACATGGTGCACTAATTGTGTTGATGTTGAACATGCACTTGATGATGTAGAGCAACAGATATCGATTCAGCAATATAATTTCCATCGCTCTATTGGCGAAACTCAGGACCCTTTCGGCACTGATGTTTTGGACCTTCGCTGGGAATCAAGATATGGCCAGAGAGTTCCCCCTACCGTTATTTTTAATGGTAGCCAAAAGCAAGTAGGGAGTGTATCTAATGGAGATACTTTGCAAAATGATTTCACTGCATTGGCACAAATCGACTTAGGTCTTGGACAGGGTAGTTCAAGTTTCATTTGGACTAGTACTGGGCCAAATAGTGGCAATGTTTCATGGAATCTTTCAATAGACAGTTCTCAATTCGGAGATAGTGTTGTTTCGGTAAATTTGTGGGTTGTTGAAGCATCTGCTCATTTCAAAGATGGGACCAATGGCTTAGAGGACTATCCATTTATCGTACGTGAGATTCAACCTTTGGGCAATTCAACAAGCGGTACAAAACAGATTTCTCTGCCTGATGCATTTGATGGAGATGACCTCACTATCCATTTGATGTATCAAGTAATCAATCCAATCGCCGTTGAAGATATAATCGAACAGGAGCCTGTGGATGAAAAAGGATTACCCGCTGTATCACTAATTACCACTCTTGCGATTATTGTCGCTGCTGTACAGTTAAGAGAATCGCGGCCTATCAAGGAATAATGTTGACGCTGAGTCGAATTGCTTCTTCATCGCGTAGATCTTCTTCTAATTCCCATGGGAATTCAGGTACTTCTTGCGGTGCCTCTGCTGCCTCCGAATAATGCCACCACCAAGGTGGAGCGCCTCTCGCCCCATTTCTTTGCTGCAATGCCTCAACTATTCGAGTCATCGAACGGCGGTTGTTAGGTAGAGGATGATCTCTGCGAACCAATACAATTTGCCCGTTGTAAACTCCATCTTCAGCATAGCCTAATAATTCAGCAAGTCTTACAACTGTACGCTTCTCGGTTCTGTTTCTCAACGTCACTCTTAGGTTACAGTGTTCAAAGGATATTGCCTGCATATTTTGTTCTCCAATCCTAATTGTTGAACCAAGTGGTTGAAGTTGCAAGGCTTGCCAAATACGCGGCATTAGTTCACACCAACGACGCTCTCCGTTTCTAATATCGCCAATGGGATAGTTTCGATTGCCGATGCCGTCATTTCGCAAGTACATCCAATCGTCACCATAAGGCGGATTCATTCTATGAGCGTGGTCTATTACTTCATTAAGTGGCTTGAATGATACTTCTTGACGCCATTCTTCAACGAATTTTTCAATTGGCGGTGGGTTTCCTTGAGAAACTTCTCTGAGCGTTGCGTTGATGTATTTTGTATTGCGCGGCCTCCTTGCTCGGAGTATGTCGCCGTTGTGATCACGAAAAAAGTTATTTGGACCTCTGATAGCCCCTACTGGATATCGGAACACTCGTACGTCGTGATTTCTTTCTAACAAATTTTGTAACGAATCCCCTGGCTGCGCTGGAATGGTATTTTCGTCAAAATCATACCATCCGATACCCCTCTTTGTAAACTGAAGACTCAATTGTTCAAGTGCTTTGACATCAATAAATGGTTTTTCGATAGGAGTTAGTTTATTATTAAACCCAAATGGTGGATTGTTAGTTATTTCTGCCCGCAAACTCTCAACTCTATCGGCTAATGTTACATCGTCCACTAGTGAAAGTACTACTGAAGCAATGGTATCCCCCAATGGTACTTGGGCGTGAAACTTTCCATGATGGATACACAATGGATTGGGTGAATGTGGTGTTAAACCTCTGAGGGCGTCAATATGGAATGGCGCCCCATGCACTCCTTTTCCAACTCTTACTTCGTAAAAATGGCCTAAGCGGCCAATTACCAAGATTCTTCCTGATTGGACAAATACATTCTTTGGATTGGCCGCAATTATCTGGTTTAGAAAAATAATTGACCGGCGGATTGGAGCTGAAATATCTAATTTATCATCATGGCTAGCGGTCCAATTGCTTTGTATGGCCAATAAATTTAATCCGATTTGGGATTCAAGTGGAGATAATACCGCAGATATCAGATAAGCCCAAATTGCTGGGTCTTCTGGTATATTTGTTAGGCGGGAATTACCTGCCTTTGTCCTAACCCTAAATTGCCATTTATTTCTTGTAAGTTTTAACGGCCAATCTTTGAGTGCAATAGGCCTGTCTGTCGGCCTATGTTTTAGCCATCTTGAAATCCAAGGAGAAGTTATCAAGTCGAGAGAGCCTTTGGGATGATGGTCAAAACCTTCTGCTACCACTCTGTTGAAAGAGGAGGGGTCTGAAACATGAACTCGTAAACGCACATCTCTTGCCCAAGCACTCAATGGGTGATTGCCGTTTGAATCCCCATCCTTAAGATGGTCTTCGGCTTCTATTTGTAACCAAGTTAACATCGCTATGAGCGGTCTCTTTTTGCAGTTATTTGGTTGCTGTCGCCCGTCGCGTAATTCTCTTCTCCGCAACATTCTATGCCTTCTGTAATCATTAAAAATACGCCCATAATGCTCTTGTTCTCGAGAAGTGATTGCATCGTGAACTAAGGATCCCATAGTCGACACCAACTTAGATATATTCCACCCAATCCTCTTTTTATCGTCTGAGATTAGAGTCAGTATTGAGATCATTGGAACCGGTGCAGGAAGTTTTCTTCCATCGAGTACAGCTGTATCTTGTAAAAATGAAAGAAGTTTTCCATCGTGTAACTCGAAACCAATTTGTAGTAGCCTCCGTTCTTCGTGTTGTAAGCGGTGACCTTCTTTTATCAAATGAATGATTTCCCGAAGCCGTTCAATCGAACAAGGCAATGAGCGAATTGGATCATCATTATCCCTTAATCTAGCCCATGTAACATCTGCAGTTCCGTCTACATTACCCTTTAATTTCGCCCAACGTTGACGGGAGGTTCCACCTCTCCCTCCGAACAATTCAATCCCTTCTTCGTGCTCCCTTGGAGATAATACAACATTCCAATCTGTCCCTAATGAATTGCCGACAATTGACTGGCATAACTGGCAGAGAATTTCAGAGCCTGCATTATTTTTACAAACATCACAATTTTGCTTGTCCTTAGAACTCATAGTGATGTATCAAGCCTAGAGTATTTGAAGTACGCAAACAAAACATTGCTCGGCGATAATAAACAAATTCTAAATTAATTGTGAAAATGCTTTGATTATTCTCTGTTCATCCTCATCATCAATGTGTAAATGGCAAACAATTCTAACACTATTTGGACCTAGGTCGAACAGATCGATTCCATGTTTCTGTAACCCTTCTACTACCTTGGATGCGGGTTTATCACATGTGACATAAACCATATTTGTTTGAACAGTTTCCAAATCTACTGAGAATGTGTCAATGGAATTAATGGCTGCTGCAATACGTTTTGCTCGTTGATGATCTTGTTCCATCCTCTGTATGTTATTGTCTAGAGTGAAAAGACAGGCTTGTGCTAATATTCCCGCTTGTCTCCAACCTCCTCCAAACATCTTTCTCCAGCGATGAGCCCGAGCGATGAATTCTGTACTACCAACCAGGACTGAACCTACAGGGGCCCCCATTCCTTTGGAGAAACAAATTGAAACCGAATCATAATCTCTAGTCATCCGTTTGGCATCTATTCCTGTTTTGATTATCGCATTGAATATTCGGGCACCATCAATGTGTGTTTTGCATCCATTTTTATTGGCTACCGCAGCAATTTCATCTAATGTCTGTTGAGGATAACAAGTCCCTCCGCCTAAGTTTGAGGTGTTTTCTACACAGACCAATGAACCGTTTGGATAATGGCCTTGGCTACCTTCAGATTTTCGTATTGCTAATGCAACATTATCAGGACTCATGATACCGTTTATTCCCTCTACTAAAGCGATGCTAACTCCACATAATGCTGCATATCCCCCACCTTCATATTTGTAGATATGAGCGGTTTTATCGCATATAATCTCGTCACCAGGGACGGTGTGTGCTCGAATGGCAATGGCGTTAGACATCGTTCCTGAGGCTACGAAAAGAGCCGCTTCTTTACCGAATAATTTTGCAACTCTATTTTGTAACTCGATGACGGTTAAATCGTCACCCAGAACGTCATCTCCAACACTAGCACTCTCCATTACGGCTCGCATTTGAGCGGTTGGCTGGGTTACTGTGTCCGAGCGAACATCTACTCGGTCACTCGGATGGTCGCGCATGTACTCGCCTGTTCGCCAACACACATCAAACCGGTGGTTTTGTGTAATCTTTTGCAAGGTCATGGGCAAGGATTGAAATATACTCGTGGTAATTTAGAGTTATGTGTGATTTATTTGCAATGAGTTGTAACGATGAAGATAGGGCTACAAGAAGTTTACCAATATTTTCAGAATATGCCAACAGAAACCCTGATGGCTGGGGTATTGGATGGTTTGAAGGAAATAGTGCAGTAGTGCATCGTGCTGCATGTAGAGCAGACTGGGATGATGCTTTCTTTGACAGCATAGATGAAGCCCGCAGTCGCAATCTAATCGCTCATATTCGCTATGCTACGCAGGGCGAGCCGAATGATTGTAATTGCCACCCATTCACTCGCCACCACAACGGAAGAGACTGGATGTTAGCTCATAACGGATGGGTCACTGGTGCAGGAGGTCACCCGATGGCGGAGGGAGATACAGATTCTGAGACAATTTTTCATCAAATAATGGATAAGGTAAGTGAATATCAAGATTCTGGAACCTTTAGAGGAAAATATACAGCATTGAAAAAGGCGATTGAAAATGTGTTTAATTTATATGATGGCACTATCAACTTGAATTTGTTGATCAGTGATGGAAACATGATGTATGCATTTAACCATTATAGCAGTAAACCAATGTATATGCTTAGACGTTCAAAAGCATATGGCGACGCAATACTAATTTCTACTAAGGAATTAACTGATGAGAATTGGGAAGTTATTCCCAGAGATAGGTTACTCGCCATCAATAATGGTGAAATCGAGATGTTATCCAGTCCATTCTTTGATGAAGAATTGGACAAATGAAATTAAAGAAGTTTGAGAGTACCTGTTATTTTCTCAACCAACTCATCTTGACAAGGTCCAATGGCTAATACGGTCAAAGAACCTGAAGGGATTTGAGTATGTCCAGCATCGTGAACCTTTGAAGTCAACAATCCCGCATTGATTGCTAATTTTTCTAGTGCCAGTAAATGATCTGCATCATCCCCTTTTAGACAGACCTTTTTTTGTCCAGAAGATAACCATGCATCAAGAACTAGAGGATTTTTTTGTCCTGCGTTTAGAGTTGCTTGAACTGAAGCATGACCTGCTTGTGCAGCGATTTTACCTTTACCCATCTTTAGGCCATTATTGACGATAAGAATCATTTTGACTGGCCCTGAGGGAGAATCTCCGTGATGTGAGGGAGCTGTCATCTTGTGAATAATTGAGCGTAGTCCCACTTCATCCCCTCAAGCCGAGGTAGGGCTCAACCCTCAATAAGGCTTCAACTGTGAAGTGAGTGCATCGATTGACCTTCTTGGTGCTGGTCCAATGCCGAGAACTGTTATCGTCCCAGCCTCCACTTCTGTATGGCCAGCATCTTTGACGATGTGTGTTACCAGACCTGCTGCTTGTGCCTGTCCGGCTAATTGTTGCAGACTTTGCAGGTCGTCAACTTTGAGACATATCTTTCTGGCTCCACCATTTAGCCATCTCTCCATTAATCTGGAATTGGTCTTACGTGAGGCCATGGTGCACGAAACTGCTGCATGTGCACATTGAACAGCCATTTTACCTGCCGATAATCCCAAGTCTTTTCGAACTACCAAAGCCATTGAAGGAGAATCATCTGCGTTAGACATAACCTTCTACAACCTTATTATTCAGGATTGTTGAACAATAGATTCCACTGCTGTGAATTCAATTTCTTCAACAACGATATCTTCTGCAACCACATCTGCAAACCATGAACCAAACCAAACTGCAAAGGTTAGGTTGCCTACTGCGTGTAGTAAATCATATGGGATTCCATGAGCCAAATATGTTAGGAAAGTCAATAATGTAAATGAACTATCTATGATAGATAATGAAACTATGAGATCAAAGACAAAGGCAGAAGCGATAGCCGCAATAAAGAGACGGCTGCGTTGTAATTCCCCATTGACAATTAAGGCTAACTTTGAGCCCATAACCGCAACGCTTGCCCAACCTATGGCTTGGAAAATAGTCCACCACCCGTTACCGATTACGGCATTGGAAATCATTGCGACCAATATTGCGAAAGCAGCACCACGTCGCGCTCCTAATTGAGCTCCGATAATCAATGCTGCAACCGTCACAGGTTGGATATTAGGTAAAGGTTGCATCAATACTCGTGTTGCAGAAACAGCTAGAACTAATGTAACTAGCAATAGTGAATCTCCAAGACTCTTCTTCGAAGGAGTTGCTAATAGCCAAAATGCTGCGACTACTAAAATTACATCCAAAACAAGACTAGTTGTTGGTGAAAGGACTGGTCCGTGTGTACCAAGGGCTTGGAACATATAGCAAGCCAAGGGTAACGCCTCCTTGAGGGTTGCGCGCAAATTAGTAACTGTTTTGCAATATCATGCAGGTAGCCAGTGAACGATTGTATTTTCTTCAATGACAACATTTTCTGCCGATAATGAGCCTCTTGTACCATTGACGAAAAACTCCCAACCTTGCCCTTGGTGATCATTAAACGAAGTGATATAAGTGCCGAGATCTGATTGCTGTGAACTAATTGTAATATTTAGGTCAGAGGCTGCTTGAGTCGTTAACTGTAAGACATTATCATATCCTGAATATCCACCCATGATTTGCTGTTGGCCATCTATTTCAATAATTAAGACCTGAGTATCTCTCCAATGTTCGGGCCAACTTTGATTCCATTCACCTTCTACTCCATTCGTTGCGCCTTCATCCCCAATAGTCGCGCTCAAATCATCCACTTTGCCCGACCATTGGGTTGACAATGTTGGTATTGTGATGACCGCGACAATCAAAATAAGCAATATTGAAAATTTCTTGCCTTGTTGTGGCTTTCCTACAATGAATAAGATCGCACAGAAACTACTGAAAATTACAAGTAAAATTATCTGATTATAATTTTGTTCATCATTATCTATCGAAAGGTTTTCATCCACTTCATCGGCGATATTTGTTTCATTTAATCCACGCCAATAAACAGCCATCCTGCCGGCGTCATTTGCTAATACCAACCAATCTGAATCTGCTTCAGAATATACTGCGGGTGCTGCAGTTGTATATGTTGAGAAACCCGGCTGGAAGCCTCTAATATGCTCAAGTAATCCATTTTCAACTAATGTAAATCCTTTCCAGCCACCTTGGGCTGTGTTGAGTGGCACCATGAATTGACCATCTAATCCCATTGCCATCTCACCGTTGGTGGCGAATGATAGCGAAGATAATACACTGCAATTTTGCGAACAATCAAATGAACGTAATTCAGATGAATCACCTGTCACCAAATACCCGTCTACAATGATTGGCATCGCTGGAGAAGAACCTGAAATATGACTGTTGATTATTGAATAGTTTTCATCGAGTAGGGCAATTGTGCTCTGCCCTTGTCCCTGCGCATGTATCACTATTCCCCCATTGGTCAAGAGAGGTGGATGTCTAATTTTGCCAATTGCCAGTGGATATGATGTCAAATCGCCCTCGCGTGATAGATGCCATAGAGTTCCATTTTCATCACCCACTAGATAGCCGGTATCGGTCACAGTAACACCATTTCTCCAACCCAAATCGGTAGTTGTGTTTTGGATTAAAGTCCCATCTGCTAAACACAAACTAACGATTCCTGTTCTTGTTGGCGCTACTAATTTGTCCGTATCTTGGGCCAATGAACCAGTAATTCCCCAAACATTTACCTCGCTTTGATAATGCCAATTTCTTAGCCCTGTCATCGGTTCAAGTGATTCGATTAATCCATCAGACCAGCCGATGATAAGTTGCTTAGACCAAGTTCCGCATTGTCCTTGCCCTGCCTCTATTATCTTCAAAGGCGACATGTCATGTTGGGTGGCATTGAGATTGGTATTATTCCATAATTCCTTACCTGTTAATTCGTATGCAAATACTTGTGGTCTTTCTTGTCCGATCCACATTCCACTGGTCCGCACAAATATTGTTGCATTATCTATTATGGGCGCAGTAGTAACATATCCCGCGTCAAATTGTTGAACCCATTGTGCCTCAAATCCATAAATTTGGTCTGATTCACTTGGGCTTGATATTGCACTCGCTGAACCTGTGCTTAGAATTAGAAAAATAGCGTAGAATATGAGCAACCTTTGTAGGCGAATCATGGACATCACTCAATTACTTTTTGAATCGCTACTCGCAATAATGCGCTTACCTGCTTACCATCTGCACCAGCAGATTCCTGCATTACAATTCCCATCAATGGTCCCATGGCGCCCATGCCTCTTTCTTTGACAAAGTCAATTCTTTGAGCGATGATAGAGTCTACTACTGAAGCTAAATCTGCAACATTAGCAGGTTTATATCCATTCTTTTCTGCATATTCGGCAATCTCTTCAACTGTCGGATTTGAACCTATTAATTTTGTAACTATCTCGTTCATAGATTCGCGTGAAAGGTGACCTGCTTCTTTTGCCCGAAGCACGTTAGCCAATAATTGAGGATTCACAGTATCGTTTTCTAAAAGTAATGTCGCCAGCCCCTTGTGGGGTAAATCGCCAATATTATCCACGAAAATATCATCCAATTGTCTTGCAATTATTTGTTTAGATTGATCTTGTGAAATCTCAAACTGCTGCATTCTCATATTCCGCTCATCATCACTCATCGGTAAATTTTCAAGAATAGTGAGCCATTCTTGGTTGGATAGAGTGAAAGATGGAATATCTGTTTCAGGATACATTCTAGCACCGCCTGGAAGTGGTCTCATCGGAGAGGTTGTACCATCTTCGGGAGCGCCTTTCTTGACTACTACGTTGCGTACTTCTTGTGGAATGCGATGCCACGCTAAACGTGCTCTGTGAAGGACGCTTTCAAGTGCTAATTCCGCTTGCCAACGGGGTGCTAAACATAAGATGAAGGCATCTGAATCTGTAAGTTTCAATTCACTACGGACATGTTTCACTTGTTCTGCCTCTACTCCATAGGCTGGTAACTCATCAGAATGGAATACGCCTTTAACACCCGCTTGCTTTGCCGCACCAGCAAGTTCACGGCCAAGTCGGGGCAGTTGGGAATCGCCATTATCCATTTGTTTTGTTCCTATCTTGCCGGCGAGGTTTGCAAGTGGTAATGCCATCATTATGCTGCCATTGGATAAACCTGTGATGACCATTTTTGAGGTGCATTGTGCAAAACAATTGGTAACATCATGCAAATCCAATGGTAGTAATTGTGCAACTGCTGCTGCGACTTGAGATTCTGTTGTTAAATCTGTAGTTCTTCTATCAGGGGTTAACAATGGCAGATTCATTGAACTCCTCAATTCATTTGTAAGGCGATAAAAATGTAATTGCCTTGCCATTTCAAGACTGATTATTCTTGGAATCCAAGTTAGGTCTTGACAGCCTTTGATTTCAACTCTATCACCACACATCAATGAGACATTGAGGTCTTGACGTATCGAACCTAATCCGCGGCGAACTCTTCTTGTTTGACGCAGTACTCTTCCCAAAGCAATTGCAGTTTCCTTTGCATGTTGTGGTGAAGTAATATCTGGAGCTGTTGCGATCTCGATTAAAGGTAGGCCAAGACGGTCAAGATTGTAAATAACATTTTCACCATTAGCGGTCATTTCAGTTTCTAACTTTCGCGCTGAATCTTCTTCAAGACATAGTAAATCAATTCCTACTGGGCCTGTTTCGGTAGATAGAGTTCCATCTATCGAAATCAAGGAAGTTCGTTGAAACCCACTTGTATTGGAACCATCGACCACGGTCTTACGCATGGTTTGGATTAACGATACTGGCTTTGCCTGAAGTAATGCTGAGACTGTTAACGAGATATCTATTGCATCTTGATCGTGTGGTAAAGGAGGTTGCTCATCTAATTCTATCAAGCCGGCATTGGGCGATTGTACGTAGGTGAATGAACGGTTTCGGAGTGATTCAAATCGTGCTGCGACATCTATTTTTCCACCCTCTCCCCTACCGGCTCTAAGTCTGCGATTATAGCGAGGCCAGTGTTCTGGAACTGTGTCTATTGTAACATCATATAGTTCGCCTTTTTGACGTGAATGAAGTTTTCCTGTTGCCAATTGCTGATGGACTTCTATGCCACACATAAAGCCCAAAATTTCGGGGATTAGAGCATCTGCATCGGCGATTTCGCCAACTGGCTGCTCTGTAAAAGTCTCCCCCATAACAAAGCCCATGCACTCACCCTTCATCAGTCAAGCGATTGGTATTGCCTGACTTGGCTCAAACTATTGCCAATGTTCCATCTACGAGTGATGGTCGCATCAATGTGCCATTTAGAACCAATTTTTCAATTATAGTTTCTGCATTATTTCTATCGATTCCTAGTTTTTCGGCTTCGTTATACACATCTATTGAATTTGCGATTCCATTGCCATCATTTTGAAGTGTTGAAACAATATCTCGAATCGCCTTCTCCTTATTACGAACAGACCCTTTCTTTCCAGCATATGTTGAGGTTTCATCGAAATCCTCGCCCATTAATGCATATCGCCATAAACTCGTCAGAGTAATCGCTCTTTGTGCATCCTCAAGTGTTGCTTCTTGAGAGAGGCGGATTCTTGCACTTGCCTCTGCCAATCTTGCTAACGCTTCAAGTGAACGAGCAGTAATTGAAACACTATCGCTTGATTTACCACCTTTTTTTCTGGTTTCGATGTAAAACTTGACGATTAGGTCCCTCGCTTCATCGGTTAAATTAGGGTGGACCGTTCTCTTGGCATGGGCAATATATTTGCGAATTAATTCTCTTGGCAACATCTCTGAATCATCCGCTGATTTTTTCAATTCTGCTGATGATTTAGACGGATCGGATGCACTACCCTCATTGACTAATAATTCGCTGACACCTCGTAATCTATTTTTGATGATGTGATTGGCAATTTTTGCATCTTTGTTTTCGTCCGCATCATCGGTTAGCAACCAAATTACATCAAAACGAGAAACTAGAGGTGGTGATAAATTGATTTGCGAAGTAAAGGGAATCTCTGAAACTGGTTCAAACTTACCCTTCTTAGGATTCGCTGCTGCCAAAACCGCACACCTTGTTCGCAAACTTGCATTTATTCCTGCCTTTGAAATCGATATCCTCTGTTGTTCCATCGCCTCGTGCATACTAGACCTATCGCCCTCGTTCATCTTGTCGAATTCGTCGATTGCGGCAAGGCCCAAGTCTGCGAGAACCAACGCACCGGCCTCTAATGTCCATCTTCCATCAGCCGATGGGTCTTGGACCGCGGCGGCTGTTAGACCTGCAGCGGATGCTGATTGGCCTGAAGTAAAACGCCCTCTTGGAGAAAGTTTTGACATATAACTGAGTAATTGTGATTTCGCAACTCCGGGGTCACCCATTAGCAGAATGTGAATATCGCCACGATTCCTTGTACCGTCTTCATTTAATCTAGCCACTCCACCGAATAATTGTAGCATTAAAGATTTCTTGATTTCATCCATTCCGAAAATGGAAGGCGCAATACTGTTGGTGAATAAGTCATAGATATCTGGACGTCGTGCTAATTCTTTAATCTCCAACTCTTCATCTTCGGTAATAGAAATTTCTTCCAATGGAATATTTTGCCTTTCCAATGATTGAATGCGCAAAAATATATCAAACACAGGGGTATCTTTTCCACCTTTTCTCTGAGAGCGTATGAAAAGAACTCCGTTGGCCTTTACTCGGTCACCGGGATTCAACTTTCCTGCAAGGTCGTGTTCACCGATGCAGACTATTCTTTCAGGTTGAATTCCACCCTTCATCTGTTCTGGTAATTCTTGTAATTCAATAAATTGTGAATTAATCAATATTGATTCGTTGTGATTCAGAACAAATCTGGTTTTGTTCTTTGGCCTCCCACAACCACCAGTAATTTGTTCACACTCAACAGGCTCTATCAGTTCCTGCTCATTTGTCTGATTGAGAGCCATAGTATGTTCGCACGCCATGCATTGAAACACAGCAGAGTAAATACGAGGTCTAACACCTGAAATTTTTGTTACTACTGCATCGAGTGCCAACATTTGACCAATATCATCAGCTCGTAATTGCGACACGGTGCGAATTTGGTCACTAGGAAGGTGGATTATACGCACAAAGGGGTACATTGTAGCCCCACCCGCATCGATTAAGAATTGACGCAGTGCTTGATTCGCCGCTTGGAAATGGATGTCGGGGTTTTTTACAATATCATTGGCAAATTCTGTATCGAATCCTTCTATAATCCGGTATGAAATATCTAAGGATTGATCATCTGGCCACGTCTGTGCCAAATTATGAACTGCTTCAGAGAAGTAGTCTTGGATAAGGGAAGTCCAACGCGCTGGTAAATCAAATTCTTGTAACATTATGAGCACCCTTTGTGATAGATTGTACTACCCGACTTATCGCATGTGAAGTCAACAGTTTATGATGATTCATGCTGAGAATCTACACCCCTTAGTTTCCACTGCAAACTCAAAGCGGGCAACAGGTAAACAATAGCAGTGGAAATTTACTACCACTGCACGAATGCCGATGATGAAATTCTAGATTTTATTATCAACCGATTAGCCCATGTGTGTGTTCATCTACGGAGGTGATATGCCGGGGCATAATTTCACACCTCTTAGCGGCCGAATGGAGAGATTTTCAGTCGATTCAGAATTGCTCCAAAATCGCCTCGGGGACCCTACTCTCAGAGAGATTTTGGTACATATCCCCCAACAAGCAGATTCTGCAATGGAGAACGGGGAATTAATCCCTGTCATCATTTATCTTGCACCATTTACATCTTCTGGACCACAACGCGCTGGATGGAAGGCTTTTGCTGAAACATTGCCGCAGCGCCATGAAAGACTTATTTCTGAAGGTAAAATGAAGCCAACTATTCTTGTATTCCCTGACACCTTTACCAGCCTTGGTGGCAATCAATTTGTTGATTCACCGATAATGGGTAAGTGGTCAAGTTGGCTATCTCAATGTTTGAAACCTGAAATCTCTAAGCGTTATTCTACCAATGGTAAATTCGCCTTGGTTGGTAAATCATCCGGTGGCTATGGGGCATTGTATAATGCCATGACACAACCCAATGTTTGGTCTGCTATCGCCAGCCATTCTGGGGATGTAGGTTTTGACCTAATGTACAAGCCTACTTTTGCTGAAACAATTACTCATCTCGCAAAACATGAGAGTGCTGCAAAATATGTCGAAAGTGTTGTTCAAGCCGCATCTTTATCCGGTGCCGATTTCCACTCCCTGATGATGTGCGCACTTGCAGCATCTTATGACCCAAGACCAGTAACTTCGGACAACATTCTCGGAATTACCTTACCTGTATCATTTGACAAATGTCTTATCGATGAACTGTCTTGGAATAATTGGTTGAAATTTGACCCATTAACACTAGTTGAAAATGCCTCACAAAACTTACAGGGCCTAAGTGCGTTATACATCGACTGTGGTAATCGAGACCAATATCACATCCAATATGGCTCTCGTAGTTTGGTTGAACGCCTATCCGATCTAGGAATTGACCATCAATGGCAAGAATTTGTTGGCACTCATTCCTCTATTGATTATCGCTTAGATACTTCTCTCCCTATACTTTCAAAAGCATTATATCAAGAAAATTAGAGTAATTCATCAAGCGCATGGTTCTTCAAACCCCTTGCTTTGGAATGGTTATGGACGAGCCAATGGACTATGCTAGCGCAGGTGTCGATATTGACCTTGAAGGTTCAGCAGTCGCTTCTTTAATCGGTGCATTGGGTAAGTCAGTTCGCAAAACGGGAACTCCTGGGGCACCAGTTGACTTACCCGGAGGTTTCGGGGGACTAATCGAGTTTGGAGATAATCTTCTTGCCTTAGCTACCGATGGTGTCGGTAGCAAATTACAAATTGCTAGCGCATTAAATCAATGGGCCGGAGTTGGCATAGATTGTATGGCTATGAACGTCAATGATCTACTCTGCGTAGGTGCTGAGCCAATCGCTTTTGTTGACTATGTCGCTGTACCAAAACCTGACCCAGAAATCCACGCTGCTTTAGGAGCGTCTCTGGCTGAGGCTTGTCGTTTGGCAAGAGTAACTCTCGCTGGTGGAGAAACTGCATCATTACCTGGAATTGTTACTGAATTAGATATGTCTGGAACTGCCCTCGGATGGCTACCAAAGGGTGAAGCGATTACTGGAGAACATTTGCAAGAAGGCGATGTATTGATTGGGTTGCCTTCTTCTGGAATCCATTCAAACGGATACTCACTGGTAAGAAGAGTATTGGAGCATGCTGGAGTAGCATATACCGACGATGCACCGTTTGATACCAATGTGTTAGGACGAGAAGTATTGCGCTTTGCAGGAGTGCAGGATGCACCTATTAGTGTCGGAGAACTTTTGCTAAATCCGACTCGTATCTATTGCGACCCAGTAATAGATTTACTAAATGGCGCAAGAGGAGATGAACAATTTTCACTTAGCGACATCAGAGCGATTTGCCATGTCACAGGTGGAGGCTTGTCCAACCTATTACGACTGCATGATTCGTTAGGATGGCATATTTCATCGCCACTAACCCCACACCCTGAATTTACTTGGTTACAACAACTAGGCGCTGTTGAAACAAGAGAGATGTATAGGACATTCAACATGGGTACAGGAATGATAATTGCTGTTTCCCCTCAACACGCTGAAACTATCTGTGAATGGTTATCTTCACGCATGCAAGGAACTGCTATTATCGGCACTGTTGTCGACGATGGACACAAGGTAACACATGCGTTACCAGGTGTTGAGTTCTCGCATTATTGAAGATGAACGGCTAATTCGCTATTCATTCCGATGCTTCTTCGCTGATTTCAACAGGCGCTTCATCGTGCTTTTCTGCATCGTTGCTTTCCTCAGATTCCTCTTCAGCAAGCATTAATCTAACACCGTTAGCGACACATAATAATGCACCAATATAGAACAACGCCGTAATGTCATCAACTGGATGATCACGGTTTGTCCAATACGTGAACGAATCTTGGTTGGTAACAATTGCACTTTCCATCTCCTCAGCATCTGCTGTACCGATCATAGATGATGACTTGATTGTGAAAACCTTAGTCAAATCAGACATTTCTGGAGCTGTTGTCATATTTGTATTTTGACGAGTGTCCAAGTAGAATGTTGTTGTAGATTCACCTGCAATAATCAAGCCAGATAATTTCTCACTCTTCAATGTAATATCGCTGCCCAAGAAAATTGGTAGAGCGCTCGGTGTTGCATCCAGTAAAGTGAATGTTTTCAAGTTCTTTGCTTGAATAGAACGTGATGTTGCTTCAACAGATGCTGTACAGATGTCAACTGGAATTCCTTTAACGGTTCCTGTTGCATCACAGGTAACAGGAACTACTGCATATCCTGATACATCGACCTTGTCGTCAGTTCCTGTAAGGAATCCGCCTGTTGCGCCATCTATGTATTCAACTCCGATCAATCCAAAGGTTGCTGCTTGCATTCTGGAGTTCTTCCATGCCAATTCGTTGGAGCCATCTTCTAATACAGATTCTCCTTTGTCACATCC
>Ga0209502_10002130_pt1 | contig 16854 bp, 9 predicted proteins | sample ArcticOcean_MG_C_10_FD_187442 | JGI IMG/M metagenome (GOLD analysis project Ga0209502, IMG submission 187442) | Marine microbial communities from western Arctic Ocean - ArcticOcean_MG_CB11_90 (SPAdes) (version 2) | ecosystem: Environmental > Aquatic > Marine > Oceanic | place: Arctic Ocean...
GTAATCGTAATTATATTGAATCATTGGGTAGGTCGATTGACGTGACCGTATCACTTCACAATCTGCGGCAGTATCGCTACCATCTTTCCCTTGATAAACAAGGGACATCTTCCTGAATTGTACGTAGTCGGCCGTTTCTTCATCGAGTAGGTGCATTGTGGCCGCTCCTACGGCACTCTTAAAAGATTGTAGTGAAAACCACGTCTTTCTATTGCGATTCGTCCATCGAATAATTCCGACACAATCTTCCTCTGCGTCACACGCGGTAGCCGAGCTGACAATGTCCATGAGTGGTTCGTCAGCTCCAGTGTCAACTGACAGTGGGTTGAACGTGTATCCCGTGGTAGGATCAATCATTTTCTGATATTTGACACCGTATTTTGGAATAATAAAGATATTATCATTCCCATTTTCGTATTGATTTGCTTTGTAAAGAACGGTCTTAACAGCAGTTACACTACTGACATAAATCACAAAATGGCTATATTCGCCAATACTATCAATGACCAAGTGTTCAGTGCTGGATTCATCTTGTCGTAGGGTCAATTGTAATCTTCCCGTATCCCAAATCATATTCAAATGAATTTTATTCCCATTCAATAGATATTCAATCGACCCCGAAGATGCCCCGTGATGGTACTGGCCGTGAAATTCGAACAGTGGTGCTTCGGTGAACACGTCCATATTTCTTAGAACTCTTTTGTCATCTTCGTGTCTAGCGAGGACGCAATCAGAAAATTTACATTTAAACATTAATTTCACTGCCTCCATGTTAAACGGTTGTGCAGGTTCCGTGACGTCTAATTTAATTGGAATATACCGACTTCCACTTTTTCGGAGTCCAATACATTTGCCAGCGTCGCTCAAATGTGTTTCGTACACTGCTAAATCTGGTCCGTAATCGCTATTAACTTGTTCGCAAAATGCTTTGGCATAATCGTATCCAGGAAATCCAATTTGTAATCCGCCATCATCCAAAAATTCAGAAGCCCCCACAAAAGCTCCAGTCGTTTCAATGTAATTGTCGCAATTACCGTAATAAGAATCTAAAGCAGCCGTGTACGTAGAAATATGCATGGCAGCAAGTCTATTGTTATAAATATCTCGCGTAAAAACCGTCGTATTCAGCTCTACAGCTTTTGTGCCGCATCCCCCATTGTTAGCACATGGAATCTCTTTTCCTTCGTCTAATTCAAACGGACATTTAAATTGGCACGCGTCGCCAACTCTTCCTGGATTACATGCGCATGTACCATCTCTCATACAGGCTTCAGGAAATCCTGAACAGATAGTATTCAAATTCTCACCGTCATATCCAGGACACGTTATTTCACAACCATCTCCACGAAACGGCGATTGTTGCCAATCCTCTGGATAATTTGTCGTGTCTTCATTTGCCATAAGTATTGACGGTGCTGCTTCGCATTGACACGCACATAGTGCAGAACACCTGCCTCTACCCGAGCAGGGCATCTTCGTATAGGCAAGCATGCCTGGACATGCTTCATCAGCCGAATCTGTACAGTGCGAGCCGTAATATTTGAAAAAGTCATATGTCTGTGCCTTCATGTGATAGGTCGGCTCAGGATGGCGACTGGTAAACAAATTAAACAGAGCTTCCCATCCAGTTTTCCCAGGAGCAACGTCCCCAGCGCTAAAATCGTTATTTGTATTGTACATCCATTCTTCTAAATGCACAACTAAATAGAACGACAATACTTTCGATTCTTCCGTCCAAGTAATCTCAATTTGTTCAGAATCTTGCAGTCGCAATTGAATTTCAAGCCTGTCTTGGTCCCATAATTGAACAGTGACTTCTATTATACCAGTTTGAAATTGCAATTCTTCAGTATGCGGGTATACGGTCTGAGCCAGCTCAAATTCCCGCATATGTCCCGAAACAATCATATCGCGGGAATAATCTTCACCCTCTGTCTGAACTATCAGCAGCGTCTCTCCTTCTTCGGCCATGGCTGTAGAAATGTCTGTTGAAAATAAATTGCCGTCATTCGTTCGAATTATACTGAGAAATTCATCAGTAGGATTGCTTGCAATGCCTGGTTCTACCATCTTGACATCACTTTTGTCGTAATTTTTGTACAGAACAGATTTTTTGTACAACATATCGGCCTGATTCCAACGAGCCTGCTGCATATAAATCGTCTCCATTTTTGTTAGGCCTGCTTCCAAAAAATCGGGAAAATCTTCAAAGCGTAGTTTCTCTGCCGTACGCCACTGAATAGTGTTGAAAAAACGCTGATATGGATCCGTAGCAGTCACGTCGATGTTCAACCACTCCTCTAAATACAGAAAGACACTGTCTGGTTCTCTGGTGTATTCGGTCAAAACTTGCCCACTTATTCTGAATTGCCATTGGTTGGTATTATTGGCCCACTCATTTGTGTTATTGAAAATTTGCAGCGCGCACGAAAGAGTCGAAGCACTTTGGCCTGGGACCCGTGCCTCAACCGATGGCGGTACCGTAGGGAAAACCGCGGTTTCATAGAACCCGTCTTCTTTGGTAAACGCCACCACGTCCGTGCCAATGTATGAGTATAATCGGTTTGTGTCGTCGGACGGCGAAGCAATCATATTGATTAGTGTTCCAGTGTATGGTGCAGTGCCATAATTCGTCCACCTTGGTCGCGTACCATCAAGCGTAAACTCGATACCGAACATAGTATATTCAGGTTGTCCCGCTGCGTCGTCGCCTTCGTTTGATAGGACGAATAGTTCATTATAAAAGAACCAAATCGGCGCATCTCGCTGTTTTATTGGCTTGCTGCCCGATGTTGAAATCGGAATCCATTCTACAATAATAATTTTCGTGTCTGTCTCAATTCCAGTAACCTGATCGACATCTACCCAGTCTTGTATTGCTACACTAATCTTGTACAGCGTTTGAGAGAGAGCTGCTGAGACAAAATCGTAATTATTCGTCCCGCCGAACGCGTATATACTGTTTACAGACGCCTTAGCAAACGTCAATCCTTCTCTTGGTGGCAATTCGCCTCGGGACAAAACAAGAAGTGGGGTATTGTCCCAAGTTGCAAAAAGTTGTCCTTGACTGAAACATAACTGCAATTCATCACTCATTTGAATTGGCGTGCATGCCCCCCAAGCTGGAATATCCGACACTTTTAACAACGAATATGAATTCGGAGCCATTTGGACTCCGTTGTTTGTAATTTGTTGGTCATTATTCATATAATCCACACCGTTCAACCATGGCTCATAATCATACGGGATATCCGAATCAGCCTTGGCAGACATGTAATAACCATTTTCTGTACAAATGGTCGGAAATATTTTCAACACGTTCACCACAGACTGTTGCTGACTAAAAGACAAAGGTAGAATCGGTGACGCCATCTGATGACTCGCGCCCGTCACGTCGTAGCTGTCCAAAACCGCCTCTTCGAGCATCACGCTATCGTCTGCATACAAAAAAACAGATCCGTCCAACCATTCCATCCCATCGTACATTGTACTGTTATATTGTGGTGTGGCGCCCTCTTCCAATACTTTCTTAACGTTATACCGCATAAAGGGCGGCAATGTGCGACAAAGTCCATAATAGGAATCACATATGCCAAATTGAGAAGACATTGCTTCGCCATATGTGCCGTTGTTACAGTTGCCGCATGGTACGGCACAGTTCGCACCAGAGCCAATAGCACATTGACACACACCTGTTGCCGCAGGACTCGGACCAACGAGCCAAACGGGCTTATAATCGAACGGTATTGATGTTTTATCCACGACAATGTCATTGCGATATTCCAACGCTGTTTCTTGGGACGTATAATCAGCACTGATCAGCGAGTAATCCTCTGCAAAACAACGGCCATTCTTGCCGCTACATGCCACTTCGATGCCATTCTCGGCTCCACTCGGACAAGTGAGTTCGCAAAAAGTACCGGCGACCCCTATTTCATTTTCAACGTCACAATCACACGCCGTTCTGCTACATACGCCTTCAATTGTGCCCGAAGCTAACTCTCCGCACCATGTTCTCCATTGTGATCGGTTAAATTCATCACCTAACATTTCTCGACAATTATTCGAACAGGCCGAGTATAATTGTGGAATTTTGATTCGGTCTTCCTCGTGATAAGCATTTTGTAAAGCACAGAAATTTGTAATGACCAACTGTTCCACATTTTCAGAGCATTCCTGATCCTTTATCGGATCGCCCGTTATATCTAATTTCAGAAATTCCTTTCTTTTGTCACAAATGCTGGGATCTACCACAGACGAAGACAGTTGTGTCTCTACATAATCCAAACAATCCTGGTCGCAAAAATCTTTGTAAACACCCATTCTATCGAGGCATTGCTTGAACCAGCCCATTGTGGCGTCAGGACATGTACCACCGACATCGCTTCGGAAAGTTTCGGTTGATGAACACAATGTATCAAAATCATCTGTAGTTGTAGCGTCCAAAATTGGGTAAAAATCACTTAATGGTAATTTATCGAAAGATTTGTGATAATAGCAATAACTGGTCCAGTTTAGAGACGCACCACAGCCGATATCTGGGTCTTTGTATTTTAGAAACTGACCGCATTTTCCCATGTCCTTTTCATTGTATAACGGTGTACAGTCACGGTCATGGCAAACATGCGTTTGATATCCTGGCAGAAGATGAAATGTAGCCGCTAAATCATTGCAAACCGTCGTTACGTCGGGTTTGTACGTTGAGTTTTCAAAGGTAAAATCGGCAGGATCAGGCTTATCAACGATACTATTTTGTTTAACATGTGCGAAGGTGACAGGCGTGACAGAGTCTGTATCCATTACGAACGATTGAATGTGATGTCCGTGCAGGGCATGTAGTGTGTGCGTGCCCCGTACACACGAATCGTCCTCGTGGCAACGCTTGGAAAACAGATAGCAATGATTGTCTTCGTGCGTATGCGAATATTGTAAACAATCTTCGTGACCGTCGCACGTCGAGTGGCATTCTCCCTTGGTCAATGAGGGGATATCGTGAAAATGATGTGCAACACGACCCAAATGAGAGACCGTACGAGAAAGACTAGTATGTTCAACGTTTGCCGTGATTGTTTGGCCACCTGCAAAAGCTGTTGCTTGCCACACTTGTAAATGTTCCGTACTACCAAAACTAGTAGTTTGAGTTTCACTTACATATCTAGCTTCGATATACCACTGTATCCAACCACCAGTTGATTCGATTTCTTCAAATTCGTCCCCCATGCCCAACTCCGTATCACTGACTGTCATCTCGACAACGGTTTTCTCTTCTTCTGAAAGCAATCGAATCGTTGCCGAACCAATCCCAGTCACCCAAATCCACCCAGACACTCGGATGTTATCTTGAATAGGATCAAAGAAATGCTGCAACCCCATGGTGTCGTCGGCGCCAGAATTGGCATCGATATAGGCCGAGGTTTTTTGAAATGTCACCATCTGTTCTTGATCAAAAAGTTTCGTTTGTGGATGCTCACCAAAAGAGAGATAACTTTTCAACTCTGGTGGATTCACGTCCCATCCTTGTATTTGTACGAGTTCATTGTCCAAAAGGGTCTCTACCAAGTTCACAGTGACCTCGGAAATCAAAACCGTGCCATGCATTTCAAAAAGACACGGTTCTGTAATAGTGACATCAGTTTCATTGAGCACTGGATATACTGACGTGCCAGATGGGCAGTTTACTATGAGTAACGCATTTTCGGAACTGTTAAACACTGTAAAGGAAACACCGCACGGGAATACAGTGCATTCGAGTGTGGCTCTTTCAAACAATACTGCAGAGGAGTTGACCCAATGGGCTTCCGACACTTGGTAGTTTTCTGTACTAATTTGAAGTACAGACGCACCCCATTCAGACGAAAGAGCAGAGGCTTGTTTGATATCCATATCTTTACTGACAGTATCTGCACAATACTCCAACCAATTAATTTCGCGGTACTTTGCATGCATTTCAAGGATGGGTTCACGGATTGTTTTATAATCACTGACCTCGTTAGCACTATATGAACAAGTATAAACGAAGTCAGGCGTGTCCACAGAGCTACACGTTGTAGCTCCGCCGCAGTAAACACCGCCCTGAGCGTTTGAATCACAGACTGGACGAGCATTAAAATTTTTACACTCGACGTAATTACAGTTGGGTGTTGAACATGGCGAACATTCGTCCAATGCTCCGCACGGATTATCAATATCACAAAAATTTGGCACATCTGGTACAGTGGGGATTGCTGGAGACGTCGAAGCCCGAATGCACGTTTCTTGGAAATGTTGTTCAATCTCATATTGATCCCATTGTTTAGTTCCCCACCGTCGGTCAACAGGATGTTCCTTCAAAGTACATCCGTTGTTTGCGTAAGGTGATGGCAGAATAGATTCCTTGGATATATATGGCGTAAAAACATTTTCTTCGTCGTCCAGTAAACACTCCAAAGTCCATGGAACCATTTCTTCAGGATTTGACCCTGCTTCGAGAACACTGCAATCAATACCCGTTGCACGATACACGGCGGTTTGTATAGAATTAGCCTCGGTTTCTGTCGCCCACAACGCAATATAATCCCCACACTTTAATCGCCATGGCTGATACCAACCAGCTGTTTCTGGCTGATACCACGAAGAATCGGACAGAACACTAGCTAAATGATCAACACAAAAATTTGAATTTTCCGTACTGAACGTTCTCCAAGGACAATCATTTGGTTCTGAAACACGGCCAGTCAGAAACCCACTGAGATATTCCTTCACCAAGACTGAGCGACCCATCACTGTCAGTGACCCTGTTATTTTAATATCGCCAGGTACACTGTCTTCGACTATCCAAGGATTATCAATATTCGAGTACATCCAGCAGCTAAAAAACAAATCAACCGAGGCATCCATACCATCCAAGTTGCTGGTAACAATTTGGTCACGTAGATTGTTCATTCCTTTTGAACATTCTTCCTCAATATTTGGTATATTTTTACATGACTCATCACTATCGAAACACAACGATTCCAACGAAGTCTCTTGTATAGCATCAGGACAAGTTTTGGCTCTGCAATACGTCTTTGTACTACAGACACCGTTCGAGTCTAATTGGCAAGGATCAGTACAATCGCTCCCCTCTGCACAAAATTCGTCGGTAATCTGCATGTAAACCAACGTTTGGTCATAAATACATTGTGGTGTTTGTAAACATTTTGAAGACAATACTTGACTATAGCATAAACTGACACTGGTGTCAAATTCGGCTTGGTCGGGATAAGACGTAAGTGAGCACTCAGTCGTAGCTTGGGGGGTCAATGCCTCCATTGCACGGTCACACCAGGTCTTTCCATCGTTATCTTCTTCAATGAAATATATTTCTGCCGCGTCACGATAATCAACATTGAAACCACAATTAGCTGTATTTAATTCATTTGGATACCATCCATTTAAAACTTGCACGCAAAAATCACCCCAATCAACACTATAAACCATATCAATGCAACTGCCACCGTCTACCGAAGTACATTGTGTATAACCAGGACTCCCAGAGGACGCAGCAAAAAACTGTGGTACAAGACTATCCCAAGGCGTTGCCAGCACCGCACAAAAGGCATCTTCAGTACCATTTCTATTTTGTCCTGGCACACTTAGACACTGAGAATCATCTGTACAGCTAACAACAACACCATCGGTATTCAATGCGATTTCGACGTCACATTCACCACGATCGGCACAAACGGCACTGTTGTATGTCGGACAATGGAAATTACAGTGTTTACCATGATATTTGGCTGCCGGTGCAGGCGGTACTACAAAACCTTGTGCAATCAAACGGGTGCGAGTCTCGGCAGTGTAAGTATCGTATGGAAGACATTCACAACGGAAATTATTAGTAAATGGGTTAAACCACATTTCTAAAGAATCACGGATACAGCGGCCATTTCCATTGCAGGCTGCACGACCCCCAACACCACAATCAATTTGGCAGAAATCACCCGTTGTACCGTCACCGCAAGCGCAAGTTCCTTCTGCGCCGCATCTACCTGCATCAGAACAGACATGACAGCGCCCGTTTGTTTCAAATCCTTCACTGTTTGCCGTACATACTTTATAGGCTTCTGTTTCGCCTCGTAATGTTAAATCGATACCATCGAAGACTATGGTTGTTGCTGAAGCGGCAGAGCCAATAAATCCGTCCGAAGAACAATAAGAGGTGCAACGAGTGGAGACATCGTCCAAATCTTTAGGATACCAATTTGGGAGACATGCACTACAACCTACAGTTGGGTCTAAAGTGTCAAAAGTTTGATTCACACCGTTCCAATCGCAAGTACAGATGTTATTGGAACCATCGTAGTCGTAATTACAGTCGCCTTTGAAAGAACATTCGTTATCTCTACTGCAGACAATAGAACAAAATTCTTGCGTTGTATTTGCAATTCCTACTTTGGGAAAATAGTTGGCTTCGCATTGGGAACATTGGCCGATTCCTGCCAGATTGACTACGTCATAATTGGCCAAACATTCACATTCGACCGTTTCGATGACTTCCACGGTATTTAAAAAACATGCTCCGTGCCCATTACATCCTATATTGATGCCAAGCTCGTCGTTTTGTCCATGTGGGTCACAGTAAAGGTTACAACGCGTTCCAAACCAATCGTCTTTGCATCTGGCGCAATTTGTTCCTCCATAATGTCGTTCTTCACCGTCAATGATACCGTCCATACAATTGCAAATTAATGGGGACCGGGGATCAGTTGCAAATAGCGTATTTTCGGGAAGACCGTCGTAGTCCAAATTACATGTTCCGTGACCGCTGCAGGTAAATTCGTCGACGCAACTACACTCGAAATTACCCCACGGGTTAGTGCAAGTGCATTTAGCTGTTGTGTCGGTGTCTTTTGTACAAAGTCCATGACCAGAGCATGGTTCGGAGATGACGTCCCTACCTGGACATTTGATCATGCAATCCGAACCAACGTAATGGGCATCACAAATGCACTGTAATCCCGACGAAGCGAGGATTTCACAGGTTCCGTGGCCACTACAAGGCATAGTGTTGTTGCTTTCGCAACTTTGTTCACAATTTCCACCGAAAAAACCGTCGAAACAAATACACTGAAGTGAACCACCGATAGATTGACACGTGCCTCGGTCTTCAGGGCAGCCACCTTCACATGTCAATCCGCATTGGTCAGAAACACTACCACGGCCATTAAAGTAGCCGTCTTCACATACACATTGGCCTGAATTATCGCAGCTACCGTGACTGTTACATACAGAACACGTTCCACCACCAGCTTTGATTCCTACACAGTTTTCAGCGTTGTTGAGCGTTGCATTAGGTAAACATAAAGCATTGCATTTACCTCCATAATGATTATCCAAACATACACCCTTACATTGGGTGGGGTCAGAGGCGTGAGATCTGGTGTAACAATCGTTACAGAGTGTTCCGACAAACTTGGTATGACTGGGGCAAAAGCATTCGAAACGGGTATCGGAGGCACCGTTGCCTCCCATAACACATAGCCCGTTGTTTTCGCATTGACATTCGTTGCACGTATCGCCACCCCAAATTCCTCTTGTTGTCTCACAATTGCAGGTCTGTGTGTCTTGCTGCCAGATACCGTCATTTACGCATGGACTCAGGATAGTATTGATTTTTGATACGAAAAAGTCTACTGATAGGGCAAGCAATACAATTAAAGCAGCACTGACGAAAATGCAGAAAGAGTAAGCTGTTAATTTTTGAGTTTGTATTTTCATTTTACTAGATTTGATCTTACTTTATACTAAAAAATCGAAGCAAAGTCATATGCTGATAAAAAGAAAAATAAGATTTAATTATTCCTATTTTTTTATCCCTTTACATTCCAATCCTCTTTGCAACATAGTTTTCACAACTGGGTGGTCTCTATTTTCAACAAGCTCTTGGATATCATGTTCGATAAAATTCAAACATTTGTGCACCTCATTTATATATGCGGGAACAATGTCTTCGGCGTCGATTCCTTGTAGAACGCGTTGCTTGGCAGCTTCTGTTTCTGTATCACGAAAAGGCGCTTGCATTTGTGCCAACCACCCGAACGTCATGTGGACAACACCGTGCAAATGGTCGTTTGACAGCTGTTTGTTTTTCATCAACTCTTTAAGAAAATCAACGTCAAAATCCTCATGTATTTTTTGGTACGTTTTCCCATCCTTTTTAACGAAATTGCACAGGTTATCGCGAATTTCGGCATACAATTTACCAATGAATTCATAATCGCAGTTGTCCAGCGCAACTCTGATCGTATCGTTGTAGGCAAAGTGGAGCTGCGTTTTGATCTGATCGTTTATCGCATCAATTTGTTTTTCTATTTTGTCATTATTTTCTTCGTTTTTTTTTTCCATTTTACTGCGATGGAGATACGGCTTTATACTGTATATGGGAAATGTTCTAGTTTGCTTCACATGGGTTTGAGATTTTCTTTTGCGGAGCAAAGGAGCAACATCAAAAGTCGATTTTGGACACACATTCCTAACATATTCTCATTTTTGGCAGTTTCACATTTTTTTTAGTTATAAGTTTTTACAAATATACTGTATTGTGCGCTTTCTGCACTTTCAAACAGGGGCTGTTGTTGCCATTCGGGCAACTCCCCTTTGTCAAGGTCTATTAAGCATGCGTCTATGTAGGCGTACCAGTTCCACTTTCCATCCAGCGCGAATTGTGGGTATTTTTGAGCAAAGAACTCCGTGTTGAGTTTTCCGAACATGCCACAATTCGCAGCGGGGGCGTTCCGCGGTGGACGAACAATTTTTTCGATCACACCTTGACTGGCCAACGACTTAACGCTCTTGATTTCCTTCTGACTGTCGTCTAAAAACATAAAATACTCCTTGTCTGAAAGGTAGTTTAGTTTTGTATCATTCGCGTCGTGCACGGAATAAATGTCCGGCGTTTGAATGTTGAACTGTTTGCATATTTTTTCCACGTTCGAGGCCGAGTTTGCCGTCAGAATGGTGATGCGGTCACGGTACCTCACCAGAAGGGGTTTCAACCGGTCGTGCATGTAGGTGGTGACATAATCCACGTCGGCCTGTTTTTCTTCGTCCGTGCCGCTGACGTACGTCGATTTGAGCACGTCCACCACTGCCTTTGGTGTGGCGTCTTTGGCGGCATTAAATGAGAAACACGCAGCGGTCAAATCCCAATCCAGATAGATGCGAGCCTTTGTTGATACTTTTGAAGCCATTGTTGATACTTTTGATATTGTCCTTTATACTGGACTTTTGCGTAAAACATACTTAATGGTTTAATTCTATTATCTATTTTATTTACTGTTAGCTCAAGTATTTCCCGCAAAATAGCCTTAAATTTTCATTAATATTCTAGTTTACTTCACATGGGTTTGAGATTTTCTTGGCGGAGCCGAGTGCCAAGGCACAAACTATTTTCGAGCAACATCAAAAGTCCATTTTGAACACACATTCCTAACATATTCTCATTTTTGGCAGTTTCACATTTTCATTTTTGAGAATATGTTAGGAATGTGTGTTCAAAATGGACTTTTGATGTTGCTCCAAAATAGTTTTAGATTTTTTCATTGATTTTTTTTTAGCCTGTGCGTAGATAAGTCTCATGAGCAAATTTATAATAATTATAATTATTTTGAGTTATTGTTTTTTACAATATTGCCTGTACATCGGATTGGGATTGCTTGCTTGCTCGATTTTTATTTTTGAGTATCGTGGATTTTCAATCTGACGTTTTACCATCTCCATCCGTACTGCAAACCTTTCATACAAATCTGTGATATAATTTTTGGGTGGGGGTTGCAGTGATTCCCAATACATTCCCTTAAACCTATCGATTAAGTTACGTCTGTTTTGTGGTTGACTGATTTGATCAACAACATTTTGGGTAACTTTATTAATCTTAAACTTGGTGTTTTTTAATAAGGTCATGTTAATTAAATTCGCGGACGCTTGTATGTTTGACAAGAAATGAGACTTGTTGTAGTCACTGAAGGCACTGTTGCTAATAAACCACGAAGAACTGGCATTGTGGTTTTCGGCATCTAACATTTCGGCATCTAACATTTCGGCATCTAACATTTCGGCATCTAACACCGCTCCGATAAGGTCAAATACTTTTTTTTCTGTTCCATTGTATAATATTTCTCGATACATTATACAAATTATCGAAAATAATATATCTTCGTATAGTGTTTCTTCTTGATTGTTGTTGAGTATCATTTGAGATACAAGTCGCGTTACACCATTATAATCAATGTTGAAAAACTTCTCGGCTTCATCTGGTACTACTAGTGCATCTGCTACTCGTTGCTGTTTTGTACTCATTTCTTTTGCATTATACGAACAACTATATACTATCGTATTTTTGTTATTTTTACATATTGACCAGTGTAAAAAAATTATTTTTTGAAATATGCAATAAAGTTGTATACAGCTTGTTTTATTGTACTATTTGGCGCAGTTGGAACGACACTTGTTTCGATTTTCATGGGCTTATTCTTCTTTTTCAATTTACTTGCGAATGCAAACATATACGTTTTATTTTGTAGGTTTATAGTAGGTTTTGATTTGAGGTGCAGCCATTCTTTGAACAAACACATGTAAACTATTCCAATTTGTATCGGTTTGTTCAAGTCTATATTTTCTGAAAAGTGTTAGCTGTTGTTTTTTGAAACCAATCATATATGTTGTATTTGACATCATAGTCGACATCTGTTTTATGGACACTGTGGTTTTCGGGTTCGACATAAGCCGTGGCTGATATTCATAGTGTAAAAATGGAAAATATGCCCTGTCCGCATCGCTCGAAGCCATAATTGGTTCATAGATTTCGACAAGTTGTTGAGTCGACCAGCCAGTTTTTATATGAGCATCACAGCCTTGGCAGCCATTCATGAATTTATCCTCTTTCCATAGGTTTAAACAATGCGAACAAAAATATTTGTCCATATTCATAAACAAAAATACAGATTAAATAGTGTATTAATTAAACACTTTCCTCTTTTGATACGGAAGCGACGGCTTCTTGTAGTCGTACAATAGTTGCTTGTACTTCATCTTCATCTGAAATCACTTGTAATTCTACGTGATTCTCTATCTGAATGTGGTCACCTTCTTCATAATCTCCTTCTTCAGATTCTTCAACCAATTGTACATACGGTGTACAACACTGTGCCAATACCTCATCCCAAAAAAAAATTATTATAACCACACCAAAAATACCCAGGATCATACAGAACGACACCAGTACACCTAGAATATTATTCATTACTATTGGTATTTTGGAACCTTTTATAGAAAAAATTATATTTTTATATTTTCGAGAATATGTTAGGAATATAAATTAATTATTTAAGTATTCTAGTAATTGAGAATAACAAAAAAAAATGTCAAGTACTTCAGATATTATTTATAAAACCGGCGATATTGTTGCTTGTATTTTGAACCGAAATGCTAAATTTGGAGAAATTGTTGGTGTTGATCTTGTTACAAATAAAGTTGAAGTCAGTTGCTTAAAAAGAACTTCCTTGCAAAACCACACGATCTGGCAATTTGAAGAAAGTGACGAATGGATGGCTGTCAACAAAGAAACCATTGTAAAACACGTTGCGGTACCAACGGGGGCAGACGGTGCGACCGTAGCCGCTGCTTGGCGCGAAATTGGGTTCGTAGCAGGAGGCGATGGCATGTCATTCTGCTTAACCACTGATTCGCACACTACAACTCTACCTATTTTGGAATGCGATGCAGATTCGTCCGACGACGATGAAGAAGTGAGTGTAAATCCAAACATGCACGGTTACGCAGATGACGGATTTGTGGTTGCCGATAACGATCCGAGTTGTGAACCCTTCTCTTTTGCCGATATTGACGACCCAAATTTGGATGAAGAAGCCCGCAAATTTATCGAGGAAACGCATAAGGCCGTCCATGACTTCGATAAGTGGGAACCGAGCGAAAAGCAATCGGAGGGAATCAAGGCTTACATTGACAATGCCGACCGAAAAGCCTGCATTCAAACAGATAACGCTCGTTTATCGCAAGGGAAAGCTTCCATCCGCTTAACAAAGCCACCGCTAAAAAGAAAAAGATAACAATAATATATACACTAAAAAAAAAAATAAATATATACAGCCTGCGCAAAAAAAAAATTAATTTTTAAATATTTCTGCTGATACAATTACATTATCATCGTTGAAGTTCCAATGAATTTTATGTTGTTTTAATTTCTGTAAAGTTTTACCATCTGTCAGAATTAAATATTCTGAATTGATTGCTAGCCAATCACCATCAAATTTGCTCGGGTCTGTAATTTCACCAGAAAAAACATGATATTCTTTTTTTTTGTGACTAGCAAATTTAAAGTCAGGGTGAATAGTGTTCGTAATTGTTACTGAATTGTTTTTTGTTTCGCCAGACATTTTGTTGTTAAATTTACTGGATATTTATATAAGATCTATACTTTTATAAACGGATTTTTTCATTGTCGAGATCCCAAACAATATCGGTAAATCCTGGAAAAGCCGTGTAAATCGGTGCCCTGTTTAACAAGCATCCGCTTAGCGCGAATCTGGTGGTATACGGTAACCATTTTGGATTTGCTTTACCATTTTTTTCTCGAGGTACCATTGCTATCTCTAAACAATAGTAATCCACACATGCATTAATATGTTTGCAACATTTGCCCGGGTGATTGTGATAATGCTGACAGTTGCATTCCCACTGACCGTTTCCATCATATTTGACAGTGTATTTAAAACCCTTCTTGCCCGTCTCATTCATAATCACATCAGAAATTTGATCTGGGTTATCCAAAGTTCTATTCACAGAATGTTTAAAATCATATTTTTCGGGGTTAATTTCAAATTCATTCAGCCAAGTTTTTGTAGATTTGTCAGAATCAAAATCTTTTTGTGACGTATATGTGCGAAAAACATGGTGTTTTTCGCACATATACGTTTTTACCACCTCATTTGTAATGCAATCGAGTTCTTCGCAACAATTTACCCGGATGCACTGATTACCTACCCGGAAAGGATCCACGTAAAATTGTTGAGCTCCCATTTCATCAATTTTCTGAAACCCCTGTCCATATTGCCACCCATTTACAACTTTCAATTCAAATGATCCTTTTTTTAAGTGATTATGAGATAAATGCGACATAATTTTTTTTGCGATAGTTTTTTTAGTAAAAAAAAATATGAATGTTTAAACGTTTAGAAATATGAATGTTTAAACGTTTAGCTAGTTTTAGCTATTTTTCTTGGTGGCACCATGTCTTTGATGGATGAAATCACAACGAAAAAATTCTCGGAGATCTACCGTTTGTTTCTGGATTGTACCAAATAATTGCCCTTGTTATTGTATCAACACAAGCGAGAATCAGCCAGATATCAAACCTGGTGGCAGCCACCATTATATGCAAAACAGTGCCTCCCCACTTGTAGATATTATAAAGACAGAGCATTGCCACTTCATCGCTGTTCCATTGTTTTTCTTGCATATGTTCCCGTTCAAATTGCCTTCCAAACGATTCTTGCATTAACACGTTAAATATCTGATATGCGACCAACAGTGAGACATAGAACACCCACCTGTCCCAACTTTCAATAATAACAGACCCCACGGTAAAAGGAGGTCCAAAGCTGATATAGAATGAATCCATAACGCCCTCAATATACGCTGCAAAAAAACAAGCAATTGTAAGAATGACTGCAAAAAACATAGTGATATGACGATTATCTACTTGCGAAGCATCCGATGATTTTGTAGAGACACGCCCAAAAGCCATCATTTTATTGAAACATATCAAGCATTAAATACAATGAAAAGAAATACCAATGCATAGGATAAAGTTGTTAATATTATGTATAAATATGTACTATTTTAAAACATTATGAAAGGTGGTAACATTTTTCTAGCACTTTCTCTTTTCTCATTGTTTGGGGGTTTGTTTTTATTTGTCAGCAGTATTCAGCAAATGGGCAACAGTAATTACGTCGCTCCGTCCATACCCACCGGGTGGATAATGGGCGTCGTTTTAATAGTCTTTGCGTCCATGATCACTTGGATATGGGTTATGTATATGATAACAATTATTTGTTATCAATATAGAACAAAACAGAAAAAATGGTCTATCATTGAAATAATTACACTTGGTGCAATCTTAGTAGCAGCGTTTCTGTTTTCTTTGATGGGTGTATACATGATGTACCAATATCCTTATAGATTAACAGAATGCGATTGTACCAAATCCCAATGGGGAGCTAACTGTTCACCATGCACCTGCGGTATTGAAGGAACGTGTGATTGGGGAAGATTTGGTACTGGCTTATGTGTGTGTAACGATAGATATGGTGGTGTCAACTGCAATCAATGCAATGACCGTTACAAACCAGAACCAGATGGAGACTTGCCATCCTGCAACATTTGTCGAACGGGATACACGGGTGATAACTGTGAAACATGCGCAAAGGGCTATGCTGGTGAGGATTGTTCTGTCTGCGATACAGGGTGGAAACCTTGGACAGATGCTACCGTTTTATTTCCTAACACACTTGCCGACGATGACAGACATCTATGCGACGAATGCCTGCCAAATCACTTTGGTTATTACTGCACACGATGCCCCTACGGGAACGATGTGCCGCTTAAAACTCTCAATTTTAATGACGAGATTCTCCCTGGTCAGTTTGCAAAAACATCAGATAACAAGTATGGTGAAATATTAAAGGTACAGATTTTGATTGGATCAACTTGGACAACTGCCAGTTACGATCCGACAGCTGAAGACGTATTGACGACAACACGTGTACAGCTTGCGATAGAACCAAATAATCGCTTACAATATAACTTGTTGGA
>Ga0209502_10002132_pt1 | contig 16841 bp, 17 predicted proteins | sample ArcticOcean_MG_C_10_FD_187442 | JGI IMG/M metagenome (GOLD analysis project Ga0209502, IMG submission 187442) | Marine microbial communities from western Arctic Ocean - ArcticOcean_MG_CB11_90 (SPAdes) (version 2) | ecosystem: Environmental > Aquatic > Marine > Oceanic | place: Arctic Ocean...
GCACTCCTCGATCACGGCTTCAACGGCTGCTGCCGCTGCGCCGGCAGCGTCGATCCAGCCGGTCATCATGACCAGCAGGATTGGTTCGTGGAGCATCGAGTCGTCGGTGAGAAGTTCGTAGTCGCCGTCGATCATGGAACTGAGAGTACTGAGCGAATGGGATGCCTGCAGCGTCCGCGTAGAGAGAGAGCAGAGGGAGAGCGGCCCAGAAGGGCTGACAGGTATGGTGCAGTCATGGCTGCTACTGACATCACCGACGAAACCTTCGAAGCCGAAGTCATCGAGAAGTCCAGTCAGGTCACGGTGGTCGTTGACCTCTGGGCGCCTTGGTGCGGGCCGTGCAAGACACTGGGTCCGATCATTGAGAGCGTGGTCGACGCGACCGAAGGCAAAGTCATCCTGGCCAAGGTGAACATCGACGAGAACCCGGCCATCGGCCAAGCCTTCAAAGTGCAGTCGATCCCTGCGGTCTATGCACTGAAAGATGGTGCAGTCGTCAACGGCTTCATGGGTGCTCTTCCCGAGCACGAGATCCAAGCGTTCGTCGATGGGTTGCTGCCGTCCCAAGACGAGCAAGCACTGGAACAGTTGATTGCTGCCGGCGACGAAGCCAGCCTGCGCCTTGCACTGCAGGAGGAACCTGCCAACGAAGAGGCGATTGGCGCCCTCGGAGAACTCTTGGTTGCCGATGGTCGACCCGAAGAAGCGTTGGCCTTGATCGAACGGATCCCAGATAACGATCGCACCCGTAAGATCGCCGCAACCGCACGAATCGGCGAAGCGCCGACCGACGATTACGACGTCGAACTCACCGCGCTGCTCGACTCGGTGAAGGCGGACGACGATGCACGGCAGAAGTTCGTCGACATCCTCGAACTGATGGGTGCCGACGATCCTCGCACGTCCGACTATCGCCGCAAGCTGACGACACGGCTGTATTGAAAATTTGGTGGGCCACGAAGTGGTCCGCAGGCGTTACCCTCATTCGTACCGACTCCTTCCAGATGTAAAGAATCGCGCCGAGGCGTGGTTCCTGACGGTCGAGGAGGTCGATCGTGGAGGAAGTCTTTCGTCCCGAACCTGCACGCAATGTGTCCGAGCGGGCGCAGGCATGGATTGGTTGGTTCGGGCTGGGTCGCCTGATCGCATCGGCAGTCGCTGTGCTTATCGTGTGCGGCGGCGCCTATTGGTTGGTCCGGACGCCGCCGCCCCCAATTGAGGCAGCACTGCCCCGGGTCGAAGCAGCAGGTTCACCCGTCTTGACGCTGCCGGTGCCGGTGCCGGTGCCGGTCGCGGCGGCCCCAGAGGTATCGGCTGCGGCGCCGTCGCGAGTCACGGTCCATGTGGCCGGCTCGGTGGTGACGCCTGGGGTCTATGAGTTGGCCAGTGGAGCACGCGTCCACGAGGCGATCGATCGGGCTGGCGGCATGATCGGTGACGCCGACGTGGACACGTTGAACCTTGCGGCACCGCTTGCCGACGGGAGCCGTATCTATGTGCCTGCGGTTGGTGAAGACGTGTCAGCCGTAGCCCTGATCGAGATGCCATTCGTTGCAAGTGCCGTCGACGCTGGGCCTGTCGGGCCGGTCAATGTCAACCGGGCGACAGCGGCGGATTTGGTTGACCTTCCGGGCGTCGGGCCAGCCACATCAACGGCCATCATCACCGAGCGTCAGCGCAACGGGCCATTTCTGAGCGTTGACGATTTGGAACGCGTCCCGGGTATCGGCCCTGCCAAGCTTGCATCGATTCGCGACTTGGTGACGGTGTGAGTTCTAGAACAGGGCTTCGCCGAGTGAGATGGTGGCGACGCCAAGTGCGATGCCTGCACCGAACCAAATTCCAGCAGCCATCCAGAAGTAGTGGCGCCAGTAGTCGTTCCATGTCGCGAGAGGATTGCGGGTGGCCCGCCTCGACGCGATCCACCCGACCAAAATCCAGGCCACGGCCGACGCCGCGACTGCGATTGGATACATCGAACGATCACCGAACGGAGCCCCGGCGATCAATAAGCCGGGCGCAGCAAGCGCTCCACCGATCAGGCCCACGGCACCGCTCCACGCAGCATCTGACAGGAGCAGCGCAGCGTACGACGCACCACCAACCAGCGCAGGGAGCAGCAGTCCGATCAGCGGCCCCCGGGAACGAATGCGGGTGCGGTACCAGCGTGGGCCGTCGATGAGCGGCGCATCAGGGCCGCGGTTGGCGGACATGCGCGGAGGTGCAGACATCGATGAGCTCACTGCCGGCCAACCGTACGGCACCGCCGCGGCTGATCAAGGGCACCCCGGGCTGCAATTGTCTGATTTTCGGGTGGTGGTCCTGGCCATTGTCGTGGCCGTGTCGGTGTGGGTAGGTGAACCGCTGATTGCTGCTGCTCTGGCGCTGGTCGCGGTACTGCCATTCCGGTCAGTCGTCCTGATAGCTGTGGCAATCGTGCTCGCTGCCGGAGGCGCGCTGCGTTCTGATCACGCATGGAATGGGCTCCGACCCGATCAGCTCGGTCATTTCGAAGGTTGGGTCAGGCTTGTCGACGATCCACAGCCATACCCGTCAAGTACACGTGTGATTGTTGACGTCGACGGTGAGCGCTACGAGATCTGGTCACGAGGTCGAGCCCAGCAGCTGCGTGTTCGTGAATGGCGCGGTGGGCAGTGGATTTCGGTGAGTGGCCGTCGCACGCAGCTTGATGCGCAGCGAGCTGGTCGTGTTGCGTGGCAGCACGTCGTTGGCGAATTCGACCTCGACTGGGCAAGTGACGTTGACGAGGGCGGTCCGATTGCTGTTGCATCGAACCGCGTGCGCCGGGCAATTGAGCGTGCCGCGACGGCGCTCCCCGATGACGACGGTGCGCTGTTCCGTGGCCTGGTTGTCGGCGATGATCGGGATCAGCCGCGGGCGATGATCAATCGGTTCAGGGCGAGCGGCCTCTCCCATTTGACGGCGGTATCAGGGCAGAACGTCGCCTTTGTCTTGGCTGCGTGTGGCCCGTTGTTGCGTCGGCTGCGCCGGTGGCCGCGGCTCGGGGTGACCGTTGGATTGATCTTGTGGTTCGTCGCGTTAACGCGCTTCGAGCCTTCAATCGTGCGGGCGGGAACGATGGCGTCGCTGTCGGCCGTGGCGTATGCGACGGGTCGAGAGCGAGCGCCGATTCGTATCCTTGCGTTGGCGGTCCTGGGGCTGGTGCTGGTTGACCCGTTGTTGGTGTGGTCGATTGGATTCTGGTTGTCGGTCGGTGCGACGACCGGTGTCATCACGGTCGGCCCCGCGCTGGCCAAGAGGTTCGAGGCGCTCGGGCCGTTCGCGTTGCCGCTTGGGATCACGCTCGGTGCGCAGGCGGGAGTAATGATTCCGGTGACGCTGGTGTTTGGGCGACTGCCATTGGTGAGTATTCCGGCGAACTTGCTGGCGGTGCCAGTGGCTGGTGCAGTGATGCTTTACGGCCTGCCTGCTGGCTTGGTCGCAGGCTGGCTGCCGGTCACCGCCCCTGTGTTGATGGCGCCTGCAAGGTTGGGTACACGGTGGGTCGACACGGTGGCTTTGCTGGGAGAACGGCTGGAGCCGGGCGGTGTGTGGCCGTGGGTTGGTTGGTCAGTTGTTGCGACCGTTTCGGCTATCTGTGTGGCAGTGAGCGTTCGGCGCGGTAAGAATCAAAGCCTCCATGGCGATCCATCTCCTGACCGGTGACGACGAATCAATCTTGCGCACGGCGGTGGGCGACCTCGTGAATGACCTCGTCGGCAACGGCGACCGGTCGATGATGGTCGACGAGTTCGACACCGCCGACTACGAACTGCGCCTCGTTGTCGATGCGGCGCAAACTCCACCGTTCCTCTCCGACAAGCGCGTCGTGATAGCGCGCGACATCAGTCGGTTCTCAACCGACGAGGCGGCGCCGCTCCTTGCCTACATCGACAATCCGCTCGATACGTCCGACGTGGTGCTCGTGGCCGGTGGTGGGCGGATTTCCAAGAAACTCAGTGACGCTGCAAAGGCAAAGGGCAAGATCCACAACACCTCGCCCGGGCGTGACAAGCGGTCCTGGGTGCAAGATCAGATCAAGCAGTCAGGTCTCAAGGTCGACGGCTCCGCGGCCAACCAGCTTGCGCTGTGGCTCGGTGAGGACGCCGGTCGACTTGACGGCATCTTGGCCACACTTGCCAGTGCGTACGGTGCCGACGCGAAGATCTCGATGGCGCAGATCGAACCGTTCCTCGGTGAAGCCGGGGGAGTGCCGCCGTGGGACCTCACCGACGCGATTATGGCCGGCGACACCACCAAGGCGCTCACACTGCTCGGCCGGATGATCCATGCCGGGGGCCGCCACCCGATGCAGGTCATGTCCATTCTGCACAACCACTACTCGGGGATCGCCAAGCTCGACGGGGCCGGCGCTCGGAACGAAACCGACGCAGCCACGGTGACGGGGCTGAAGGGCTTCCCCGCCAAGAAGGCGCTTCAGAACTACAACAAGTTGGGTGGCGCCAACTGCAAGCGTGCAATCGCGTGGCTCGCCCAGGCCGATCTCGACCTGAAGGGCGCCAAGGAACTCGACCCCGAGTTGGTCATGGAAGTCCTCGTTGCCCGCCTGAGCAAACTCCGCTAAGCCGGCTTGCGGTTCGAAACTGAGACCGTCGCGCTGCACAGGCGCGCAAAAACTGTCTCTCTTTCGGGAGGCAGGTCAGTTCGAAAACGACAAAAGCGCCGCACGATGGCGGCGCTCAGGTCCAAATGAAGTGATTCAGTCGACGGACTGAAGCTGCTTCATGAGGCGGCTCTTTTTGCGAGCTGCTGCGTTCTTGTGCATGACGCCCTTCTGGGCGGCCTTGTCGATGCGCTTGATGGCGAGACGCAATGCCTCGGTGCTGCCATCGGTGCCAGCGGCGGCTTGTGCAGCCTTCACACGCGTCTTGACTTCGGCACGAACCGACTTGTTACGCTCGGCGCGCTTGGCATCGGTGAGGATGCGCTTTTTCTGGCTCTTGATATTTGCCATGTTCCTGATGCCTTCTTTGTCGATCTCGTCGGGCCACAGAGAGCGGATCCGAACAGCCATGAGACTCTACCGAGCCAGGTGCCCACCCCCAACGTAGATCGCATGTGAACAACTTCATGAATGGGGTTGAGGAGTAGGCGAACCTGGATGCGAGGGGATCGAACCTGCCAGATAGCTTTGGCAGCGACATGGAAATGGACAAGATCCGCAACTTTTCGATCATCGCGCACATTGATCACGGCAAATCAACGTTGAGCGATCGCATCCTCGAGATCTCGGGGGCGGTGCAATCTCGTGACATGAAGGCGCAGTACCTCGACACGATGGACCTCGAGCGTGAGCGCGGCATCACGATTAAGGCTCAGAACGTTCGGGTGAATTGGAAGGGCCACACCTTCCACCTGATCGACACGCCCGGCCACGTCGACTTCGGCTACGAAGTCAGCCGCAGCCTTGCAGCGTGTGAAGGCGTCGTGCTTGTGGTCGACGCAGCCCAGGGCATCGAGGCCCAGACCCTCGCCAACTGCTATCTCGCCCTCGAAAACGACCTCGAGATTGTGGCAGTGCTCAACAAGATCGACCTGCCGGCCGCTGACGTCGACCGCTACGCCGGCGAGATCGAACAGGTTCTCGGCATCCCGCGCGCGGAGATCCTGCCGATGTCGGCCAAAACTGGCCTTGGCGTTCCCGAGTTGCTCGACGCAATCATCGAGCGCATCCCCGCACCGAAGGGCGACCCCGACGCACCGCTGCAGGGTCTGATCTTCGACTCCCAGTTCGACCAGTACCGCGGCGTTGTGTCGTCGGTCCGCATCATGCAGGGCACGATGAAGTCGGGCGAGAAGCTCCAGTTCATCAACGCCGGAGCGCAGCACGAAGCAATCGAGATCGGCGCCCGCATGCCCGTGATGACTCCGCTGAAAGAGATGGGCCCGGGCGAAGTCGGCTACATCGTCGCCGGCATTAAGGACGTCGGCGATGCCAAGTCGGGTGAAACGGTCACCACGGCGAACCACGGCTCGACCGTGGCGCTGCCCGGTTACCGCGAGCCGCTCCCCATGGTCTTTTCCGGTCTGTTCCCGATCGACGGTGACGACTTCGAGAACATGCGCGAGGCCCTTGGCAAGCTCAAGCTGAACGACGCATCGATCACCTATGCGCCCGAGTCGTCTGGTGCGCTTGGCTTCGGTTTTCGCTGCGGGTTCTTGGGCCTCCTCCACATGGAAATCGTCAAAGAGCGGCTGGAGCGCGAGTTCGACCTCGCCCTGATCGCCACAGCACCGAGTGTCGAGTACCTCGTCACCAAGACCGATGGCACCCAGATCAAGGTCGACAACCCCGCTGACCTGCCCGAAGCGCAGAGCATCAACTTCGTCGAAGAACCGTTCTTCAAGATTTCGATTATCACACCGAGCGAATACACCGGTGCCTTGATGGACCTCTGTCAGACGCGCCGCGGTGAGATGCAGAAGATGGAATACCTCTCACCTGAGCGAATGGAACTCATCTACGAGGTGCCGCTTGCCGAAGTGGTCGTTGACTTTTTTGACCAGATGAAATCGCGGAGCAAGGGCTACGCAAGCCTGGACTACGAGCTTTCCGGCTACCGCAAGAGCAACCTCGTCAAAGTTGACCTGCTCCTCAACGCCATCCCAGCCGATGCGTTCTCGACAATCGTGCACCGTGATAAGGCGTACGCCTACGGCAGTCGGATGTGTGAGAAGTTGAAAGAACTCATCCCGCGCCAGATGTTTGACGTGCCGATCCAGTCGGCGATCGGTGGCAAGATCATCAGCCGTGAAACGGTCAAGGCGAAGCGCAAGGACGTCACGGCCAAGTGTTACGGCGGCGACATCACGCGTAAGCGCAAGTTGCTCGAGAAGCAAAAAGAGGGCAAGAAGAAAATGAAGTCGATCGGTCGAGTTGAAGTGCCCGGCAACGTCTTCATCGACGCCCTCAAGCTCGACTAGCTGGTCCGGCGTTCAGATCGACGAACTAGCGACTCTGCGAAAGCAGAGCGGAACCCGACACACGTGCGAACGTAGACGGCAAAAGCCAAGGACGTCACCGCCAAGGGCGACAATGGTTGCCGACCGCTTCGGGTCACCTCGGCTTGGCTTTCAACAACATCCGCCATGACGGCGGTGGTCTTCGTGTAAATACATTGGTCCCCGCCGCTGCCGACATTGACTAAAAACGTTGCGATCTTCGAAGTTTTTTGGGACCAAGGTCCACGTTGACTCAGGCGGCGCGAGATTGCCCGGTGACGCTGCAAGCCGCCCCAAGCACCAGACTCTCGGGGTGAATAAACAGTGGGTCGGCCGGGGGTGAGTGCTCCCATCGCTGCTCGCGAACCCGCTCCGCCACCCGGATCCGGATTCGGGTCAACCACGTTCCGGTCGCTGCGGTATCACAATGCTCGGCTGTTCTTTGCCGGCCTACTGGTGTCGAACGTCGGCACGTGGATGCACCTCACGGTGATGTCGATTCTTGTGTTTCGACTCACGGGCGAGGCAAGCAAGGTCGGCTTCACGATCGCCTTCCAATTCGCGCCGATGCTGTTTCTCGGCGCGTATGCGGGGGCGATGGCCGATCGGCTGAACAAGCGGAAAATGGCAATCATCACCCAGTCGGCGATGGCCAGCCAGGCACTGCTGCTCGGTGTACTCGACCTGACGGGGGTGATCAACCTGCCGCTGGTCTACGCGATGTCGCTGTTTCTCGGTATAGCGAATGCCTTCGATAACCCAGCGCGTCGCAGCCTTGTCACCGAACTGGTCGAGCCCGCCGAAATTCCGAATGCCACGTCGCTGAACACGGCGGTGATGACATCGTCACGCATCTTCGGCCCAGCAGTCGGTGCAGTGCTCGTGGGCGTGATCGGCACCGGGTGGTGCTTCATCTTGAATGGGGTCACGTTCTCAGCGATCATTTTCTCGCTCACATCGTTGCGCCGCGACGAGATGTTCATGTCGGCGCCACGACCGAAGGGTGGCCAGCCCGTTCGTGAAGCCCTGCGGTTCATCTCGGGCCGCCGCGACCTGCTCGTGCTGTTCGTCGTGCTGCTCATCGTCTCAACCTTCTCGTTCAACCAGCAGGTCGTCTTCCCCAAACTGGCCGAACAGCGGTGGGGCGGCGACCAGGCATTCGGCTATGTGCTCGGTGTGATGTCGGTGGGCTCGCTGACCGGTGCCTTGTTGACCGCGCGTCAGCACCGCGTGTCGATGCGCTGGTACTTCGGCAACATTGTCGTGCTCGCCGTCGCCGGTTTCGGGATCGCCTGGTCGCCGAATATTTGGGTGGCATTCTTGTGGGCGGTACCGCTCGGCGCAGGGTCATCCGGATTCATCACAGCGGCAAATGCGATCATGCAACAGGAGAGCCCGAGCGACATGCGCGGCCGGTTGATGGCGCTGCAAGCCGTTGCGTTCCTTGGATCGACGCCGATTGGTGGCCCGATCACCGGCGTGATCGCCGATCAGACCAGTGTCGAGTGGTCGCTCGGCTACGGCAGCGTGATCAGCCTGCTCGCTGTTGTCGGGGCCGTCGCGGCGTGGCTCACCACTGGTCGGAGTTTTGCCCCCAAGGCTCCACCGACCACCTGACGCTGTTCTACGGTGGGCGTCCTCATGACTGACGCGGCGTCCGCTACCGGGGAACAAAACTGGGCAGGCAACTACGCCTATCGGGCGAGCCAAATTCATCGCCCGACAACGATCGACGAGATCGCCGCGATCGCCCAATCGGCCACCAGCATCCGGGTGCTCGGTTCTCGCCATTCGTTCACCGACATCGTCGACGCGGACGAGTTGATCGATCTCAGTTGCTATCAGCCGAAGACACATTTTGACGCCGACGCGCAGACCATCACGGTGCCGGCCTCGACCACATATGGCGACGTGGCGCAGTCGCTCGCGCCCTACGGCATGGCACTCCGCAACCTCGCATCGCTGCCGCACATCTCTGTCGCCGGATCTGTCGCAACGGCAACCCACGGCTCAGGCATCGGCAACGGCAACCTCGCCACGTCAGTCGCGGGATTCGAGTACGTCAACACCGCTGGCGAGATCATCTCGGTCGACCGATCGACGCCTGACTTCGATGGCCTGGTCGTGTCGCTCGGCGCGCTGGGCATCGTCACCGCCGTCAGCCTCGGCGTGGTCTTCGACTACCAGATCGAGCAGCACGTCTATGAAGATCTGCCGCTCGACGTGGTGGGCGACCAGCTCGCAATGATCCTCGGTGCTGCGTACAGCGTCAGTGTGTTCACCACGTTCGCTGGGTCGCTCGACGGCCAGGTCGGCCAGGTGTGGATCAAGCGGCGGACCGACGGGAGCGACCGGTCGATGGACGCTGGCGCTACGTTCCTCGATGCTCCGGCAGCAACGATGCAGCATCATCCGATCCCCGGAGTCGACGGTTCCACCTGTACTGCACAACTTGGTGTGCCGGGCCCGTGGGCCGACCGGCTCCCGCATTTCCGGATGGGGTTCACACCGAGTGCCGGCAACGAAGTGCAATCTGAGTTCTTCGTCGGCTCCGTCGACGGTCCGCTGGCACTCGAAGCGCTGCGGAACGCAGCAGACGACTTCGCTGATCGGCTGATGGTCAGCGAAGTTCGAGCCGTTGCAGCCGACGAGCTCTGGATGAGCCCGCAGTATCGGCGCCCGTCCGTTGCCTTCCATTTCACCTGGCATCCCGACAGCGAGGCCGGGGGAGCGGCGGGCGACCTCGTCCGCGCCGTGGCCGCGGTCCAAGAAGCGCTCGGACCATTCGCCCCGAGGCCGCACTGGGGCAAGGTGTTCGACGCCGACGGGTTCTCGGCACGCGATTCGTACGAGATGTTCGACGATTTCATCGACATGGCGCAACGCCTCGACCCGCACGGCGTGTTCCGCAACGACTGGTGGGCACGGCACTTCGGCTGAGCTCGACAGCGCAGGACATGGCTGGCTGGATATAGCTGGTCTGGCGATCGTGGGATAGAACGAACGTTGTGCTTTCTCGCTCGATTATGTGGTTTCGACGCGATCTTCGCGTCGGTGACTTGCCCGCCCTGCTTGCAGCCGGTGGAGATGGCAACGAGGTCGTCCCGGTCTTCGTTGTCGATCCGATGTTTGCGGCCTCGGGTGCGCCGCGGCTCGCCTACCTCCACGATGTTCTGACTGCGCTCGACTCGTCCATCCGCGAGCGGTCCGGCGCGCCGTTATTGATTGCCCACGGCGACCCGGTCACGGTGATTCCAGCGCTTGCTGCCCGCCTGGATGTGGGAAGCGTTTTTGTGAGTCGCGACTACTCGCCATACGGTCGGCGGCGCGACGCAGCAATCGTCGCAGCGCTTCGTGCCGACGGTCGCAGTCTGCAGGGCGTCGGCTCGCCGTATGCCGTCGACCCCGGTGGCGTCTTGAAGGGCGACGGCACGCCTTACAAAGTTTTCACACCGTTTTCGAAGGTGTGGCGCCGCGTCGGCTGGGCGGCACCGCATGACGACCCCGACGACATTCGCTGGACACCGGCCTCGGTCATTGCTGACCTCACCGAGCCCCTGTTCGAACGGCCCGATCCAGGTATCGACCTTCCAGCGGCCGGCGAAGCTGCAGCGCACCAGCGCCTTGGCGCGTTCCTTGAATTTGCCTCCGCTGCCGATGGGACCATGCGGTCCGGCGTCGAGGCATATAACGACGTCCGCGACCGTCCGGCGCTGGCTGGCACCAGCCAGCTCTCTCCCGATCTCAAGTGGGGCACGATCCATCCGCGCACTGTGCTGTCTGACCTCGATCTGAGCGGAGCGAAAGACGACGGCCCGATGGTGTTCTCCAGCGAGCTGGCGTGGCGGGACTTCTACGCCGACGTGCTCTTCACTCAGCCGCACACAGCCTGGAAGAACCTGAACCCGAAGTACGACGCGATGCAGGTCGATACCGGTGCAGCTGCACGCCTAAAGTTTGATCGGTGGTGCGTTGGCCAGACAGGGTTTGGCATCGTTGATGCCGGCATGCGACAGCTTGCAGCGACCGGCTGGATGCACAATCGGGTCCGAATGATTGTGGCAAGTTTCCTTGTCAAGGACCTGCATTTGCCCTGGCAGTGGGGGGCACAGTGGTTCATGCAGCACCTCATCGATGGCGATATTGCGTCGAACAACCATGGCTGGCAATGGACTGCTGGCACGGGCACCGATGCGTCGCCGTACTTCCGAGTTTTTAACCCTTCGACGCAAGAGAATCGCTATGACCCGAGAGGCGAGTACGTCGGGCATTGGGCATCGGATCCGCCCGACCAGATGGTCGATCACGGAACCGAGCGCGACGAAGCACTGCGCAGGCTCAAGGCGATGAACTCAGCGCTCAAGTAGCATCGGATTTCAATGTTGGACGACCGCAAGACAGCCATTCTGGGCGCAGTTGTGCAGGAGTACATCGCCACGGCTCAGCCGGTCGGGTCGACGCACATTTCGTCTGCACCCAACATCAATGTCTCGTCGGCAACGGTTCGCAACGAAATGGCCATGCTCGAGTCCGAGGGTTACCTCATCCAGCCGCACACGTCTGCGGGCCGAATCCCAACCGACAAGGGATACCGATTTTTCGTCGACAATCTCGCTGCACCCGGAACACTCGACCAGGCCACCACCCGGCAGGTCGGCGACTTCTTCTCCGCTGCACACGGTCGGCTCGAAGAGCTGCTCCACCAGACCAGCAACCTGCTCGCCGACCTCACCCACAGCGCAGCGGTGGTCGTGGGCCCGAAGGCCGAGGCGGCCCCGATCCGCAGCGTCCAGATCGTCACGCTGTCGTCGGCTGCTGCCACCGTGGTGGTCGTGCTCGCGAACGGCTCGGTCGAGAACGCCACGATTGAACTCATCGAAGACGACGACGATATTTGTGTCGATGCAGCATCTACTCACCTCGCCGCCTGCCTCGTCGGGGCAGCGCTCGGGTCCCTGACCCGCGTAGCGCCGAGCGGCGACCCAGCGGTCGACCGCATCTGCTCGGTTGCGCTCAACGAACTTGCCAAAGTCGGCTCAGGCGACCTCGTCTACACCGGCGGCGCATCTGAAGTGGCCCGCGCATTCGACGCTGTCGAAGTCGTGCGTTCGGTGCTCCACACGCTCGAGCAGCAATTCGTGGTGGTCTCACTGGTGAGTGACATCGTTAGCCGCGGCATGTCGGTGTCGATCGGCGGCGAGCACGGCATCGAGCCGCTTGCAGCGTGCTCGCTGGTCGTGTCTCCGGTCGTGATTGACGGCGAGCATCTCGGCTCTGTCGGTATTCTCGGCCCGACTCGGATGAACTATCCGCAGGCGCTCGCAACCGTCGACGTCGTCAGTGAGCTTCTCGGCCACCGCATCGAAGAAGGCTGACTCTGGCCAGCTTCACCGCTGCTGACGACTCTCACATTCGGAACTGGACGATTTCCAGGCATCCTGTACCCCTACATGGCTGATTTCTACGACTTGTTAGGTGTTTCGAGCAGCGCGTCAGCTGACGAAATCAAAAAGGCCTATCGCCAGCGCGCCCGCGAGCTGCACCCCGATGCCAATCCCGATGACGCCGAGGCCGAGGGCAAGTTCAAGGAAGTCGCACGGGCCTACCAGGTACTCTCCGACGCTAAACAGCGCCAGCGCTACGACCAGTTCGGCGAAGCTGGTGTGGGTGGTGGCAGCGGTGGTGGCGGTGGACAGTCGGCCGAAGACATGTTTGGCGGTGGACTCGGCGACATCTTCGATGCGTTCTTCAGCGGCTCAGGCGGAAGCCCGTTCGGCGGTGGAGGCCGCAGTCGGGGCCCGAATGGCCCGCCCCGAGGACAAGATCTCGAGACCGTTGCCGACCTCACGCTCGAACAGGCAGTGTTTGGCGATCAAATCAGCGTCGAGCTCAAACTTCCTGTCGCGTGTGGTGACTGCGACGCCACTGGTGCCGGTGAAGGAACCAAGCCGGTGACCTGCAGCGACTGTGGTGGCGCAGGCCAAGTGCAGCGTGTTCGCCAAAGCCTCCTCGGTCAAATGGTCACAGCAAGCCCGTGTGGCCGATGTGGCGGTATGGGCCAAGTGATCGCCACACCATGCTCGGCGTGCCGTGGGCAGGGCCGGGTCACTGCTGACAAGAGCTATCAGGTCGATGTGCCCGGTGGCGTGGACACGGGTTCCACACTTCGCCTGACGGGTCGAGGCGCAGCGGGGCCTCGGGGCGGCGGCAACGGCGACCTGTACGTGCACATGCGGGTGTCTCCGCATGATCACTACGTTCGTGAAGGTAACGATCTCATCACCGACGTGGGCATCTCGTTTGCACAGGCCGCGCTCGGAACCTCGCTCAGGCTCGAAACGCTCGATGGTGATGAAGACCTCGTCATCCCCGCCGGCACCCAACCAGGACGCGAATTCACTCTGCGCCAGCGGGGTGTCCCTCATCTGCAGGGCCGCGGACGCGGCGACCTCATTGCGCGAGTCCGCGTTGACATCCCGACCAAGCTCAGCGACGACGAAGTTGAGGCGCTCACCTCGTACGCAATGGGCCGCGACGAAGTGGTGGGGAACGGCAAGGAAGGCCTGTTCTCGCGCATCAAGTCAGCGTTCTCGTGACGAGTGCCGACGATCGGCGACGAGTAGCAGCTCACGTCTTCGTCGGTAGCGAAGAGCTGGGAGCCGATGGTGTTATTGCACTGTCTGACGACACCCAGCACCACCTCAGCCGAGTCTTGCGCCTGCGCGATGGCGTGGTGATTAGTGTCTGCGACGGAGCAGGACACTGGCGATTGGCCACCGTTATTGGCGAACGCCAGGCAATGCGCGTCGAGGCGAAGGGCGACATTGAAATCGACCTGTTTCCCCGTGCGCCACTCACCATCGCAACGGCGATGCCGAAGGGCGAGCGGCTCGATTGGCTCGTCCAGAAGGTCACCGAGTTGGGTGTCGATCGATTGCAGCTGCTCGACGCCGATCATTCCGTCGTCAGGTGGAAGTCGTCTGATGTCGACAAAAAGCTGCTCCGCCTGAAGCGGATTGCAGAAAGCGCAGCTCAACAGAGTCGTCGAACGTTTCTCCCTGAAATCCTGCCACCGGTCAAGGCATCGAAGATTCTTGAGGGCGCCGCAGTCGCCGAGCCGGGTGGGCGAACGTTGACTTTCAGTGACCGGATTATCGCGATAGGGCCAGAGGGTGGTTGGTCGAACATGGAAATCGCTGTGGCTGGTGATTGTGTCACGCTTGGTCCGAATGTGCTGCGTACAGAGACGGCAGCGGTCGCTGCCACCACGCTCTGTGTAGCGGCCGACCACTAATTCGTGCAAAGCGATACAAAGCGTTCTAAGGTTACGTGACTCCATTCCATTGGGCCGTCGAGGGTCGCGGCAAAGATGTTGACAGTTCTTAGGCAGAATACACCATGGCTACATTTGACGACGACGATCCTTCTGCATTCAGCCAGCAGGTAGGAGATCGACTCCGAGTGATCCGAAAGCAGAAGCGGCTCTCTTTGCAAGAGGTCGAAGCGCAATCTGCTCTGGAGTTCAAGGCGTCGGTACTGGGCGCGTACGAACGCGGCGAGCGCTCACTGTCTGTGCCGAGGCTCGACCGTCTTTCGCAGTTCTATAACGTCCCGATCGAGCAGATGCTTCCCCGTGAGGTCACAGGTGCCGAGGCCGCGGCAATCGACTCGCCCATCAACAAGAAGTTGGCAATCGACGTGTCCAAGCTGTTGCAGCTCAGCGGTTCGCCGTTCGAGATGCTCGCTCGCTACCTGCGCCTCATCCAGGTGCAGCGACAAGACTTCAATGGCCGCGTGATTACAGTCCGCGGCGACGACACCCGAGCGATTGCGGCAATGCTTGACGTGCCCGTCGATCAGGTCGCCGATCGGCTCGCAGCACTCGACCTGTTGTTCAAGCCGCTCTGACTCGGAACCAAGACACTGATCTGGAATGCTGCGCCCTGTGATCACGCCGGATGCAGCCGCTTTTCCTGACATGTTCGGTGCGTACCTGCACATCCCGTTCTGCGCGTCGAAGTGCGACTACTGCGCATTTGCGACGTGGACCGACCGCCACCACCTGACTGAGGCCTACCTCGGTGCGCTCGGTACCGAGATCAAGCGAGCCGTCGCCAACGGGATGCCGGCGGCAGACACTGTCTTTGTCGGCGGTGGAACCCCGACGCTGGTCCCGCCAGAGCAACTCGCTGCGGTCATTGCGTTGATTCCGAAGTTGCCGGACGCTGAGGTCACGGTGGAGTGCAATCCCGACGATGTCACTCCGGAAATGCTGCGGGCCTTCGTTGACGGTGGCGTCAACCGCGTGAGCATTGGGGTGCAGTCGATGTCGGCGCATGTGCTTGAAGCTTTAGGCCGCACTCACGACCGCGAGAACGTCGTGCGAGCAGTCGAAGCGGTGCGTACCGTGGGCCTGCCGACGTTCAACCTCGACCTCATCTACGGGGCCGCAGGAGAGTCGCTCAGCGACTGGGAAGAGACCGTCGAGGGCGCATTGAGCCACGAACCGCCACACGTATCCGCCTACGGCCTCACTGTCGAGGCGGGCACGCCGCTCGCAGGTCAGCCTGGTCGACATCCTGACGACGACGACCAGGCAGACAAGTATGAGCTGGTCGACGAGCGATTCGCTGCCGAGGGCCTTCTCAACTACGAAGTGTCGAACTGGTCCCGACCCGGTCACGAGTCAAAGCACAACTTCCTCTATTGGCGCCAGCAGAACTACCGGGGCTTCGGTTGCGCAGCGCACTCACACCACAACGGCCGGCGTTGGTGGAACGTTCGGACGCCTGACCGCTACATCGACCTCGTTGCGGCGGGGGAGTCGGTCGAAGCTGCATCAGAAACCCTCGACGCCGACGTTCGTCGGGTCGAGGGTCAGCAATTGGTGTTGCGGACACGCGACGGCATCGAGCGCTCCGCATTCGACGAGTCGACCATTGAACTGCTCGACGGGATGCTGGTGCCACATGCTGATGATGCTGAACGCGTCGTGCTCACTCGTTCGGGCCGGTTGATGGCCAACGAGATTTCGATGCGTCTCAGCGACTGATCCAATCAGTCTGAGTCACTCGCCCTTGGGCGGTCGGTAGAAGACGCCGAGCAGGCCTCCGGCAGCAGCCAGGCCGCCGCCGGCAGAAATCGCCAGGCCGAACCAGCCATCGAGGTTGTCGTCGATACCGATAGCTCGGTCGATCGACCAGCGACCGGGGCCAAGGAGTGCAATTGCGACAGCGGTGACACCCAAGATGAAGACATATTCCCAGCCTTCGTCGAGGATGAAGAACCCGTTCGAGAGATGCACGGTGATCGCAGCGACGGTCATCAGGCCGACGAAGCCCAGCGCTGCGAAGCTGGTCAACAGGCCGGCAGCCAGTAAGAGCCCAGCGAGCACCTCGCCACCGGCCGCGAACCAGGCGTGCATTGCGCCAGGCCGCATCCCCATGCTGTCGAACCAGCCGGCCACGCCGTCGAGGCCAGACCTGAACTTGTTGGCCCCGTGGGCAGCCATCGTGAGGCCAAGCGCAACACGGAGGATCAAGAGGGCGAGGTCGAATTCGGTCACCCCCCTACGGTAGCCAGATATCGCAATCAGAAATCACGTCGAGATCCCGTGTGGGGACGGCGTTGGCAACTGGTATCTTGTCTGCCGCTACGGGCGCGTAGCTCAGTTGGTTAGAGCGCTACCATGACACGGTAGAGGTCCAGGGTTCGAATCCCTGCGTGCCCACAAGATTGAAGGCCTGTGTACTGCGGTACCAGGCCTTTTGTCGTTTTCTGGCCCTCTCTGATTGCGTCTGATTGCGTCTGATTGCGTCTGATCGCGTCTCGCTTGTGCTCGTTCAGCGTTCGTTGTC
>Ga0209502_10002144_pt1 | contig 16810 bp, 20 predicted proteins | sample ArcticOcean_MG_C_10_FD_187442 | JGI IMG/M metagenome (GOLD analysis project Ga0209502, IMG submission 187442) | Marine microbial communities from western Arctic Ocean - ArcticOcean_MG_CB11_90 (SPAdes) (version 2) | ecosystem: Environmental > Aquatic > Marine > Oceanic | place: Arctic Ocean...
CCATCGGCCTTTTGGCTTTCATAGCGCAGCCCACCGGACATACTTTCAAACAGGGTTCGGCCAGCAAATGGGAAATTGACCTCTTGCGGGTCCAGCACCATCAAAAGCGCGCCAGCAATCTGTTGATCAGCGGCTGAGGTTACAGCCCGCTCCAGTTTAGCAAAATCACCAAAAAAATCGGATACAAACACAGCAAGACTATGCGGTTTCAGATCATCGGTTTGAGGCGTGCCAAAATCATCATCCGAGATGCGGCTGAACACCTGCGCCAATGCGGGGATTTGTGCCCGACCGGGTTTTGCGGGCAAAAGCCCATCGCTAGAGCCTATCTTTTCACCCGCGTCACTGAGCAACACCCCGACGGCCAAGGCCAGCATTGCAGCCCGGAAATGCTTGCTGCTACCCTCGCTGGCAAAATACATGCTTGCGGAGGTATCGACCCAAAACTGTACTGACTGCGCAGCCTGCCATTCGTTTTCCCGCACGAATTGATCATCGGCTCGCGCCGATCTGCGCCAATCAATTGCGCGCAAACTGTCGCCTGCTTGCGCCGGGCGAAATTGCCAAAAAATATCACCAGCTCCAGCCCTACGCCGCCCATGACCACCGAGCGCGAAACTATGAGCCAAACGCTGAGCTTGGGCCAAAAGCTGCGGCCACTCTGACGCCAGCTCAAGCGCGTCATTTAAAGGTGCGTGAGGGATCAAGCGACAGCTTTCTGTTGCACAACCGCCTCAGTGACGTCAGCAATCAGCTCCAATTGCGTCACGCCGCGGGCGCGCGCGCCGAAGCCCAGTGCCATACGATGGTTCAACACCGCCGAAGCCAGGTCTGCAACATCCGCAGCCGAGGGCGAAAAGGCCCCACGCAGCAAGGCCTGCGCCCTAACGGCCAACATAAGAGCCTGCGCCGCACGCGGCCCCGGGCCCCACCGCATATTCTCAGCAACCACAGCCGGGGCCGAGGAATCATCGGGCCGAAAGGCGCGCACCAAATCCAATATCAACTCCATCACAGCGTCACCCACGGGCATGCGGCGGATTAAGGTCTGTGCGGCCAACAATTGGCCGGGATCAAAGACAGCACTTAGGACCGCCTCTTCAGTGCCCGTAGTGGCCAAAAGAATATTACGCTCAGTGGCGCGGTCTGGGTAGGGCACCTGAATTTCGAGCAAAAACCGATCGAGCTGCGCTTCTGGCAAAGGATATGTGCCTTCTTGCTCAATTGGGTTTTGCGTGGCCAGCACATGAAACGGGGTACCAAGTGGCCGGTTTTGCCCGGCCACAGTCACAGACTTTTCCTGCATTGCTTGCAGCAGCGCCGATTGCGTACGCGGACTGGCGCGGTTGATTTCGTCGGCCATAAGCAGCTGGCAAAAGACCGGGCCTTGTATGAACCTAAAGGACCGGCTGCCATCTGCCGCCGTTTCCAAAACTTCCGAGCCTAAGATATCCGCAGGCATAAGATCCGGTGTGAACTGAACACGATTACCATGCAAACCCATCACAGTTGACAGAGCCTCAACCAACCGGGTTTTGCCAAGCCCAGGCAAACCCACCAAAATCCCATGCCCACCACATAAAAGCGTAGTGAGAACCAAATCCACCACACGATCTTGGCCGATGAAAATCTGGCGTATCATGCTGCGGGCTTGATCCAGCTTTGTGCTCAGCTCTTCGATTTGCGTAACAAGCGTATCGGCTTGGGTCATGACAATGCCTCGTGTTTATTTATATATGTTCTATATATAGGTTAGCTTAAGAAAAAGAGATGACAAATGGTATGAGTGGACAAATTATTGTGACCCCATCAGCAGAGAACCTAGCCGCGAGCGTATCGGCGGCCACAAAGGGCAAGGGCTTGCCACCAATCCATTTGTGGAACCCGCCATTTTGCGGCGACCTTGATATACGAATTGCGCGCGATGGCACTTGGTTTTACATGGGCACCCCCATTGGCAGACCAGCTTTGGTCAAACTCTTCTCTTCAATTCTCAAATTTGAAAATAACAAATATTTCCTTGTCACCCCAGTAGAAAAAGTTGGAATCACTGTCGATGATGCACCCTTTGTTGCGGTTGATTTTGACCAAATCGACGACAATCTGCACTTCACAACACAGGTCGGCGATCAAATGATTGCTGGGCCAGAGCATCCGATCCGGGTTGAGCGTTGCGCACAAACCGGTGAACCTTCACCCTATGTGCTGGTGCGCAGCAATCTCGAAGCTCTTATAGACCGCAAAAGCTTTTACCGGCTCGTGGACATTGGAGTGCATGAGATGTGGGAGAAGAGCAGTTGGTTCGGCCTGCGCTCTCAATCAACTTTCTTTCCAATCATCCCTTCGGCAGACTTGGAACTATAAAGCAGGTTATCAAAGGAATTTCGGCGCACGTTTGGCCAATCCGGCCATGACGGCCTCAATTTGATTTGGGCTGCCCATAATATTGGCCTGCATCTCGGCCTCTATCGCCAACCCCTCCCCCGGCGGCAGGTTCCAGGTTTGATCAATCAGGGCCTTGCTGCCATTCACCGCCTCAGGGCTGCGCGCTATCAACTCATCTGCCAATGCCCGCGCTGCCTCAAGTGGGCTATCGACAATCCGTGTGATCAACCCGACCGCCTGCGCCGTTTCAGCATCCAACATCCGCGCGGTCATCATCAGCTCTTTGGCCTGATCACCACGCATCAGCTGTGGCAAGACTTGGGTGATGCCCATATCAGGAATCAAACCCCATTTCGCCTCCATGAGGCTCATACGTGTGGCATGCCCCGCCAAACGAATATCAGCACAAAGCGCCAATTGCAGACCCGCCCCAATACAAATTCCGTCAATCGCAGCAATAACCGGTACCGTAAGTTGCCGCCAGATAAAGCACGGGCGCTGAAACCAATTTGCAGCCTCACCCACGGGTGCGTTTCGCATTTTCCCGCGCACCTCATCCAAGCGTGGCAACAAGGATTGTAAAAACTGCAAATCAATTCCAGAGCAGAAATCAGATCCGGCACCGGTCAATATCACAGCCCGTAGATTCGGAGTTTGTTGCAAGAGCAGGCCGGCCCCGTAAAGGTCATCAAACAATTGCTCAGACAACGCATTTTTTTTGGCTGGGCGGTTCAGAGTGACAGTGGCGAGACCACCTTCGATTTTGAGATCTAAATGTTGCATGGTCCCATGTTACCCAGCAACTTTGATTTGCAAAGCCCTTATGTCGCGGCCCGGTAGCTTCCGGGTTGCAAATCACCCAAGCTCCAATCGCCGATCTGCGCCCGTATCAAACGCAGAGTCGGATGTCCCACGGCGGCTGTCATGCGGCGCACTTGGCGGTTTTTGCCTTCCGAAATAATAACTTCAAGCCAACTATCTGGCACAGATTTTCGAATGCGAATCGGCGGATCCCGGAGCCAAAGCCCCTCCGGTTCCGCGATCATACGCGCCGAAGCCGGGCGGGTCAGGCCATCTTTGAGAACCACTCCTTGACGCAGCTGAGAAAGGGCGGCCTCATCGGGGATGCCCTCAACTTGAACCCAATAGGTTTTTGCCATCTTATGTTTCGGTTGAGCGATACGGGCTTGCAGTTTGCCATCATCCGTAAGCAGCAACAGCCCCTCGCTGTCACGATCCAACCGCCCCGCCGGATAGACATGCGGCACAGGAATGTAGGGCGAGAGCGTCTCACGTTCGCGTTCCTCAAGGCTCTGGTCGGTAAATTGTGACAGTACGTTAAATGGTTTGTTGAATAGAATTAACACGCCAAGGCCTGTGCCAAATCTGCGATCAAATCCTCAACGCCCTCAATCCCAATCGACAGTCGCAACAGAGTCTCCGGAATGCCCGTGTGGGGCTCAATCGTGTGGCGATGCTCCACCAAGCTCTCAACGCCACCCAAAGATGTGGCGCGATGAAATAGGTCCAATTTACCCACAACCCGCAAAGCATCAGCCCTCTCGCCCTTCACGCAAAATGACAGCAGAGAGCCAAACCCACCCAACATTTGGCGCCGTGCCACGTCATGGCCTGCAAAACTTGGCAGACCGGGGTAAAACACCGTTTCAACAGAAGGATGATCGTCCAAATATTCTGCCACAGCTTGCGCATTTTGCGACATGCGCTCCACCCGCAGGGGCAAAGTACGAATTGAGCGGATTAGCAACCAAGCATCAAAGCTGCTGATGACCGCGCCCGCATCATGGCGATCTGTAGCAATGGCCTGCCAATGCGGCGCTTCAGGATCTTTGGTGGCCAAAACGCCAGCCAAAACATCCGAATGACCATTTATGCCTTTGGTGGCAGAATGCATGACGATGTCTGCACCAAAATCCAAAGCTCTCGTAAGAACCGGTGTCGCCGCCGTAGCGTCCACCACCAATCGACCCCCATGGGCATGCACGCAGCCCGCAGCATGTGCGATATCCGTAGAGCGCAACCATGGATTTGAAGGCGTCTCAATAAAGACTAAATCAGGCTTATAGTCTGCGCAGAGCTGTTGCATTTGCGCGGGATCACTCAGCTCAGCCTCCTGTAAATTCAAACCCCGGCGCGTGCAGAAGTCGCGGAGCCATTTGGTGGTGCCCCAATAGATTTGCGTTTGCACAAGCACGCAGGCACCCGTTGGCAAAGCGCGAAACACCGCCGCTATAGATGCCATACCATTTGGAAACAACAGCGCCGCTTGTGCATTGTCCAGGCGCGCCAGCAACCCTTCTGCGACGCGCCCCACGTCATTGTCATCACGGGCGTAGATATTACCAGAGGCATGCAAAGCATAGTTGCGATCCCGCGCAAATGTGGTGCTGGGTTGAATAGGCGGCACGACACCACCGCTGGCCGCATCAATATAGCCACCTGCCTGCGCAGCTATTGTTGCCGCTGAAAGACCCTGTTTCGCCATAGGTTCACCCCTTCAGTTTAAAGCACTAAGCCTTAATGCGCTTGCGCCCAGTTTGGCCCGGATCCAGATTCCACGATCAAGGGCACATCAAGCTTCACTACCGGAAGGCTAGCCCCCTCCATCACTCGCTTGGCGATTTGGGTCAGCTCTTTCACGGCGGCATCTTCGACTTCGAACAGCAGTTCATCATGCACTTGCAGCAGCATTTTCGCAGGCAAATGCGCAATCGCTGCGGGCATTCGCACCATAGCACGGCGGATCACATCGGCAGCTGTGCCCTGAATAGGTGCGTTGATTGCAGCGCGTTTGGCAAATCCTGCATGCGGACCTTTGGCGCTGATCTCAGGCGTATGAATGCGCCGACCAAATAGAGTTTGCACGTAGCCATGCTCTTTGGCGAAAGCCACCGTGTCGTCCATATAAGTTCGAATGCCCGGAAAGCGCTCGAAGTAGGTGTCGATGAAAGCCTGTGCTTCAACGCGTGGAATTCGCAGATTACGCGCCAAACCAAAGCCGGAGATGCCGTATATCACGCCAAAGTTGATCGCCTTGGCCTTGCGTCGGACCTCGGGTGTCATCTGATCCAATGGCACATCAAACATCTGGCTTGCGGTGAGAGCATGAATATCAATGCCATCCGCGAACGCCTGCTTTAGGCTTTGAATATCTGCGATATGAGCCAGAATTCGCAGTTCAATCTGAGAATAATCTAAAGCTACCAGAGTTTTCCCGGTGTCCGCCACAAAAGCCTCCCGAATTTTTCGACCCTCTTCCGAGCGGATGGGAATGTTTTGAAGGTTGGGATCCGTGGAGGCCAAGCGGCCCGTGATGGCCCCAGCGATAGAGTAAGACGTATGCACGCGCCCCGTGTCAGGGTGGATGTGATCTTGCAAAGCATCTGTATAGGTTGATTTAAGCTTGCTGAGTTGCCGCCAATCCAGCACCCGACCGGGCAATTCATGCTCCGTGGCCAGATCTTCCAATATATCAACACCGGTGGCATAGGCGCCAGTTTTACCTTTTTTGCCGCCAGGCAGCGCCATCTCGTCAAACAAGATTTCCCCCAGCTGTTTAGGTGAGCCAACGTTAAAGCTGCGCCCAGCCATTTGGTGAATCTCGGCCTCGAGCCCTGCCATCTTTTGCGCAAAACCGTTGGACATTCGGCTTAAAGTATCGCGATCAACTTTGATGCCATACATCTCCATTTCCGCCAAAACCGGAACCAGAGGCCGCTCCAGCGTTTCATAGACCACAGTCACTTTATTGCGGTGCAAACCCGGCTTGAGGTATTGCCAAAGCCGCAGGGTGATATCTGCATCCTCCGCCGCATATCGGCTGGCCTCATCTATCGGCACGCGGTCAAATGTGATAGCTGATTTTCCACTGCCCAACAGGGTCTTGATAGAGATTGGCGCATGATCCAGATAGCGTTCACTTAGAAAATCCATGCCATGGTTATGAAGTCCACCATTTTGCGCATAGCTCATCAGCATGGTGTCATCGATGGGTGCAATTTGAATGCCTACACGCGCCAAAATCTTGGCGTCATATTTCATATTCTGACCAATCTTCAGAATAGAGGAATCTTCCAACATCGGTTTAAGCATGGCCAAAGCCGCAGCTTGATCCATCTGTCCCTCTGCCAATACATCAGTACCAAACAAGTCATCTGCCTGCCCAGCGCGATGGCTGAGCGGTAAATAGGCAGCCTCACCAGCCTCAACACAAAGCGACACACCTACCAAATCGGCGCGCATTTCGTTCAAGCCTGTGGTTTCAGTGTCCACTGCCACATAGCCGCGCGCGTAAATGCGGTCGATCCAAACTTGCAAACCCGCACCATCTCGGATGGTTTCATATTTGCTAGGATCAATCGCTGAGGCCTGTGGGGCGTCGCTGACAGCCACGGCTATAGTAGGCTCCGCAATCACAGGCGCCTCAACCTTAAGCTTTTCCGCCAGACGTTTGCTGAGTGTGCGGAATTCCATTTTAACCACAAAATCCAGCAGTGCTTGCGGATCTGGGTCCTGGACTTCGAGATCATCAATGGTGAAATCAAGCGCCATATCACATTCCAATTGCACCAATCGTTTGGACATCTCAATCTGCGCGCGGTTGTCCTGCAAGCTTTCACGGCGTTTGGGTTGTTTAATCTCACCTGCCCTATCCAACAACTCTTCCAAAGAGCCATATTCATTGATCAGCAAAGCCGCGGTTTTAATTCCAATTCCCGGCGCACCCGGCACGTTGTCCACACTGTCGCCGGCTAAAGCTTGCACATCCACGACTCGCTCCGGAAAAACACCGAATTTCTCAACGACGCCGTCGCGATCAATCACTTTGTTTTTCATAGCGTCCAACATGACCACGCCACCCCCGATCAACTGCATCAGATCCTTATCTGAGCTGATGATGGTACAGCTGCCCCCCGCATCGCGCGCGCGGCAAGCCAGCGTGGCGATTATGTCATCCGCCTCAAAACCCTCAACTTCCTTGCAGGCCACGTTAAAGGCGCGCGTGGCCTCACGCGTCAGTGGGAACTGTGGAATCAAATCCTCAGGCGTAGGCGCCCGGTTCGCTTTGTATTTATCATACATAGCATTGCGAAACGTCTTACCAGAGTGATCAAAAATCACCGCAACATGCGTGGGCGCATCTGGGCCGGTGTTGCTTTCAACATAGCGCTGCAACATATTGCAGAACCCGGCCACGGCCCCAACAGGCAAACCATCTGACTTACGCGTCAGCGGAGGCAATGCGTGATAGGCTCGGAAAATAAACGCCGACCCGTCGATCAAATGCAGATGATGTCCTTTGCCGAATGCCATGATGATGCTATCCTTGGATCATTTATTAAATAGGTTTGTGACATGAAAAATTTAAGCCTGCCAGTGCTGCTGGTACTGATTTCCACATTTGCGGCAGCTGAAGGCCAAGTTCCGGATGAAAAATACGTAGATATTCAAGATGGGCCCAACAGTTGTTCACCTTTACTGGCTTGATTTGGCAACAGCCGTGAATATTTCGCCGGCTGCACCTTCGGTCGGGCCAAGGGCACATTGGCCGGGCTGACCAATTTTGCAACCACCGGCACTTGGGTGTCATGCAATTTCATTTGCACTGGCGAAGCCAACTTCGAATGTGACAATGGCCATTTGGGTAAGGTTATTTTCTATTACCCGACGAATTCAGTGGCACGGTCAAAGGCTTTGACCTCACCAATCACGTATTGGGCATTCGCGGATAGTCAGGTCACTATATACGGGACTACCTTGACCAAGACAGCGATCAGGTCGACAATAAGCTAATGTGTGGAGAGGTTGCCATTCCTCTCAGTTGAGGGCCGTTTTAGACCTTACCCTCAAAATCACGATGCACCATTTTTGCGTCGCAATAGGGACATTCCACCCAACCAAGCTCAGTCGAGATTTGCAACCAAACCCGTGGATGACCCAAAGCGCCCTCACCACCGTCACAGGCCACGCGGTAAGCGTCTACAATTTTTGTCTCAGGTGCTTGGGTTGTCATTTTTTAGCCTTATGGTTGCTGTTGGGCTTTGCCCCGCATATGTCGAAGGCTAAGATACCAAAACAAGCGCAACCCACAAGCACTTTGAAAGTCCAAATATGTCACAAAATGCAATTGAATTGCGAGGGCTGCAAAAAACCTATGCTGCAACCAAGAAATCCGACGCCAAAATCGCTTTGTCAGGCATTGATCTTGACATTCCGCGAGGCTCAATATTTGGGCTTCTAGGGCCAAATGGCGCGGGCAAATCTACGTTGATCAATATTTTGGCCGGTTTGGTGAAAAAATCTGCGGGTACTGTGAATATTTGGGGCTTTGATCAGGACGAAAATCCTCGACAATCGCGTGCTGCCATTGGCGTGATGCCACAAGAATTGAACCTAGATCCATTTTTCACACCCGGCGCATCGCTTGATATGCAGGCGGGACTTTATGGCGTACCAAAGGCTCAACGCAAAACTGCTGAAATTTTGCGGTTGATAGGATTGGAAGACAAAGCCAACTCCTATGCGCGCAGCCTATCTGGTGGCATGCGGCGGCGGCTTCTGTTGGGCAAAGCTTTGGTGCACAGCCCACAGATCTTGGTTTTAGATGAGCCAACCGCTGGCGTTGATATAGGGTTGCGCCAAATGCTTTGGGACAACGTGCGCCAATTGAACGCCGACGGCATGACGGTGATCCTCACCACCCACTACCTAGAAGAAGCCCAAGAAATGTGTGATCAAATCGCAATCATTCACGAAGGATCATTACGAGCCTTGGATACCACCGCGAATCTTCTGTCGAAGCTCGACACCAAAACACTGGTGGTACAGGCGAACTCTACAGGCGTGATTGTGCTGCCAGCCGGCGTGACACAAACCACACGCCCCGATGGCGACCTTGCCTTCACCTATAGCCGTAGCACAACCTCTCCCGGCGATATCCTTGACGCATTGCGCCTCGCAGATGTGAAAATTCTAGACATCCAAACTGAGCAACCGGATTTACAGGATGTCTTTTTAGAAATTACAAAATAGTCATCCTGCTGTTTTAGTCGTCTCGCAGCATGCGCCCAAGTGGCCGACCCGCCACCAAGTGCACATGCAAATGTGGCACGTCTTGCACGCCGTTTTTACCCGTATTGGCCAGCAAACGATAGCCATCACCCCCCGTGCCCGGATCCACCTTAAGCGCCGTGGCAACCTGACCAACGGCGCGCGTGAAATCAACGATCTCCTCAGCACTAGCCGAATTGGCAAAATGATCAAAACAGACATAGGGCCCTTTGGGAATGACCAAAACATGCTCCGGCGCTTGCGCATAAATATCGCGAAACGCGAGGCAATGTTCAGTTTCCAAGACCGTAGTATTGGGAATTTCTCCCCGTAGAATTTTGGCAAAAATATTCTGGTCGTCGTAGATATATCCCATGGATAAGCTCCCTAATCTGAAAACAAATGATCCGTAGCCGCGATGGTGCAGGCCTTCTCTTCAGGGATATCCAAAAACGCGGGTAATGGCACGGCATTTTCCTTTATGCCTTTTAATAGTCCGATGAAATCAGTTTCCACAAAATCAGCTTGCGCAAGAACGCCATATTTATAGAGAAAATCATGAAGCGCACCTTAAAAAACTGCCCTAACACCGGACACGGCGTATCATAGGCAACCAGCACGATAGGTTAGGCATGCCGCTACTTGCTTTAAATCCCCTGGCTTTTGAGCATCTGCAGGATAGACGTTGCAGGGCGCGGACCGATATGACCAATCACTTCGCCCGCTGCTATTCCACCGATTTTACCACAGATTTCCAGATCGAAACCTTGTACTAAACCATACAAGAATCCCGCCGCGAATTGATCGCCAGCCCCAGTCGCATCCACAGGCTTCACGGGAACAACAGGCACATCCCAACGCTTAGTCCCTTTACATATCGAAACTCCCTCAGATGATCGTGTGCACACCACCAATTCACAATCTTCAGCGCCACAGGCCAAAGCCGCGGTAAGATCTTCTGTCTGGTAAAGTGATTTCAACTCTTCCTCATTGCATAAAAAGAAATCTAACGGACCGGACACCAAAGCGCGGAAATCATCGCGGTGGCGGTCAACACAAAAGGGATCCGACAAAGAGATGCCAGCCCGGGCTCCAGTAAGACGTGCTCTTTCTGCCGCCTTGCGAAATGCGGCTTTGCCTGGGTCTTTATCAAATAAATATCCCTCAAGGAATAAAAACTCACAGTTAGAGACCACCTCCTCTGAGACGTCAGCAGGCCCAACATCTGATGAAATGCCAAGATACGTATTCATCGAGCGCTCACCATCTGGCGACACAAAAATCATCGAGCGGGATGTTGGCAACATGGCATTGGCGACCGGTGGGTTTGGAAAATCTGTTCCCTCTACGGCCATGGCCGTCGCATAGGAAAGGCCCAATTCATCGTCGGCAACACGCCCGATAAAGGCGGTGCGGACACCCAAAGACCCAAGTCCGGAAATTGTATTCGCAACAGATCCACCCGGTGTTTCGGTGCGCGCACCCATGGCAGAAAATAATTCCTTAGCCCGCGGTTGGTCGATCAGCTGCATGATGCCTTTTTCAACACCGTTTTCTACAAGAAACGCATCGCTTGTTGTTGCGATCACGTCAGATACGGCATTGCCGATGCCAACCACTTGATAGGGTTTTGTCACTGGGTCTTCTCCTCAAATTGGCACAGGTCACTGATGATACAGGCTCTGCATTTTGGCTTTCGCGCCACACAAATGTATCGGCCATGCAATATCAACCAATGATGTGCGTGCAACTGAAAATCTGCAGGAACATTGTCTTCAATGGCCCGCTCCACGTGATCTACGGTTTTTCCCGGCGCTATTCCAACGCGATTGCCCACTCGAAAAATATGCGTGTCCACGGCTTGGGCCGGTTGCTGCCACCACATGTTCAAAACCACGTTAGCCGTCTTCCGACCCACGCCGGGCAGGCTTTGTAAAGCTGCCCTAGAATTGGGCACCTCGCCCTCAAAATCATCTACCAAAATTTGAGCCATCTTTATGACATTACGCGCTTTGGTTTTATACAGGCCGATGGTTTTGATGTGCTCAATCAAGCCATTTTCCCCAAGCGCCAACATTTTTTGTGGCGTATCAGCAATCTCAAACAAGGCTTCAGTGGCCTTATTCACGCCCTTATCGGTCGCTTGCGCCGACAGAGCTACGGCAACGACCAGCGTATATACGTTCACATGATGCAACTCGCCCTTCGGTTCAGGCTCACTGATTTGAAATCGCAAAAATATCTCGCGCATGGTCGGGTATGAAAGTTGCTTTGCCATGCCTTATCTATACCCAACTTCCGCCACAGACTAAACCGCAATTTTCGGGTCGTCATATGGGCATAAATGGCTATTGTGATCCCCAGACGGAGGGTCGAGATGCAGTCAGATCAATCATATCACTACGGTGTAATCCGGCGTGCAATCGAAGCAATTGATGCGGCTGATCATGTGTTGAGCCTGGACGAACTTGCCAAGAGGATCGACCTGAGCCCCGCGCATTTTCAACGGGTTTTTTCCGCATGGGCGGGACTGTCTCCACAAAAATACCAACAACATCTGACGCTTGAACATGCCAAGACTTTACTTCGTGACAAATGTACCACCCTCGAAACCGCTGATTTGGTGGGGCTTTCGGGAAGTGGTCGTCTGCATGATCTGTTCATCCGCTGGGAGGCGATGAGCCCCGGCACTTTTGCAGCCAAAGGCGCAGGCCTTACTATCTATGAGGGCTGGTTCTCTAGTCCCTTCGGAGAGGCGATTGCCATGGGCACCGACCGGGGCCTTTGCGGGCTTGGCTTTGCAAGTGAAATGGGGCGCGAGGCGGCGCGCGAAGATTTAGTCAGACGCTGGCCCTTGGCGCAATTCGAGCAACAGCCAGATCATTTGGCTCCTTGGGTGAATGCGGCTTTTGCGGGCAAGGGTGATGTCGCACTCCATATGATGGGTGCACCGTTACAGATCAAAGTTTGGGAGGCCCTAATGCGCATCCCAACGGGCTATGTCACCACCTACTCGAACATCGCAAAATCCATCGAAAACCCAAAAGCTGTGCGTGCCGTGGGTACCGCTGTGGGCCGCAACCCAATCAGCTTTATCATTCCCTGCCATCGCGTGTTGCGAAAGTCAGGTAAATTGGGAGGTTATCATTGGGGCACACCGGTCAAGCGCGCACTTTTGGCCTATGAAGGCGCGCGTAGCGAACCGGCGCCATAGGCGAAGCCCTGCCACCACACGCAGAGTTTAATTGCGCATTCGGTTTAATGGAATAAGATAGGGTCCTCCATCTCCATGGCCTTAGTAAAGGATTTCGAAATGAGACAATCATGTATATTTTCCGCGTTAGTGGGATCAGCATTGCTTTTGCTGACCGGTTGCGTGACGCCCCAAAGCGCCGCCAACAGCAAACCTGGTGATAACACCACGGCAGGCACCATCATGGGGGGCGTTCTTGGCGCCATTGCTGGCATGGAGATGTCGAGTAGCGGGGACCGCGGCAAGGGCGCTGTGATCGGGGCCATTGTGGGCGCGGGCGCTGGGAACATCATAGGCCAAAATCTTGATCAGCAAGCCGCCGACCTGCGTCGGGATCTCAACAATGATCAAGTGGGCATCACAAACACAGGCTCTGAGCTGATTGTCACCATGCCGCAAGATATTCTCTTTGCCCTCGACAGCGCTGCAGTGCGTAGTGATTTGCGCCGGGATCTTGGGGTCGTGGCCAGCAATCTGCAAGCTTACCCAAATTCTACCATCGAAATAGCAGGACATACCGATAACACTGGCAGCGGCAGCTACAACCAAGCCCTTTCGCAGCGCCGGGCGGAAGCCGTCGGTACAATCCTGATGAGTAACGGCGTTCAACCAATGCGGTTACGAACGACTGGCCGGGGGGAAGATGAACCTGTTGAGAGCAATCTAACGTCTGAGGGTCGGGCACAAAACCGTCGGGTCGAAATAATTATTCGGCCAGACGCTTAATCTGAGAAGGCAGTTGCTTTTCCGACTGTTGATCATATGATTTGATCAATTAGTGGGGGATCTATGCCGTTTAAAAGAATTGAATCTGAAAAGCTGTCAAAATCAGTAGTGCGTCAAGTCGAACAGCTGATTCTTCGGGGCATCTTACGCCCCGGTGAGCGCCTGCCATCAGAGCGGGAGCTGGCTGAAAAGCTGGCCGTGTCCCGCCCGTCTCTACGTGAGGCTCTCAGCGAGCTGCAGGAGGCTGGACTGCTCACCTCACGCGCCGGAGCCGGCATATTCGTGGCTGAGGTTTTGGGATCCGCATTTGCGCCCGCCTTGATGCGATTGTTCGCCACCCATGACGAGGCAGTTTATGATTATCTCGCGTTTCGCAAGGATCTTGAAGGGATTGCCGCAGAACGGGCGGCCCGTGTCGGCTCAGATACCGACCTTAAGGTGATTGATGCAATCTACGCAAAAATGGAAGCGGCGCAGTCGAAGCGCTCTTCGGAAGAAGAAGCGCGGCTTGATGCGCAATTTCATATGTCAATCTGTGAAGCGGGCCATAATGTGGTGATGCTGCATATGATGCGGTCAATGTATGAGCTTTTGCAGGCTGGGGTTTTTTACAACCGGCAAGCTACATTTCGGCAGCGCAGCGGCAGATCACAGCTTTTGGACCAACACCGGGCGATCAATGACGCACTTCAGGCAAGAGATCCAGAAGCGGCGCGAGCCGCCGTGCATGTTCATCTTGATTTTGTTGCAGGAGTTTTAAAGGCTCAGGACCGCGCAGATAAGAATGAAGAAGTGGCCAAATTGCGCTTTGCGCATATTCTAGACCGCTAACCGTATTCAGAAACGAAAAAGCCCAGAGTTTTCACTCCAGGCTTCTCCAAAACTTACTTATAAAGCTTAGTGCAGTTTTGCACCGACTTGTGCGATTGCATCGTCAATCAAGCTGTTGCCATCGGCAGCAGTCATCTGACTTGCGATGATGTCCCGCGCAGCTCCCACAGCCACAACAATGGCTTGGTCGCGCACTTCTTTCACCGCGGCAGCTTCAGCAGAGGCGATTTGCTCTTCCGCAGCGACCAACCGGCGCGCCACCGAGGTTACAATATCTGCTTTGGCCTGCTCGGCAGCTGCAGCAGCTTCTACACGAGCAGCTTCCAAAATCCGATCAGCTTGCGCTTGGACTTCAGTTTGCTTTTTCTCGTAAGAAGCCAACAAAGCCTTGGCCTCTTCACGTAACGACCGTGCTTCTTCCAACTCAGCACGAATACCGTCTGCACGCGCGTCCAGCATTTTAGCCAACATTTTAGGAACGCCGAGATACAAAACAACGGATACAAAACATACAAAAGCAATCGTAACTACGAAGTTGGTATTGTAGAGCGAGAAGAATGGTCCACTGGCAGCAAGAGCCGGTGAGGCCATCAGGGTAAACAGAATAACAGATAAACGTATCATGACTTACCCTTTCATCCGAGCGGTTACAGCGGTTGTCACGGTTTTGGCATCTGCCTTACCGCCCATCACTGCAACGATTTCTTTCGCAGTCGCTTTTGCCACGTCTTTTACGCTGACCATCGCAGAGTTGCGAATTTCAGCCAAAGCAGCAGCCGCTTCTGCAGTACGTGCTGAGATTTGAGCATCGGCTTTGGCCAATTCCACATCCAACTGCGCCTGAATTTCAGCTCGCATTGCGATATTGATGCTTTGCGCTTCTGCGCGCGCATCAGCTAGAGCTTTCTCGTAGGCTTGTTCGGCCTCGAGTGCCCGCTGCTTCAATTCTTCCGCTTCAGCCAGATCGTTTGTGATCGTGCCGGCACGGTCCGCCAAAGCTCCGCCAATACGTGGCAGCGCGATACGCGATAGAATGAAGTAGATCACAACAAGCGTAACGACCAACCAAAAAATTTGGTTCGAGAACGTCGAAAAATCAAGCTGTGGCATGCCAACTTTAGCAGTCTCTACCGCTGCTTGGCCTGCGTCTTGTGTCTGTGTTGCCATATCAATTCCTCCAATACCTGAGGGCGAACCGGGGCCCCGAAGGGACCCCAGAACCTAAGGAACGGATGGATTAAACTGCGAACATCAGTAGCAGGGCTACGAGGAATGAGAAAATCCCCAAAGCTTCTGCAAACGCAATACCAATGAACATCGTTGCGGTTTGGCCACCAGCGGCGGAAGGGTTGCGCAATGCGCCGGACAGGAAGTTGCCCACAACATGACCCACACCAACGGCTGCGCCGCCCATGCCGGTACATGCCAAGCCAGCACCAATGTAAGCACCCATTTGTACGATATCGCCAGTCATTTCAAAGTCTCCTTGATTGGATTATAGATAGGTTAAAGTTCAAACCTTAGTGGTGCGGATGCAAAGCGTCGCGCAGATACACGCAGGTTAGAATTGCGAAAACATAGGCCTGAATGAAGGCTACAAGCACTTCAAGAGCATATATTGCGGTGATCGCGAGGATCGACAGTGGCGTAACCACCAGACCGATACCCGTCGAAATAAGAACCAAAGGTGCAAATGCTGCAAACACTTTGATAACTGCGTGGCCCGCCATCATGTTGCCCGCCAAACGAATGGAGTGGCTCACTGGGCGCACGAAATAAGAGATGACCTCAATCAAAGCCAAAATCGGGCGCAGAATGAGGGGAGCAGATGAGATCCAAAACACGCTCAAAAATCCGAAGCCATTTTTAACAAAGCCAAGGATGGTGACTGCCAAGAAGACGGCCATAGCCATGACTGCGGTGACAGCGATATGGCTTGTTGTTGTGAAGGCCATCGGAAGAAGACCCAGGAAGTTTGCTACGACGATGAACATGAACAATGTCATTATATAAGGGAAGAAGACCACACCGTCTTTGCCAGTTACATCTTCAACCATTTTGTAGATGAAGCCGTAGGCCAATTCAGCAATGGATTGGCTGCGCGTTGGGATCAAAGCCCTTCCCCGTGCGCCAAAAACCAGCAATGCCACAATCGCCAGAACCGTCAGGCCCATCCAAAGCGTGACATTGGTGATTGTAAACCATTCAACCTTATCAGCGCCAAACAATGGCGTGACTTGAAATTGATCCATTGGGTGAAATACGAGGCCCGCTTCTGCTTCGCCGTTTGTTTCTGTTGCCAAGGTCTTAACCCTTTTTATCTTCTGCAGCTTGCGCCATGTGCATTTTCTGAACCTCTTCCGCGGTGCGCATCATTGTGCGAATACCGGCGGCCAAGCCCAAACCTATAAACAAAATCAGGAAGATTGGCATCGTGCCAAACAGCCAATCAAGGCCAAACCCAATCCCAAAACCAATGGCTATCCCCGCCACCAATTCAATCACCATACGCCAAGCCATATTGGCCATTGTATGATGCTCCTC
>Ga0209502_10002150_pt1 | contig 16792 bp, 15 predicted proteins | sample ArcticOcean_MG_C_10_FD_187442 | JGI IMG/M metagenome (GOLD analysis project Ga0209502, IMG submission 187442) | Marine microbial communities from western Arctic Ocean - ArcticOcean_MG_CB11_90 (SPAdes) (version 2) | ecosystem: Environmental > Aquatic > Marine > Oceanic | place: Arctic Ocean...
TAGGATCAAAAAAAAAAAAAATACAAAGCTACAAAAAGCCTGGTGAGAAACTATGCGATGCCCTTGAAAATATGGGAACCACCTTTATAAAATTAGGACAATTCTTGGCTACTAGACCTGATATTATAGGTGAATCCTTGGCTGATGACTTAGTCAAACTTCAAGATAAGTTACCGCCTTTTGAGCTTTATGAATCTAAAAAAATTTTAAAAAAAGAAATTGGCGAAAATTTGTACAAGAATATAACAGAGTTAAGTGAGCCAATAGCTGCAGCTTCTATTGCTCAAGTGCATTTTGCAAAAATAAATATTGATAACAAAATTAAAAATGTTGCAATAAAAATTTTAAGACCCAATATTAGAAAACACTTTAATGAAGAACTTGATGCTCTAATGTTGTTTGCCTATATTGTAGAAAGTATTTTTATTAAAACAAAAAGATTAAAATTAGTTGAAATTGTTCACTTACTAAAAGAAATTACTAACATCGAAATGGATTTAAGGTTTGAGGCAGCTGCTGCAAATGAATTATATCAAAACACTAAAAATGACTTGGGGTTTAATGTTCCAAAAATTTATTGGAACTATACCTCTGGAAGAGTACTTACTTTAGATAAGGTTGATGGTATATCTATAAGAGAGCAAAAAGTGCTTGAGACATCTGGCGTTAATTTAAAAAATTTAGCAGAAAATTTAATACAACATTTTTTAAAGCAGGCAGTTAGAGATGGTTTTTTCCATGGAGACATGCATCAAGGAAATTTATTTGTAGACAAAAATGGAAATATTATTCCTGTAGATTTTGGAATTATGGGTAGACTAGATAAGTATAATAGAAAATATTTAGCTGAAATTCTTTATGGTTTTATTCAAAGAGATTATATAAAAGTCGCTGAAGTTCATTTTCAAGCCGGCTTAGTACCTCAAGATACTTCTAAAGAAGAATTTGCTCAGGCACTACGTTCTGTAGGTGAGCCAATCTTTGGTCAGTCTATTAAGAATATTTCAGGTGGAAATTTATTAGCTCAACTTTTTGAAATTACAGAAAAATTCAATATGCCGACTCAAACACCTCTCTTGCTGCTTCAAAAAACTATGGTTGTTGTCGAAGGTGTTGCAAGAAAACTCTATCCAGAAACCAATATATGGGAAATTTCAAGACCAGTTCTTGAGGATTGGATTAAGAATGTAAAAAGTCCAAAAGCAACTTTCGATTCAGCTATACATACATCAGCTGAAATTTTAAAGAGAATACCAGATTTTCCAAATTTTATGGATAAAGCAAACTATGCTCTTCAATTATTAGCAGAAGGAAAATTAAACTTAGGACTAAAAAATAGTAAAGGTCTAGAAGTACAAGAGATGAAATTAAAAAGCCTAAGAAACAATATTATTATTGGGTTTTTAGGTATTGTAATTGCTATTTTATTAGTATTTTAATTGATGCTATGTCACTACAAAACAAAAAAATTCTTTTAATCATTGGTGGGGGCATTTCTGCTTATAAAGCTCTTGATCTAATAAGATTATTAGTAAAAAATAACGTTGAGGTAAAAACAATACTAACTAAAAGTGGCAAGGAATTCGTTACACCTTTATCTATAACCTCACTATCTAATAACAAAGTTTTTGAAGATATATTTGACGTAAATGATGAGAAAGAAATAGATCATATCTCTCTTTCACGTTGGGCAGATATAATTTTAACTCTGCCTACTACTGCAAATATGATGACCAAACTAAGCTCTGGAAAAGCAGAGGATCTGGCAACTACTGTTATATTAGCTTCGAACAAAGATGTTTTACTGGTGCCTGCAATGAATGTTCGAATGTGGCTACACAAAGCAACTCAAAGTAATTTAAAAACTTTACTAGACTTTGGTTATAAATTTATTGGACCGGTAAATGGAGAAATGGCTTGTGGAGAATACGGTGAAGGTAAAATGTCAAGTCCACGTCAAATCTTTTCACACCTGCAAGACCATTTTAATAATAAAGATTTAGTAAAAAAAAAAAAAATTAGAGCAGTGGTAACTACAGGACCTACTCGAGAATACCTAGACCCAGTTAGATATATTTCAAATGAATCCAGTGGTAAACAAGGATATGAAATAGCACTAGCTTTATCAAAATTAGGTGTAAAAACTACTTTAATAGCAGGGCCTACTTCACTAAATTTTTCTAAAGATCTTAATGTAAAAAAGATAACTAGTGCTGAAGAAATGATGATTGCTGTAAAAAAAATTTTACCAGTTGATATAGCTGTTTGTGCTGCAGCAGTAGCTGATTTTAAACCTAAAAATAGAAATAATCAAAAAATAAAAAAAGATAAAAAAAATTACGAAGTTTTAAATTTAGAAAAAAATAAAGATATTTTAGAATATCTTGGCAAAAATAATAAATTAAGACCAACAATACTTGTAGGTTTTTCTGCAGAAACTGAAAATCTAATAGAGAATTCTAAAAACAAATTGAATAATAAATATTGTGATATGATTATTGCAAATGATGTTTCAATGAAAAAAACAGGTTTTAATGTAGACTACAATAAAATTTCAATAATAGAAAAAAATGGAAAAATTGAAAATTTATCCAAAAATAAAAAAAGTTATATTGCTGCTAAAATAGCAAAAAAAATAATTGATAAACTTTTAATTAATGACAAAAATACAAATTAAAAAATTATCTAGTGACGTATTAACTCCAAAATATGAAACTTTTGGCTCTTCTGGTATGGATATAGCGGCCCATATTGAGCAAGACGTAATAATAAATCCTGGAGACAAGGCGATAATACCAACTGGCTTTTCTCTTTCTGTCCCTCAAACTTACGAGGTTCAAATTAGACCGAGGTCCGGGCTGGCGGCAAAAAAAGGTATAACTGTTTTGAATACACCGGGCACAATCGATGCAGACTATAGAGGTGAAGTTAAAGTAATTTTAGTGAATCTTGGTAAAGAAAAATTTAGTGTGAAAAAAGGTGAAAGAATTGCTCAGATGGTTGTTTGCCCAATAATACAGGTTCAGTTGGAAGAAGTGAAAGAATTATCGGCAACGGACAGAGGTACTGGTGGGTTTGGTTCTACTGGAGTTAAATAGTATTAACAATGAAGATAAGTAATACTGAACTCTTGAGATATTCAAAACAAATAATTCTAAAAAAAGTAGGCATTTCAGGTCAAAAAAAGATCTTCTCTACTAAAGTTTTAATAGTTGGAGTGGGAGGATTAGGCTGTCCTTTAGCTTTATATTTGGCGAATACTGGAATTGGAATTCTAGACCTGATTGATAATGATAAAGTTGATATATCTAACTTAAATAGACAGATACTTTTTAAAACTGAAGATATTGGAAAATATAAAGTTGTTCAAGCTAAAAAATTTTTAAATAAAACAAATAATAAAATAAAAATTAAAATCTACAAAGAAAGTTTGACTAAAAAAAATATTAAAAAGATTATAAATAAATACGACATAATATGTGATTGCTCAGATAATTTTGCCACAAGATATCTTGTAAATAATTTTTGTTTTAAAAGTAAAAAAATATTAATTTCTGCAGCAATAAGTAAATTTGAAGCCCATATATTTAATTTTGATTTCTCTAGAAATATCCCGTGTTACAAGTGTTTTATGCCTGAAATTCCTGACGAAGAAAACAGGTGTGATGCAGAAGGAATTTTGCCAACTGTTGCGGGTATTGCTGGAAGTCTTCAAGCTAATGAAGTAATAAAGTCTATATTAGGAAAAAAGAATGAACTTGTTGGAAAAATGATAATTTTTAATACTTTTAATCTAAATTTCAGAAAAGTTAAACTTACCAAAAATTCTAGTTGCTTGTGCTGTGCTAAAAAATGATACAAAAAATATTTTTAATTTTTTTTTTGTATTTTACTAATATAAATATTTTATTTTCTGAGGAATATTTTTTAACCTTACGAAACAATACTACTAATTTAAGACAAGGACCTTCGTTTGATTATCCTGTAAAAATTTTTTATAAAAAAAAGCACCTTCCTGTTTTGGTTTTAGATAATTCTGATAATTTTAGAAAAATTAGGGATCATGAAAATAATACTGGTTGGATCCATGTCTCACAATTATCAAAAAAAAAGGCAGCACTAGCCAATGAAGATCTAGTAACGATTTTTAAAAACTCTACTGTTTTTTCTACGCCGTTGGTAGTTTTAGAAAAAGGAAGACTTTGTTTAATTTCAAAATGTAAGGACGAGTGGTGCAGAGTTAGAACTGGTAAATATTTAGGCTGGGTTAAAAAACAAAGTCTTTGGGGAAATTTTTAATTAAATCTGTTTTCCAACATGCAGGCCACTAGATGAATACGATCTTGCTCTCCGCCATTAAAAAAATTATGATACTTGGTGTTGTTAGTTATTGTAACAGATCCATCTGCAGGTAAATGTTTGGCAACATTTTCAATTACCATTGAACATCCTGCGTTTGTAATTATTGGGATGTGCAATCTTGGCTCTGGGTCTCTATGCCAACTAAGGGTCGATCTTGGTTCTTTTAATAAAATTCTAACTCTACCAATTTTAAATTTTTTTTTTAAAGATTCATACACTTCTGCAAAATAAGTGTTTTCAAATTCTTTAACTAATTGAGTATATTTAGACTCGTCTATATTAATATCTCGTACTACTTCTTTGCCTGTTTCGTCTGGTTTTGTCCAATAAACTCCTCTAATATTATTTCCTTTAATAGACTCTTCATCATTAGGTATTTGGTTTAACGATATTGCTCCAAAGTTGGAAATACCAGGTGAATCAAATTTTTTTTTCTTTAATATAATTTCTAAATCTTTTCTTAATTTTATTATATTAAAACTAAGATCTGGTACTTTATAGAAATCGTTAAAACTAATATTATTCATATATTTATAACTATTTACACTAATTATTATAGAAATAACTGTGATTTTTTGTCTCTCGTTCTCTTTATTATTATATAATTAATATGTATATCAAGTTAAATATTATCTAAATATGCAAAAAAATAGTTATAATTATAATGAACTAATAGACTGTGGAAACGGCAAACTCTTTGGGATGGGCAATGCTAAATTACCTCTGCCTCCAATGCTAATGTTCGACCGCATCACTGAAATTAATAGTGACGGAGGTCTTTATAAGAAAGGTTCTGTGAATGCAGAGCTAGACATTAAAAAAGATATGTGGTTTTTTAACTGTCATTTTAAAGATGATCCAGTTATGCCAGGATGCTTAGGGCTTGATGCAATGTGGCAATTGGTTGGATTTTATTTAGGATGGTTAGGGGAACCAGGTAAAGGAAGGGCTTTAGGAGTAAATGAAGTTAAGTTTACAGGAGAAGTATTACAGAAGGTGAAGCTTGCTACTTATGAAATTAATATGAAACGAATTTTAAGAAAAGAAGGAACTGCAGTTGGCCTAGCAGATGGAGTTTTAAGTGCCGACGGTAAAGTTATTTATAAAGCCTCAAATTTAAAAGTAGGAGTATTTAAATAGTGAAACGAGTAGTTGTCACAGGTATTGGAATTGTTTCTTGTCTTGGAAATAACCAAGAAGAAGTTTACCAGTCGCTATTAAATTCTAAGTCTGGTATTTCTTTTTGTGAAGAATACAAAGAATATAATCTAAAAAGTAATGTTCATGGAAAACCCAAAATAAAACTTGAAGACCATATTGATAGAAAGGTCATTAGATTTATGGGCGCCGGTTCTGCTTACAATTATATTTCTATGAAAGAAGCTATTAAAGATTCAGGTTTAGAAGAAAAAGACATAAGTAGTATTTCAACAGGCATAGTTATGGGATCAGGTGGTCCTTCTATAGAAAATCTGGTTTTAGCAGTAGATAAAACTAGAATTAAAACACCTAAATTAATGGGTCCATTTATTGTTCCAAGAACAATGGCCAGTACAGCTTCTGCAACTCTAGCAGTACCTTTTAAAATTAAAGGAGTAAATTATTCTATAAGTTCTGCTTGTGCAACTTCTGGTCACTGCATTGGAAATGCTGTCGAATTGATTCAGTCAGGTAAACAAAAAATTATGTTTGCTGGTGGTAGTGATGAACTTCACTGGGCTATGACTGCAATGTTTGATGCTATGACGGCTTTATCTTCTAAATATAATGAGACTCCAAATAAAGCATCTAGACCTTACGATAAAACTAGAGATGGTTTTGTTATAGCTGGTGGTGGTGGAGTCTTAGTATTAGAGGATTATGAACATGCAAAAGCACGTGGAGCAAATATATATGCAGAAGTCACAGGTTACGGAGCGACTTCTGATGGATACGATATGGTAGCTCCATCAGGTGAAGGTGCATTAAGATGTATGAATATGGCATTAAATACCTCAAAAAATAAAATTGATTATATAAATACTCATGGGACCTCTACTCCTGTAGGTGACATAGCAGAATTAAAAGCAGTTGGTATGGCCTTTAAAGACAATATCCCAAAAATTAGCTCTACTAAGTCATTGTCTGGACACCCTCTTGGTGCAGCATCAGTTCACGAAGCAATCTACTGTTTAATTATGATGAAAAATAATTTTATTACCGCTTCAGCAAATATTAATGAAATAGATGATGAAGCCAAAAATTTTCCTATTATTACTAAAGTGGAAAAAAATGTAACACTAAATTCAGTTATGTCTAATAGCTTTGGTTTTGGTGGAACTAACGCAACTTTAATATTTGAGAAGGTATAATCTATGGATTTAATGAAAGGAAAAAAAGGTCTTATCATGGGTGTGGCGAATGAGAGATCTATTGCTTGGGGTATCTCTCAAAAATTAGCAGATGCAGGTGCTGAGTTAGCCTTTACATATCTAGGTGATGCTTTAAAAAAAAGAGTTATTCCACTGGCTAAATCTCTTAACTCCGATTTTACGCTTAGCTGTAATGTTGAGAATAAAGAAGAAACTGTAAAACTTTTTGAAGATATTAAAGCTAAATGGGGAAAGATAGATTTTGTTGTTCATGCAGTTGCTTTTTCAGATAAATCTGAACTATCAGGAGAATATTTAAATACAACGAGAGATAACTTTTTAAAAAGTATGTTAATTTCTTGTTTCTCTTTTACTGAAGTAGCTAAAGAGGCTTTAAAAATAATGAATGAAAGTGGGAGTATGCTTACTTTAACCTATGAGTCTACAAAAGCTATCCCAAATTATAATGTAATGGGAGTTTGTAAATCAGCTTTAGAGGCAAGTGTTAAGTATTTAGCGAGAGATCTTGGCACTAAAGGGATTAGAGTAAATGCAATCAGTGCAGGACCTATAAAAACTCTAGCTGCATCCGCAATAGGAGATGCAAAATTTTTATATAAATGGAACGAAGATCATTCTTTTTTGAAGAGAAATGTAGATATTCATGATGTTGGAAATTCTGCTCTATATTTACTAAGTGATCTTGCTGCTGGTGTAACTGGTGAAATACATTATGTGGATGCTGGCTACAACAAAGTAGGAATGCCAGATCCTAAAAATATTAAAAGTTGATTAAACAGCTTGTTTTATAGATAGTTTAACTTTGCCTCTGTCAAAACCTAATACTTTTACTGAAACTTCGTCACCTTCTTTTACAACGTCTCCAACTTTTTCAACTCTTTTTGCCGCAAGTTCAGAAATGTGAACCAGTCCATCTTGTTTGCCTAAAAAATTAACAAAAGCTCCAAATTCCATTACTTTAACAACCTTACCTTTGTAAATTTTTCCCACTTCTGCTTTTGCTACTAAACTTTTAATAATATCGATTGCTATTTTCCTAGATTCCTCATCTGGTGCTGCTACAGTTACTTCTCCAGTATCTTTTACGTCTACTTTAGCTCCTGATTTTTCTACGATTTCTCTAATAGTAGCTCCACCTTTTCCAATAACTGTCGCTATATCTTTTTTATCTACTGTTACAATTTCCATTTTAGGTGTGTGTTTTGAAAATTCAGCTCTAGAAACTTTTAAGGCTTTGTCCATTTCTCCTAAAATATGTTCTCTCCCACTTTTTGCTTGATCTAAAGCTTTCTCCATTATTTCAAACGTAATACCCTCTATTTTAATATCCATTTGAAGCGAAGTTATTCCTGACTTAGTTCCAGCTACTTTAAAATCCATGTCTCCTAAGTGATCTTCGTCTCCTAGAATATCCGATAAAACTGAAAATTCATCACCTTCTTTAATTAACCCCATGGCAATACCTGCCACTGGTTCTTTCATAGGAACACCGGCATCCATAAGCGCCAATGATGTTCCACAAACTGTTGCCATTGATGAAGAACCGTTTGATTCCGTAATTTCTGAAACTACCCTTAAAGTATAAGGAAAATTTTCTGGCTTAGGTAGAGATGAATTTATTGCTCTCCATGCTAATTTCCCATGTCCCACTTCTCTTCTTCCAGTTCCTATTCTTCCACACTCTCCCACAGAAAAAGGTGGAAAATTATAATGAAGCATAAATCTGTTTCTTTGCATGCCATTAAGACTTTCAACTCTTTGTTCATCGTCTGACATTCCTAGTGTAGTCACTACTAAAGCTTGGGTTTCACCTCTGGTAAATAAAGCCGAACCGTGAGTTCTAGGTAATACTCCAACCTCACACTTAATTTGTCTAACATCAGCTAAACCTCTTCCATCGATTCTTTTTTTATCTTTTAGAATTGCAGTTCGAACTATATCTTTTTCTAAATATTTCAACTGAGCCATCGCTTCATTTTCACTAATATTTTCGTCGTCTATAAACATTTCTTTGCATTTTGTTTCCGCTTCTGCAATTGCAGTTGATCTTTTCTTTTTATCAGTTTCTTTAAATGCTTTTCTAAGATCTGTCTCTAATGCTTTAGCTATTTTATCTTTAACATCAGAATGATCTTTGATTTCAACTTCCCACTTAGGCTTACCTGCTTTCTTGGCTAAGCTTTCTATTGCTTTAATAATTGGTATAAAATTTTCATGTCCAAACTTAACTGCATCTAACATGACTTTTTCTGTTAACCCTGAGGTTTCTGACTCGACCATTAAGACTGCATCATTTGTTCCAGCAACAACAAGATCTAATTCTGACTCTTCTAGTTCTTTTGGTGATGGATTTAATAAATATTTACCGTCTTTAAACCCAACTCTACTTGCAGCGATTGGTCCTCCAAATGGTAAACCCGATATAGCTAATGCAGCAGAAGATGCAATGATTGAAAGTATGTCAGCTTGGTTTTCTCCGTCATAAGACAAAACTGTTGGAAGCAACTGAACTTCATTCATGAAACTAGAAGGAAATAAAGGTCGTATTGGTCTGTCTATTAATCTTGAAATTAATTGCTCTGATTCAGTGGGTCTTGCTTCTCTTTTAAAATATCCACCTGGAATTTTTCCTGCCGCATAATATTTTTCTTGGTAGTTCACAGATAATGGAAAATAATCTTGACCTTCTCTAAGTTTTTTTGCTCCGACAACTGTAGCTATAACTACTGTTTCTCCACAAGTAGCTATTATTGCCCCATCAGCTTGTCTTGCAATTTTACCGGTTTCTAGTGTTATTTTTTTTCCATTAATTTCGATTTCTTCTTTGTGTATTTTGAACATTATTTCCTTAAATTTAATTGTTTAATTACTTTATTGTAAGAATCTGGATTTGTTTTCTTTAGATAAGCTAAAAGTTTTTTTCTTCGATTAACTGATTTTGTCAAGCCCATAGTTGAGTGTTTGTCTTTTTTAAATTTTTTAAAGTGCTCTGATAGTCTTGTTATTTTATCAGTTAATAGTCCAACTTGTACTTCTGAAGAGCCAACGTCTTTTGCGTGAATAGCAAGTGATTTAATTGTTTCTTTTTTTTTCTGTTTCATTTTCTTTGTTTATATTAATTAATCTTTCTATCTTTTCAGCATATTCGAATGAATTGTCTTCTACAAATGCAAGTCTAGGAAGAAACTTTATATCAAGTTTTTTTGATAGTGCTTTTCTAACAAGATGTGAGAACTCAGTCAAGATACTTACTGTTTTTTTAGACTCTTTTCCACCAAGCGGTATCACGTATACTCTTGCTGATTTAAGATCTGGTGTCATTTTAACCTCTGTTACAGTAATTACATTGGTGTTCAGGGCTAAAATTTTTGCTTCGTTTCTTATAAATATTTCTCCAAGACCTTGTTTGATTAACTCTCCAACGCGCAATTGTCTTTGAGAATATAATGGAGCAGCTTTACCTTTGCTCATTATATTTGCCTATCTATTTTTTCAGAAAAATATGCCTCAATTACATCTTTTTCTTTAAAATCTATAAAATCTTTTAAACTTATTCCACATTCCAGACCGCTTTTAACTTCTTTCACTTGATTTTTTTCTCTGAAAATACTTGAAATTTCACCTGTATATACAACGGCACCATCTCGTATCAATCTAGCTTTTGCTTTATTTTTTATCTCACCTTCCGTTACTTTTGAACCTGCTATTTTCCCAGCGTCAGAGACTTTGAAAATTTTTAAAATTTCAGCTGATCCAATAACTGTTTCTTTTACTTCTGGCTCTAATAAACCTGAAAGTCCTTTTTCAACAAGTTCTAGTACTTCATAAATAATATTAAAATATTTAATTGTAACATGTTGTTGTTCAGCTAATTTTTTTGCTTGGTTGTTTGGCTTTACATTAAAACCAATTAAAAGAGCATTGGAAGCTTTGGCCAAGGAAACATCCGATTCATTAATCATCCCAATATCAGCTAAAATAATATTGGCTTTTACTTCAGGGTGTTCAATTTTATTTATAGCATTTTTTAACGCTTCGCTTGATCCTTGAACATCTGACTTAATAATTATATCTAATTCTTCTTTAGTATTTTGGTTTTCAAATATTGAAGTCTTTTCCTTAACAGTTGATTTTATTGAAACTAAACCGCTTTTATTGAATTCTGCAATTTCTCTAGCTCTATCTTCATTTTCTGTAACTACAAACTCTGCTCCAGCAAATGCAGACTCGTTCATACCAAGAATTTCAACTGGCATAGAAGGAAAGGCTTCATCTATTAGTTTACCTTCGTAGCTAATCAGCGCTCTAATTTTTCCATAAGTATTTCCACAAACAAAATAATCGGCTTTTTTTAACACACCGTTAGTTATTAGTATTGTTGAAACAGGGCCTTTACCTTTGTCTATTTTAGACTCTATTACAACACCTGTTGCTGGTCCGCTGAAAGATGCTGAAAGATCTAATATTTCAGATTGAAGTGAGATGCTTTCTTTTAGTTTATCTAGATTAATTTTTTGTGTAGCAGAAACTTCTACAAACAACGTGTCTCCACTAAAATCTTCAGCTATTAACTCGTACTTCATTAAATCATTTTTAATTTTAGTTATATTTTTATCTGGCAAATCACATTTGTTTATAGCTACTATAATTGGAACTTTTGCAGCCTTAGAGTGTTGTATTGCCTCAACTGTTTGAGGCATAATTCCGTCATTGGCTGCAACAACTAAAACAACAATATCTGTAATTTTAGAACCACGAGCCCTCATTTCTGTAAATGCAGCATGCCCTGGCGTGTCAATAAAAGTTATAGTCTCATTTTTTTCAGTTTTAACTTGATATGCTCCAATATGTTGAGTTATTCCCCCGTGCTCACCGGAAACTACATTTGCATTTCTTAGTGCGTCAAGTAAGGAAGTTTTACCATGATCTACGTGGCCCATTATGGTTACCACGGGTGGTCTTTTTTGTATCTTTCCCCCTAATTGATTTTTCTTTTTTTTTATTTCTAGGCCTGGAACAGTTTCAATAATTGGGTTATGTCCAAATTCTTTTACAATATATTCTGCCGTGTCTTTATCAATAATGTGATTTATTGTTGCAACAACTTTCATATTAAATAAAAATTTAATAACATCTGCCGATCTTTCTGCCATACGATTTGAAAGTTCTTGGATTGTAATTTGTTCAGGAACATTCACATCCTTAATTACTTTGATTGCTTCTTTTTTTTCATCTGAGTTTTCAGATTTTTTTTCTTTTAATCTGGCTCTTTTTACAGATGCTAAACTTCTTTGTTTGATTTCAACTTCTTCTACATTCATAGCTCTTGAAACAGTAAGTTTAAAATCTCTTTTTAGGGATAATGGATCAAGCTTAAGTTTAGCTTTAGAGGGTGTTTTTTCGTCCTTTTTAATAAAATTTTTTGTTGCCTGTTGTTCAATAAATTTTCTTACTGTAGTTTTTTTTGTGGTATCAGGTTTTTTAAAAATTCCAGGTTTAGAATTTAATTTATTGTCTCTTGACGACCTAAAAGGAGTTTTCTTTTCTATGGAAAAAGTTTTTTTCCCATCACTTGAAAGAGATGAAAGATCAATCTTTTTAGCTGTATTTGTTGAAATAGTTAAAGTTTTTTTTTTATTCTTTTTATCTTCCATGAATATTTTATTTAAATACTATTTCCCTCGCAGCCATAATCAGTTGATCAGCTTCTTCTCTTGAAAGAGAGAACTCTTCTAAATATCCTTCTATTCTAATTTTTTTTCCTTTTATTTCATCAAAACCACCTATTAATTCATCTGAAGAAAGATCAGCAAAATCACTTAACTTTTTTATATTTCTTTGACCAAGTAAAACTAGCATTCCTTGCGTAATGCCCTGTAAATTAGCTAAAGCATCTTCTACTCCTAGTTCTTTTAATCTTTTTGAAATCTCTAATTTTTCTTTAATCAAGTTTTCTTTTGATCTATTAATTAATTCACTTGCCGTAGCTTCGTCTATACCTTCAATTTTAGTAATTTCATCTGGATTTGCTTGAGCTATCACTTCAATATTCTGCATGCCTTCGGAAACTAAAAGTTGTCCCAAGGTCTCGTCTACTTCTAAACTTTTAACTAAATTTTCAGTTTTATCTTTAAATTCTGTTTGTCTTCTTTCAGAATCTTCTTGGTCTGTTAAAATATCTATTTCATAATTAGTTAGTTTTGATGCAAGTCTAACATTTTGACCTCTTCTTCCAATAGCTTTACTTAAATTTTCTTCAGTCAAAATTACATCAACTCTTTTATTGTCTTTATCAATTAAAACTTTTTGAATATCTGCAGGAGATAAAGATTCTGAAATTAATGTTGGTAGGTCCTCTGTCCATTTTATTATATCAATTTTTTCACCATGTAATTCATTAACTATGGTTTGAACTCGACTCCCCCTCATACCAACACATGCTCCCACGGGATCAATTGAATTTTCTTTTGACGAAACACAAATTTTAGCCCTACTACCAGGGTCCCTGGCAACAGCTTTTATCTCTATCATGCCTTCATAAATTTCAGGTACTTCTTGAAAAAATAATTTAGCTAAAAACTGTGGGTGAGCTCTTGATAAGAAAATTTGATGTCCCTTAAGTTCTTTTTTAACTTCATAACAGTAGGCTTTTACACGATCACCAGTTTTTAATATTTCTCTAGGAATAAGTTCATCTTTTTTTATTACCCCTTCCGCTTTTCCTAAATCTACAATTACATTTCCATATTCTAGTCTTTTAATAATTCCGCTTAAAATCTGACCTTGTTTTTCAATAAAATCTTCATATTGTCTATTTTTTTCAGCTTCTTTAACCCTTAGGCTAATAACTTGCTTTGCACTTTGCGCTGCTATTCTTCCAAAATCTATTTGTGGTAAATCTTCAAATATTTGATCTCCAACTTTAAGATCTTTATTTTTTTTATCTATAGATTGAGCATCATTTAAAATTATTTGTTTACTAGAATCTTCAACGCTGTCAACAATATCAAGAACTTTTTGAATTTTAATTTCACCATTCAAACGGTCAATAACAACTCGAATATTATTTTCTGTTCCAAATTTTGTCAAAGCAGCTTTTTGTATGGCACTTTCCATCGACTCTAAAACTATCTCTTTGTCTATAGATTTCTCATTTGCAACAGCTTCTACTATTCTTAATAATTCTACTTTATCCAGTCCTCTATTTAACATTTTTTCCTTTTTTAGTTTGCTCCAAAAAAAAATGGGCTAAAGCCCATTTTGTAAAAATCTAATTTTAAAGTAAGTTAATGAAAATTTAAGGCTATTTCAAGGTTACATTTTAAAAATGCCAATTTTATCATTTTTTTCCCAAGAAAATTCACCTTTATTTGTAGGCTTTCTACCGAAATGACCATAAGCTGATGTAACTTCATAAATAGGTTTATTTAGACCTAGCATCTCACGAATTCCTCTAGGAGATAGGTCAAAATTTTTCTCTATTTGTTTTTTTACATCTTCTGTTTTTTCTTCATCTTTTCCTGCTAATTTAACATAAATAGAGAGCGGTTTTGAAACACCAATTGCGTAAGCAAGTTGAATTAAACACCTGTCTGAAACTCCAGCAGCTACAATATTTTTTGCTAAATATCTTGAAACATACGCTGCTGATCTGTCCACTTTAGTTGGGTCTTTTCCAGAGAAAGCTCCACCGCCGTGAGGTGCTGCCCCGCCGTAGGTGTCAACTATAATTTTTCTTCCAGTTAAACCTGAGTCTCCATCAGGACCACCAATTATAAATTGACCTGTTGGATTAATATAAACTTCTTTCTCATCTAGTTCTTTTAATAAATTTTCTGGTATAGATTTTTTAATATATGGATAAATAAGTTTTCTGACTTCATCTTGATTTAAATCTTTGGAATGTTGTGTTGAAATTACAACTGAAGTAACTTTTACTGGTTTATCATTTTCATAGTACATAGTTATTTGACTCTTAGAATCTGGCTCTATTCCTATTAGAGAACCTTTTTTTCTATCCTCAGCCATTAATCTTAATATTTTATGAGAATAATGAATTGGTGCTGGCATCAGATCTTCTGTCTCGTTGCAAGCATAACCAAACATAATACCCTGGTCACCAGCTCCTTCATCTTTGTTGTCTTTTGAATCTACACCCATCGCTATATCCGATGACTGAGCGTGTAAATAAGATTCAATACTAGTTTGATCTTTCCAACTAAAACCATTCTGATCATAACCTATGTCTTTAATACAATCTCTAACTTTTTGAATTAATTCATTTTTTTTTATTTCAGGTCCTCGAATTTCTCCTGCTAAAATAACTTTGTTTGTTGTTGTTAAAGTTTCACAAGCAACTCTCGAAAAAGGATCTTTGGATAAATAAGAGTCAACAACCATATCAGAAATTCTATCACAGACTTTATCTGGATGACCTTCAGAAACTGATTCGCTTGTAAATAAATAATTATTTTTCATTTTTTTTTAAAACAATAAAATTAAAAACACATGTAAATAAAAGTATGAAAAAGATCAAATTAATTTTATATTTTTTTTGTGCATTGTTTATAATTGGTATATTAAACTCAATAGCTCCTCTTTCGTTTGGTTTTAAAACTTTTTTTACAATCCCTTTGTTGTCTATAAAGGCACTAAAACCTTTATTAGCGGATCTTACTAAATAAACATTGTTTTCTATTGCTCTAAAAACAGCTTTAGCAAAGTGTTGGTCTGGTCCTATAGTGTTTCCAAACCAAGCATCTTCCGAAATATTTATGATCAAATTTTTTGGATATTGACTTAATTTAGGAAAAATTATTTCATAACAAATTAATGGTAATATTTTAAAACTGCCTAATGTAAAAAGATCATTATTAAAACCTCTTGAAAATGAACCGTAACCTTCTGTAATTTTTTTTAACCCTATTTTGCTTAAAAAATTTTCAAAAGGTAAGAACTCGCCAAAAGGAACCAATTTAATCTTATTATACTGATATATGATATCGAGCTTATTATTAACTATAATTAAACTATTAAACATTTGATTTTTATTAGTAGTTTTGTGGTCTGTGTTTGTTCCAAATATTATTAAATGATTTTCAGAAAATGTTTTTTCAAATAATGTTTTGTATTCCTTGATTTGTTGAAAATTAAACCCTGTGAAAACTCCCTCAGGCCAAACAAATATTGTTTTTTTTTGTTTTTCAGGTTCGCTGTACTTTATTAAGGTTGATATGTTTTCACTTAAGTCAATGTTAGATAAATTATATTTTAAATCAAAATTAGGTGAGATGATTTTTGTATATATTGAATTATCAGAACTTAATTTTAGTTTAGCCGTAATTTCATCATTTTTTTTTATTACGGAAGAACCATAAATATAATTTCCTAAAAAAATAAGTCCTAATAAAAAAAATAAAACAAAATCAATTTTTTTTTTAAAAATTAATAAAAGCGGTGCGCAATAAATTATAATAGATAATAAATTAAAAGAAAAAAAACCAAGGTGAAATAATGATTGCAGTATTTCTGGTTTCCAAGACCAACCATAGGCCCAGAGGTTCCAAGGGAAACCAGTTAATATTTTAGCTCGTAAATAGTCCATAAAAGCAAAAGAACTGGAAAATAACAAGATAGATATAAAGTTGTTTTGTAAGAAGGGCCCAACAATTAAATTTCCTATACCAAAAAAAACTCCAAGAAATAGAGGTAGACCTATTAAGGAAACAGGAATTAAAAACTTAAAATTTTCATCAAAAGTAAGCGCGTTTGATATCCAGTGTGTGCCTGTTAAAAAAAAACCAACACCAAATAAATATCCAATTAAAAATAAATTTAGTAAATATGGTTTTTTTCTAAAAGTGTTTCTAGATTTTTTTTGCACATAAGTTGTAAGTAAAAATAAAATAGGGATAATTGCAAAATTTATATAATTTAAATTAAATGGTTGAAAACCAAAAACTGTTAATGTTCCCAAAATAAATGGAAATAAAAAAATTAAAAAAAATCTGCTATTAAAAAATTCTAAAATCATATCATTTTGAAAACTTAATTAACCT
>Ga0209502_10002156_pt1 | contig 16780 bp, 17 predicted proteins | sample ArcticOcean_MG_C_10_FD_187442 | JGI IMG/M metagenome (GOLD analysis project Ga0209502, IMG submission 187442) | Marine microbial communities from western Arctic Ocean - ArcticOcean_MG_CB11_90 (SPAdes) (version 2) | ecosystem: Environmental > Aquatic > Marine > Oceanic | place: Arctic Ocean...
TTCATCTTTGTAGGTCATAAATTATTTATAATACTTTTTAAGTATTAATTAAAGGTTCAATTTTTGGTAAATTAAAATAATAAGTTAATTTTTAATACTATCACAAAAGTAAGGCTTAAAGTCTTTAAGTAAAATATCAGGTACTCTCATGGGTTTACCTTTATTATTTACAAAAACTATGTGTACTTTTGCTTCAGCTATCAGATCTTCTCCTCTTGAAATAAATTGATTCATAAAAAAAGAAGTTTTTGTAATTGATTTAACAAAAGATTTGATACTTAGTTCATCTTCAAGATATGCTGAAATCTTGTATTCAATATTGCATGATTTAACCATTATTAGAGAGCCAAAGTCTTCTTTAATTTTTTTATTATTAAATCCTAATTTCGCTAAAGCCTCAGTTCGTGCTCTTTCAATAAATTTTAAATAGTTTGCATAGTACACAACACCACCAGCATCAGTATCCTCATAATAAACTTTTATTTTATGAAAAAAACTTTTATGCATACAGGCATAATAGCAAAAAATAGACTAATTAACACTAAAGTAAGATATAATGATATTTATGAAAGTTTTTTTTATTTGGTTAATAATTGTGATAATTTGGAATTTTGGTTTACCCAATGCTACACCAATACAAGATGTTATTGTTGCTATTATTTTGTCTTATTTGAGTGTTGGTCTTAAAAAAATTATTAAATAAATGTTATTCTGCTGAAAAATAAATATTTTGATAATAGGATATAGCTTTTAATTTTGAGTTATCTGTATCTGTCATTATTGCGACTCCAGATATATTGCTAACCTCTATACCATGAAGTTTCATAAAATCATCTCTAACATTAGCTTTTACAGTAACCCATTTATTCAGGTTGTCTATTGTTGTAGACAACACATAATCAATTGATTTTTTTGTATAAGGACTTGGCCAATTTTCACTGATCTTGTTATTACTAGAAAAAACATAGTTAATGGCCCTATTGGATAAAAGAGTTGAGCCAGTTTTTTTTATAACAAAAACTCTTGCTGCGTAATCATGGCCCTTTTTGCTATTTTCAATTATACCAGACAAATCCTTTTCAACCTTCCAGGTAATATTAATAAAAGGAGTTTTTAATAGATCTATTTTAACTTTTTTACCAAGTCCTGAACCTTTTCCTTCAGCTTCGGCTCTAATAAAATTACCATTTTCATTTGACCCCAAGTTCCAGGTTGTTTCTCCTTTAACCTTTTTAACCTCTAGTGTGCTAAATTCTTCTTCAGTAAAGTTAAAAACAATAACTTTTTCAGCAAATACATAGCCTGAAAACAAAAAATAGAAAAATATTATAAGAAAATTTTTTTTCATAAAAAGAGTATGTATATCTAAAGTTAGTTAAAAACAACTTTTGAACACACTTTAAACAATCTGTGATCAATATTTAATATTACTAGAAAGAATGAAATTAATTTCTATATTTGTTTTATTAATTTATTGGTCAATAATTTTGCTTGCACCTGTAATCTCTAAAGAGAAAAAAACAGCTTTAAAGTCCATAAAAATAACACTTAATAAGTAGATCTCCCACCACTGATATCAAAAATGGCTGCTGTTGAAAATGAGTTTTCCTCTGATGAAAGCCAACAAATTAAAGAAGTAAACTCCTCTATTTCTAAAAATCTTCCTCTTGGAACTTTTGATAACATTCTTGCCACATGTTCTTTTGACATTTGATCTAAAATTCTTGTTTTAGCACCTGCTGGGGTAACTGCATTTACAGCAATATTTTTATCAGCTAATTCTTTACCAAGTGATTTAGTTAATCCTATTACCCCTGCTTTAGCTGAGCTATATGCACTTGCATTTGCATTTCCATCTTTTCCAGCAACAGAAGCAACATTGACAATTCTACCATAGTTGTTTTTAATCATATTAGGAACAACACATTTACAGCAATTAAAAGTTCCCATTAAATTTATGTTAACAATTTTATTCCATTCATCTACGTCATAATCCCAAAGCGAAGATGTTGAGCCAGTAATACCTGCATTATTAATTAAGATGTCAATGTTTAAGGATTTCTCTATTTCAGTAAATGTCTCTTTAACATTGTCGTAATTAGATACATCAACAACATTGTATAAAAGATTTGGATTACCTATTTCTTTTATGGCTTTTTTTAATTCATCTTCATCAATGTCCCAGATAGCTACTTTAGCACCAGATTTTAAAAATCGCTTAGCCATATCTAGACCAAGACCTTGAGCACCCCCAGTGATAATGGCTGTTCTATTCTTTAAATCAAATTGGTGCATAAAACCTATTTATTGGTTAAGAGATAATAAGTCAAAGAGGATATTGTTGCTCCAATAATCCAGGAATAGGATTGAAAATTCATCAGGCTTTCATTCCATATAGTTGAAGCTGCAAAAATAAAACCTAAGAATAAAGAATAGATTGCTTTAACATGCCAGCCATTTGAGTAAAAATATAAATTATTTTGATCTAATGAAAAAATATCTTTATTACTAAGGTTACTTTCTTTAATTAGATAATAATCAACAACCATTACTCCAAATAATGGTCCAAAAAATGAACCAAAGGTATCAATAAATGCTAGAATTCCTATTTGACTTAACAAAGGTAACCAAAAAATACCAATGAAAAATCCAAGAATACTAATTACTACTGCTGTATTTTTTATATTTAATTTAGTGGGTAAAAAATTTAATAATGAATTTTGTGTTGGTATATAATTTGCAATTAAATTTGTTGAGGCAGAAGCAAATACTATAAAAATCAATACCATCAGGGTAATTTGAATATTTCCTATTTTGCCAATAATATCTGTAGGGTTTGTTAAGATTCTTTCCATATTTTCTAAATTTTTATTTAAAAAAATATCAGAACCAATAATGATAAAAACAACAAAAAATGAAAAAACTAGCAAATTTAAAATTAAGCTTAGGTTGCCTTTCTTTAATTCATTTTCATCTTTCACATACCTGCTAAAGTCTCCATAATTAACAATTGTAATAGAAAAATATGCAAAAATAGTGCCCGCAACAGTTATTAACGGGGCGATGTTATTTTTATCAAATACGTTACTTAAAGAAAAAATATCAGTAAAAGCAGCAGAAACTATTTTAACGTCATAAAGAAAAACAACTAAAAAAAACAATAACATTCCACTGTAAACAGTTATTGTTGAAAATTTTATGATAGATCTGTTGAAGTAATGGCTTTTACTGAACAGGAAACCCTGCAAACTAATAGCGAAAATAAATGACACCCAATCAATAATATTTAATCCTAGAAGAAAAACTAAAAAAATATCCTGGTCAAGAACTGTATTGTCGTATGAATAAATAATTATTCTAATAATATAACTAAACAACTTAGACAGAAAATAGGTTTGAATACCAAACATAAAGATACCAACCAACCCCCTTATAAGACCAAAGTATTTAGCTCCTTTTACCCCTAAAGAACTTCTCAAAATTACAGGAAAAGATAAGCCATATTTTTGTGATGGCTTTCCAATTAAGTTGGCAAAAATATAAACAAAAAATGAACCTAATAAAGTTCCAAATAAAACAACAAAAACATTGAGTTCATATATTAAATAAAGAGATCCTATTAAAGAAAATGCGATTACACTTTGAATATTATTGCCCCAAAAGAAAAATAAATCTTTCCAGTCCCAATTTTTATCATTAGGATTAACAGAAGCTAACTCCCAATTACTTAAACTATATTTGGTTTTTTTATGATTCACATATTAGATAATAAACTAAAAAAAACTACTGTCCATATAGATAGGCTGGTAGCCATAAAGCAATCTGTGGAAATACAATAATCAAAATTAAACCAATTACTTGAATAACCATAAATTGCATCATTCCATGATAAATATCTTTAAGATCCCACTCTGGAACTACACCTTTTAAAAAATAAGCAGATAAAGCAACTGGAGGTGAGAGCCAGGCAGTCTGTAAATTGACTGCAACAAGAATTGCAAACCAAGTTAAATTAAAACCTAAAGCCTCGACTAAAGGCAATATAATTGGAACTATAATCATAACAATTGGCACCCATTCTAAAGGCCAACCTAAAAGAAAAATCATAACCATAATCATTGCAAGAATTAAGTATCTGTTCATTTCTAAACCTAGTAAAAAGTCAGTTAACAACATTGGTGTTCCTAATCTTGAAAATACAGCACCAAAGAAATTTGATGCAGCAACTAAAACCATTATTAATGCTGAAATTTCTAAAGTTTTAACTAAAGCTTCTTGTAACCTTCCAAATGTTAACTTTCTGTAAGCTAGAGCTAACAATAAAGAACCCATTGCACCACAACCAGCTGCTTCTGTTGGTGTGGCAAAGCCAAATAAAATACTTCCAAGTGAAGCAAAAACTAATGCTGCTGGTGGAACTAAACCAATAAAAAACTCTTTCCAAACGGCTATCATACTAGTAGCTCTTAATTCAACTGGCAGAACTGGCCCCAAACTTGGATCAATCCAACATCTAATAGTTGTGTAAGCAGCATAAAGTGTCGCTAATAATATTCCTGGAATAATTGCTGCAGCAAATAAATCTGTAACTGGTATTTCCATTATTGGCCCCATAACAACAAGCATAATACTTGGTGGAATTAAAATACCCAGGGTTCCCCCTGCTGTAATTGTTCCTGCTGCTAGTCGAACATTATAACCTGATTTGTTCATTGATTTTGCTGCCATAATTCCAAGTATAGTTACTGACGCCCCAACAATCCCTGTTGCTGCTGCAAAAATAACTGAAACAAATAGTACGGCATAATATAAAGAGCCTCTTACTTTAGCTAACATTAGTTGAAATGCTGAAAATAATCTTTCCATTAACCCAGCTTGTTCCATCATAATTCCCATAAAAACAAAGAGTGGTACAGCGGCGAGAGTTTGTTCAGTCATGACCATTGAAAATTGTAAGGTCATTAAGTAAAATACCAATTTACCAAACCCTAAATATCCAAAGAAAAAACCTAGAAATATTAAAGTAAATGAAATTGGAAAACCTACAAATATAGAAAAAAGCATTACGCCTATAAGAATAAATCCTAAAATAGCTGGATCCATAAATTCTGCTAACACTATTCACCTCCTCCTGGCCACACACCTCTAGTAGCAGCCCAATAACTTTTTAATATCTCTGATACTCCTTGGACAAGTAAAAACACTATTCCTAACCATAAAGATGATTTTATTGGCCACATATAAGGCATCCAAGCAGTATCCATACCTCTTTCACCTCTCATAATTGATTCCTGAACAAAGCCAGTTGTCATGTATAAGAATACAATTAATCCTGGAAAATAGAATATTAAGTACAACCAAAAATCTACTTTACCTTGGGTCTTAGTTTTAAAATTTCTATATAAAAAATCCGCTCTTATATGAACACCTTTTGATAAAGCGTAACCCGCACCTAACATAAATAATGCACCATAAAAAAATCTACTCATATCGTACACCCACATCGTTGGAGCATTAAAAAGTTTTCTAGCTAAAACCTCATAAACCATTGCAAATATTAAGGGTATGATAATCCAACAAACCACGTTGCCAATACACTTGTTAGCAAAATCGATTTTTGTAATAGTTAATGACATCCATTTAGGCATGTCTTTAGGCATTGGACCTGAACCACCCCTTCTTTCAGCTATCATTTCATCTGAAATATCAAGTTTCATAGGCTTAATTTCTTCTTTTGGTTTTTGGGAGTCGTGGTTTCTTGGCATAAATAAATTCTGTAAAAAAAAACTAAAGCGGATTTAATCGTCCGCTTTAGTTAAAATTATCTTTTATCTAAATACTACTTTAATGTTTCTGCGTGAGCCATTCCTAGCTTAGCATTTGACATTTGAGATCCAGACCAAAAAGGTACAGCTATGTCAGCAAAGTCTTTTTGAGACTGCCATACTTTAGCAAAGAATGGGTTCTTAGCCGCATTTTTTTCTAAAGCTGCTTTTGCTGCAGCCATATACGCTGGGAAATAGTCAGCAGGAGTATCATGTAAAATAACACCATGCTTCGTAGTCAACGTATGTAGAGCTTTTCCATTTTCGTATATTCTGTAACTCATTGATTTTGATAAAGATGCATTTGCAGCAACTTCTAAAGCTTTTTTCTCTAAAGCAGACATCTTTTTGTATTTAGAGCCTGTAATATAGAAATCAGCATTTACTACTACTTGGTGAAGACCTTGTAGGTAGTAATGTTTTAGAACTTTCTGAAAACCAAATGTCATATCCGGCTTAGGACAACACCATTCAGCAGCATCAATTGTTCCTGCTTCAAGAGCTGGTAAAATATCACCACCACCCATTGCAACAGAAGCTACACCAATATCTTTATAAGTTTGGCCAGGTATTCCTGGAGGAGTTCTGAACTTGTACTTTCTAAAGTCAGCCATACTATTAATTGGTTCTTTGAACCAACCTAGAGCTTCAGGACCTACTGGTTGTAACATAAATCCTTTGATATCTCTTCCCATCTCAGACCATAGTTGGTCATAAAGTTCTTTACCCCCACCATATTGGAACCAAGATAAGAATGCGATATTATCAATACCAACACCTGCACCTGCAACTGGCGAACCAAACAACATGGCTGCTGGGTGATCGCCTGACCAATAGTGAGTCCAAGCAAAACCACAATCGATTAATCCTTTATCAACTGCATCTAAAGTTTCTTTTACACCTACTACAGATCCAGCTGGCATAATTTCGAACTTAAGTGATCCACCAGTTAGTTCAGTTACTGTATCAGTGAAATCTTTTAACATTACCACTTCATCAGCTTTTGCACTAATTACTGTTTGACACTTAAGAGTTTGCGCAGATGCACCTGTTACTGTCATTACAGTAAGTAGTAACGATCCGACAAACAAAGATATGATTTTTTTCATATTTAATTTTCCTCTCATTGTGTTTTATAAAAAGACACCCTTTCAAAAAACAAAATTTAAAACAAGAACTAATGTTGTAGATATTAACCTTATAACCATTGGTAATACTGGTATTTTTAATTTTTATGATTATAAAGATTCTAATCTAATGGAAAACTTTGATTATATAATTCTTGGAGCAGGCTCTGCTGGTTGTGTTCTTGCAAATAGACTTTCCGAAAATCTAAATAATAAAGTTCTTTTGATTGAAGCTGGTGGTAAAGATAATTATCCCTGGATCCATATTCCAGTTGGATACTTTAAAACTATGCACAACCCAAATGTTGATTGGTGTTATAATACAGAGCCAGATGAGACGATGAACAATAGATCTATAAAATATCCAAGAGGTAAAACTCTTGGTGGGAGCTCTTCTATAAATGGATTGTTATATATTAGAGGACAACATAAAGATTATGATGTTTGGAGACAGTTAGGTAATAAAGGTTGGAGTTGGGATGATGTTTTACCTTATTTTATAAAAGCAGAAAATCAAGAAGATGGTAAAAATGAATTCCATGGTATTGATGGACCTCTATCTATATCCAATCAGAGAATGCATCTTCCATTATTAGATGAATTTCAAAATGCTGCTCAAGAATTTGGTATCCCAAAAACAAAAGATTTTAATAAAGGTGATAATCATGGTTCTGGTTACTATCAGGTTTCAGTAAAAAATGGATTTAGATGTAGTACTGCAGTTGGTTATTTAAATCCTGCAAAAAAAAGACCTAATTTAAAAATAATTACAAAAGCTCATGTTAAGAAAGTTAACTTTGAAAATAAAGTTGCTAAAGGAGTTGAGTATTGGATAGAAAATAAATTATTTAATGTAAGTGCAAATAAAGAAATCATCTTATCTTCAGGAGCAATCGGTTCTCCTCAATTATTACAAGTTTCAGGAATAGGAAATTCAGAAAAATTAAAAAAACTTGGAATTGAAATGGTTCATGAATTAAAAGGAGTTGGTGAAAATTTACAAGATCATTTGATGTTCAGGCCAATTTATAAAATTCAAAATATAAAATCTCTTAATAAAAAAATTAATAGTTTATTTGGTAAATTATTAATTGGATTAGAATATATATTTAATAGAAGTGGTCCTATGACCATAGGAGCAAGCCAGCTTGGCATGTTTGCTAAAAGTGATCCCTCTTTAGAAATGCCAGATTTGCAGTGGCATGTCCAACCAATGAGTATGGATACCTTGGGTGCTACTAAAAACCATGACTTTCATGCTTTCACTCCCACTGTTTCAAACATAAGACCAACAAGTAGAGGTCATGTGAGCATTGTAGATAAAGATTCTAGAACATATGCAAAAGTGAAAATGAATTACCTATCGACGTCTGAAGATAGAAGAATAGCAGCAGCTGGTCTTAAATTAACAAGAAAAATTGTTTTAGAATCTGAGACTTTCAAAAAATTTAACCCTGAAGAATATCGCCCAGGACTTCATTTAACAGAAGATGAAGATATTTTGAAAGCAGCAGCAGATTATGCTCAAACAATATTTCACCCTGTTGGAACATGTAAAATGGGTCAAGACGATATGGCTGTTGTTGATAACCAATTAAAAGTTCATGGAATAAAAAATTTACGAGTGATTGATGCTTCTATAATGCCCAATATAACCTCTGGTAATACTAATGCACCCACAATAATGATTGCAGAAAAAGGTGCCGATATGATACTAAGCAACTAATGTTTGCTGAATTATTTGGACCTGAACAACTTGCAATCCTGGGTCAAATTATCTTTATAGATTTAGTATTAGCAGGAGATAATGCCATTATAATTGGAATGGTTGCCTCTAAATTTCCAATAGAACAAAGAAAAAAAGTAATTTTTTGGGGAATAGGCGGTGCAGTAATCTTAAGGATTATTCTTACTATGTTAACTGCATATTTATTACAAATAACTGGCTTAAGACTGATAGGTGGATTGTTGCTTCTTTATATAGTTTTTAAACTTTATACTGATGTGATCAAAGGCTCTTCAAGTGAGGAGGATATAAAAGTAGATAATTCAAGTTTTATAAAGGCTATTTGGACTGTGTTACTTGCTGATTTTACAATGAGTTTAGATAATGTTTTAGGTGTAGCTGGTGCTGCAGGAGATCATTACGTTTTACTAATTTTTGGGTTGGCTTTATCAATAATTCTTATGGCAACAGCTGCTAGTATAATATCAAGGTGGATTACTGAATATAAATGGATAGCGTGGATTGGTTTGATTGCTATACTGGTTGTTGCAATTGAATTGATCTACACTGATTTAAAATTATTAATTTAAAAATGTACTTACAAAAAATTAATCTAAAAAATAAATATGCCTTAGTAACTGGTGCTGGTAAAGGCTTGGGTAGAGCCTGCTCTATAGCATTGGCAGAAGCTGGAGCAACAATTATTGCATTAAGTAGAACACAATCTGACCTTGATAAACTTGAAAAAGAAATAAAAAAAATTAAAGGTAAAGTCATCAAAGTTAACTGTGATGTAATGAACTATAAAGAGTTAAAAAAAAAATTAGATAAAATTAAGATTATTGATATTTTGGTTAATAATGCTGGAACCAATATTCCAGAACCATTTGAAAAAATCAAGCAAGAAAATATGAATTATCTAGTAGACCTTAATCTTAAAGCTGCTTTTAACGTTGCTCAATTAGTTGTAAAAAAAATGTTAAAAAATAAAAAAAGAGCTGCCTCTATAATTAATATGTCTTCTCAACTTGGTCATGTTGGAATGGCTGGTAGAAATGTTTACAATATGACAAAATTTGGAATAGAGGGTTTAACAAAAGGGATGGGTGTAGAGCTTGCTAAATATAATATTAGAGTAAATACAGTAGCCCCTACTTTTGTTGCAACACCGATGGTAAAAAAATTTTTTAAAAATAAAGAGTTCAAAAAGTTAGCTTTAAGCAATATACCCATGGGCAAATTAGCAACCGAAAGTGATGTTGCAACCAGTGTTTGTTTTTTAGCTTCCTCAGCGTCTTCAATGGTTACGGCCACATCAATTCTAGTCGACGGTGGATGGACAGCAAAATAATATATAAATTACTTTTACTAGTAGCATTTTTTTCTCCAACATTAGCTAATGCATTAGAGTTTGAGGGAAAATTTATTCAAGGCCATTACATTATTGGTAAAACAGAGCCTGGAGCAAAAATCTTAATAGATAAAAAAAAAGTAAAAGTTTCAAAGGAAGGATATTTTGCATTTGGAATTGAAAAAGATAGAAAATTAGACATTACAATAGCTGAAGGCAACAAAATTACTGTCAAAAAAATTCAGAAACGAAAATATAATATTCAAAAGATAGAAGGTTTACCCAAAAAAAAAGTTACACCACCTGAAGAGTTTTACGCACGAATTAAAAGAGAGAATAAGTTAATTGGTGAAGCAAGAAACATTGAAAGTGACTTACAGTTTTTTAAAGAAAAATTTATTATCCCTGTTGATGATGCAATAATTACAGGTGTTTATGGCAGTCAAAGAATTTTAAATGGGATTCCTAAATGGCCCCATTATGGTCTAGACTTTGCACAAAAAAAGGGGACTCCTATTAAAGCAATGAACAATGGAATTGTAACTTTAGCTGAAAAAGATTTGTTTTATACGGGAGCCACTTTGATATTTGATCATGGTCATGGAATTTCAACACTGTATATGCATATGGATAAAATTTTTGTAAACGTTGGTGACCATGTTAAAAAGGGAGATATTGTTGCAACAGTTGGATCAACAGGTAGGTCAACCGGACCTCATCTAGATATTAGACTTAATTGGTTTGGCACTAGACTAGATCCTGCAACTATATTAAACATCCAGGAATGAAAAAAACTTTATTAGAAAAAACAGCAAACAAATTAGTCAATGCATTTATTAATAATAAAATAATTGCACCTCTTCCATCAAAATTTACAAAAAAATTAAGTGAAGCTCAAAAACTAAGAAAACTCTGTGAAAGTAAAGTTTCTGATCCCATAATTGGATTTAAAGCAGCAGGAACTGGAATACCTGTAATGAAAAAGCTTAAAGAAAAAAAACCATTCTATGCATCTATTTTTAAAAAAAATTTTATAAAAAGTGGTCAAAAAGTAAAAATTAATAGATCCACTTTAGGTATTGAGTTAGAGGTTTGCTATCTAATTAAAAAATCATTCTTCTCATCTAATGAATCGATTACCATGGAGAATGTTACAAAATATATTTCTCATATGGCTCCTTGCATTGAAGTTGTTGGCTATAGACAGAAAAAAAAAGGCATAACAAGTTTTGGAGATTTGTGTAGTGATTTTGGAGCTAATGTTAAATTTCTTATTGGGAAAAAACAAAAATATAAAAAGATTAATATTGGAAATTTAAAAACAAATATTACTAACAAAAAAGTTAAGCAAAGTGTTGATGGTAATACTAATGCTGTTTATATAAATCCTTTAAATGCACTTCGTTTTGTTCTTAATGAATTAAAAAAAGATAAAATTAATTTAAGTAAAGATTTTTATGTCTTTACTGGATCTACAGTTGGGGTTGTACCAATTTTAGGTAAAGGACTTTATACGGGAAAGATAGCTAGCTTAGGCTCTGCTAAAGCTATTATCAATTAATGGCACTTCACTTTAGTAAGGAAGAATTTGAAAAAAGAAAATTAAAAACTTTAGAATCTATGGAAGAGCAAAATCTTGATGCTCTACTAATGTTTAGACAAGAATCAATGTATTGGCTTACAGGCTATGACACTTTTGGTTATGTTTTTTTTCAAACTCTAATCTTAGATCGAAATGGAAAAGTAATTTTACTAACAAGAGCTCCAGATTTAAGACAGGCACAAAATACATCAAATATAACTGATGTAAGAATATGGGTCGATAAAGATGGCTCTAATCCTACTGATGATCTTAAGATAATTTTGAATGAACAAAATTTGAAAAACAAAAAAATAGGTGTTGAATATGAAGCATATGGGATGACTGGTCGTAATGCCTTACGATTAAATAAGTCATTAGATGATTTCTGTAATGCTGAAGATCAATCAGAATTAATAACAAAACATAGGGTCATTAAATCTCAAGAAGAAATAATTTATGTAAAGAAAGCCTCGGAACTTGCCGATAAAGCTCTTGATGAAGCTTGGAATTATATAAAAGCTGGAGCAAGTGAAGCAAAAATTTTAGCTGAGATGCAAAAAGCCGTTTTAGAAGGTGGAGGTGATTACCCTGCTAATGAATACATAATAGGATCAGGCCATAATGCTCTTCTATGCAGGTATCAATCTGAAAAAAGAAATTTATCAGATACAGACCAATTAAGTATTGAATGGGCTGGTACTTTTAAACATTACCATTCAGCAATGTTTAGGACTATTCTTGTTGGTAAAACCAATCCAAAACATATCGAGATGCATAAAGCATGCGTCGAAGCTCTAACTATCTGTGAAAAAAAGCTAATACCAGGTAATACCGTAGGTCAAGTATTTGATGTTCATGCAAAGACTTTTGACAATCTTGGTTATAAAAATTCAAGAATGAATGCTTGTGGTTATTCCATGGGCGCAACATTTTCACCTAACTGGATGGACTGGCCAATGCTGTATACTGGTAATCCTTATGTAATAGAACCAGGTAATATCTTCTTCATGCACATGATACTTATGGATTCTGAGAATAACTTAGCAATGAATTTGGGGGAAACATATTTAGTGACAGAAAGTGGTAATGAAAGACTAGGAAAGCAAAAGTTAGATTTAGTTATATTTTAAATAATTATAAAAAATTACAAATGAATAACTTTATCTTATTTGGAATTACTCTTTTTTGCTGGTCACCTACTTGGTATGTAATTAAATTTCAATTAGGATATGTTGATCCGTTAGTTTCAGTTTTTTACAGATTTCTAGCAGCCTCAATAATAATATTTTTTTTTTTAATAATTAAAAATAAAAAATTAAGATTTTCTTTGAACCACCATATTTGGTTTTTGCTTTTTGGAGTTTGTCTTTATTCTTTAAATTATGTTTTATTTTATTTATCAAGTACATATCTAATAAGTGCCTTTCCTGCAGTTGTTTTTTCAACAGTGGTTATAATGAATATTCTTGGTGAAGCTTTTTATTTCAAAAAAAAACCATCTTTAAAAACTTTAATTGGTGCAGTAATTGGTATGATTGGAATTATAATCATTTTTAATGATGAAATTTTTAATTTTAGCTTAAGTAACGGTGTTCATATAGGTTTATCTTTAGCACTACTTGGAACATTTAGTGCATCAACTGGTAATATGATTTACCAAAGAAATTTGAATAATAATTTTCCATTAATACAAACACTTGCTTATTCAATGCTTTATGGTTCGCTGGTAACTTTATTAATAACTCAACTTAAAGGCACAGAGCTGTTATTTGAATATAGTTTTAGTTACATAGCCTCTCTAACCTATCTTTCTATTGTTGGTTCAATATTTGCTTTTATTTTTTATCTAAAATTACTTGAGAAAGTTGGCGCTGGTCGAGCAGGTTATGTTGGTGTGGTTATGCCAGTACTTGCTTTATTGATTTCAACAATATTTGAAGACTTAACGTGGCAAACAGATTTAATTATAGGGCTTCCTATTTTGGTAATTGGTGCAATCCTCGTTATTAATCAAAATATTAAGCCAATTAAGTAAGCTCTTCTATTTAATTTTTTCAACAATACTTGATAGAAGTGTTTTACTAATTAGAAAAGTTCCTTTTTCATTTGGATGAATACCATCATCTTGGTTTAAGTTTGGATTTAATGCAACCCCTTCTAACAAGAATGGTATTAAGTTTAAATTATATTTTTTAGCTAAATTTGGATAAATATTATCAAACTTTTTTTTATAACTAAATCCGTGTGAGGATGGTGCAATCATTCCTGCTAAAATTATTTCTATATTTTTTAACTTTGCTATTTGAATAATTTTTTCTAAATTTTTTTCAGTCTCAATAGGACTTATTCCTCTTAACATGTCATTAGCACCCAAACCTAAAATCATTAGATCAATATCAGGTTCAGATAAAGACCACTCAGCGCGGTTTAATCCACCAGCAGATGTGCTCCCAGATACACTTCCATCAATAACCTCAAGATTATAACCACTATCATTAAGATTTTTTTGAAGAACAATGGCTAAATGTTTTTCCTGCGGAAGACCATAACCAGCCATTAAGCTATCACCAAATAAGATAACGTTTTCTATAGCATTGACGTTTATGCTCACTAGACAGAAGGCAATAACTTTAATAATAAATCTTTGAATCATGGATAGTCTTCTTAAGCTAAAAAACGTTAATCTTAAATACCAAACTGATAATGATACTATTAAGGTTTTAAAGAATGTTAATTTAGAAACTAAAAAAAATGAGTCTATTTCAATAGTTGGAGAAAGTGGCTCTGGAAAAACAAGTTTAATCATGCTTGCTGGAGGACTAGAAAAAGCAACGTCTGGTAAGATATTTTTTGAAGATCAAGAATTATCAAAAATGAGTGAAGATGAAGTTTCCAAAATTAGAAGGAAAAATATTGGTATTGTTTTTCAATCTTTCTATCTTATTCCAAATTATACTGCTATTGAAAATGTTGCTCTAACTTTAGAATTAAATAATTTAAAAAAACCTAATGAACGAGCAAAAGAATTGCTTGATCGATTCGGATTAAAAAATAGATTTAATAATTTACCCAGTCAACTTTCGGGTGGTGAACAGCAACGTGTAGCAATTGCAAGAGCTATAGCTATGAAACCTAAACTAATTTTAGCAGATGAACCTACGGGAAATTTAGACAGTGAAAATTCACAAATGATTGCGGATATTTTATTTAAATATATTAAGGAAGAAAAATCATCTTTAATTATGGTTACCCATGACCCAAAGCTTGCAAATAAAGCAAAAAGAAAAATTAAAATCAAAGATGGAAAAATTGTCTAAGCTTTCAGAGTACAAATTCACTTTGATATATGTCTTAAGAGACTTAAGTAGAAATTATAAAAAAATTTCTAGTATTATTTTAACACTTTTTATCAGTTTATTTATCCTAAGTTCAATTTTCACAATTAAAGATAGCTTGAACAAAGAATTAAATAATAATTCAAGAGCACTTTTAGGTGGAGATATTGAAATTGATTACAATCGTAATGTTGGGAACTTAGAATTAATTAACCAAGTTAAAGAATTTGCTACGGTTTCACAAATGGTTGAGTTTAGCACCATGATCTCAACTACCAAGCAAACTAAAAACAAATCAATATTTTCTAGAATTAAAACAGTAGATCAAAATTATCCTTTATTTGGCAAAGTAGGTTATGAACCAAGTGGTGCATTTGCAAAATTACAAACTACAGAAAATACAATCCTTGTTAATGAAAATATTTTCAAAAATCTTAATTTAGAAATAAATGATAAAATCAAAGTTCAAGACAAACTCTTTACCGTAATTGGTATTGTAAAATCGGTACCTGATATTGGGGGTGCTTTTGTATTTGGTGATTTTGCTTTAGCTGGCAAACAAACATTAGAATTACTAAAACTTAACAACCTAGGCAGCTTTTTAAACTATGAATATAAAGTAAGATTTAATGATGGAGATAATCCAAAAGCTTTATCTAAAAAAATAGAGCAGTTATTCAAAGATGAAAAAAAAGTTAGGCTTAGATATCATAAAAAATCTGACGGTCCATTAAAGAGAATAATTGATAATTTTTCTCAGTTTTTGTCTCTTGTATCAATTAGTGCAATGTTAATTGCTGGAATTGGAGTTGCTAACACCCTACTTTCATTCATTAATCAAAATAATATGTCTATAGCAGTTAAGAAGTCTTTAGGCTTTTTCTCAAAGGATATAAAAATAGTCTATTATCTACAATTACTTATTCTATTATTCATAATATCCACTGCAGCCTACTCTTTTAGTTTCTTTCTAGTCCCAATTGTTGATGTTTATTTATCAGCTGGTCTTGGATTAAATATTGAAGGTAGTTTTTCTTTTCTTAATTATTTCAAAGTTTTTTCAGTAGGGTTATTAGTATTAATCATATTTTCAATACCCACTATTAATGCAATTGATCAAGTTAAGGCATCGAACTTATTTAGAAATGTATTTCAAAACCTTCAATTTTATTATTCAAAAAAATCAATTTTTTTAAGTCTATTATTATTATTAATTTTAATTTCTTTATTTACCTTTGGTTCAGCTCGACCCATTTATAGCTTGGGTTATTTTGGAGCTTTCTTTGTTTGTCTATTAGTTTTCTATTTATTATCAAATTTTATCATTAAATTACTTAAAGGACTTAAAGAGCACCCAAATATTTCAATTAAAGTATCAGTTAAAAATATTACACAAACTAAAAGTATTACCCCTATAACTATTATGTCTTTAGGTTTAGGCGTCACCTTATTGTTAACTTTGGCTTTTGTTGGTTCAAATTTTAAAAGAGAAATTGCAAAATCTATACCAGAACTTGCACCAGATTATTTTTTCATTGGTATTCAAAGCAATGAAAGACAAATATTTGAAGATTTAATTTTTAACATGGATAAAGAAGCTAACCTTGAAATTGTTCCCATGGTTTCAACGGGTATTCTAAAAATTAATGGAATAGATCCAAATACTTATATCGATTCAAGTAATGATAGCCACTGGGTGATTAGAAATGACAGAAGGTCTTCTTGGGCTGATAAAGTTTTAAAAGATAACCCAATTGTAGAAGGCAAGTGGTGGGATTTAGATAGACCTGATAAACTTCAAATTTCACTTGATAGCAAAATTGCTAAAGATTTT
>Ga0209502_10002160_pt1 | contig 16767 bp, 23 predicted proteins | sample ArcticOcean_MG_C_10_FD_187442 | JGI IMG/M metagenome (GOLD analysis project Ga0209502, IMG submission 187442) | Marine microbial communities from western Arctic Ocean - ArcticOcean_MG_CB11_90 (SPAdes) (version 2) | ecosystem: Environmental > Aquatic > Marine > Oceanic | place: Arctic Ocean...
AAAGCAGTATGCTCGAGGTGAATTGAAAGACTTTTCGGGCAATGTTCATTTGTGTAAGTGGAAAGGTAAACCTTTTGCGTGGGAAAAAATAAACTACTATGATCACCCTTGGGAGATTGAAGCACACGGCCGCGAGCGTGGTTTATTTATACGCTGGTTTGAACAAAGCCAATGGAAAAAGTGTAAATGGGCGAATTATTAAAGTTGTTATTGTTATAAATAGATTAAAGTATCTTAACTTAACACACTATGGGAATTATGCTAGACTTTAAAGAATACATCACAGAAGAACTATCTACAGGCACATTAGAAAAAGCTTCTAAAATTATTTTAAAATACCTTAGAAAAAAAACAAGCATTAAACAAATGTTTGCAACAGCAGGTTTAGAAAAATTTAAAAATTCAACTGGCGCAGGTTACGGCCTTAGGTATTATATACCAGGCAAAAAGATAGAATCCTTTAGAATAAATTGGACTAACAAAGGTAGTGCCAGTGCTAATAACCTATCTTCTATCGATTTGTGGAATGGGTCTACGCAAGGACCAACCTATCATATTTCATTCGAAAGAGAGATATCTTTGGTCCAAATACTTCCGCAATTAGCCGATATGCTAAAGAGTGGTAAAATCAAATCAGGCCCTTTTCAATCCTATCCAACTGATGTATCTCTTAAAGAAAGCGCTGAACATCAACTTCAGGCACTTAATGAAGCGGCGGTTGATCCTGAAGACGCTTATTCAAACGTGATAAGTTTAGTAAGCTCACCTGGGTTTACTAAACAAAAAGTATTTAAAGTTTGGAAGTCTGTTGGTATCAAAATTTTTGATGAATTAGAGGCGCAAAATCCTGCAATAATTAAAAAGGTTGGAAGACAATATATTTGGAAAGGTTCTAAGAAAGATGTGAATAAACTACTTTCGCAGAAGTCAAATATCCTTGCAGCAATCGGAGTAGTAAATGGAAGTGTTAGAGGAGGAAGTAAAAAGGAAATTTATTCGCATGATCCTCAGCTAGATGAATTAGAAGCAAACCGTGAAAAACTTACGTACGATAAGCAACTTGCTGACCTTGAAAATCTAATTAAAATGACTGCATCTGGTGCATCTAATGCGCTCTTTATTGCAGGCCGAGGTGGTATTGGTAAAACATTTACTGTAGAAAAGGTTTTAAAAGAAATTGGTCTTGCGGATGGTAATGGTTACTTTAAAAACACTGGTACAGCATCTGCTGCTGGTATCTATTCACTTTTATTTAAGTATCAAAACGATATTGTCTTGTTTGATGATTCCGATGATGCATTAAAAGATCAGGAAGCACGTAACATGTTTAAAGCTGCTACTGATACGAAAAAGGTAAGGAAACTCGTATGGAATAAAATGGGCAAAAACGTTGTTGAGCCTGACGAATACGAAGATCCACAAGAACTTATTGATGATGGGAAGATTCCGCGCTACTTTGAATTTACAGGTAAGATTATTTTCATCTCTAATTTGAAGATGGATAAGCTTGATCCTGATGGCGCAATACGTACTCGAGCATTTATGATTGAGATCGATCCAACAGATGTTGAAATCTATGACTTTATGGAAAGCATCGTCGATAAGATTAAATTAGACGGTGATTTAAATTTAGATTCAGCAACTCGCAAAAAGACAGTTGACTTACTTCGAAAAGGAAAGTCATCTCAAACTGCGAATTTACGTAAACTTTCCCGAGCACTTAACATGCAAGCTGGAACAATACAATCAGGCGTAAATATTTCGGATGGTGATTTAACACGGATGATCGAGACATATGCTTAATTTAAAATCTTTTCATATCTTTCTGGACGAAGGTACTAACCTAGGCTCAGGAGAATTAGGAAAACCTAATTCTAAAACAGGCGAAGCGCGCACTGACATACTTCGTAAACTAATACAAGCTAAAAAGCCACTTGAACTTGTAAAAGGTGGTTCAATTGTTGTAGCAGATATTGACGCTGCAATGAAAGCAATTGATCAATACGAAATTGATAGTAGTATATTTGCGGTGTTAGACGCTAAAGGCAATTCGATAAAAATTACAGAATTGAAAAAGTCTGCGCCATTTGGTGGAGGAGGATCTGGTGCGGGTGGAGGAACTCTGCAAACGGCTATAGCAGAATCTGCACAGTGTGTATGGTGTGTTGCAATGCTTGATTTGGGAGTATCAACACCTATTGATGATTTTACGGACGAAGTTTTATCAAAAGCGTTTAAAAAGGTCGATGTTGGTAAAACATCTCTTAAAGAAATTTTAGAAATTGACGATGCATGGAAAAATAGTTCGTATCTTTCTTCGCAGCTTTTAATTAAAGAAGGTTATATCAAAAGAGGAATGGTATTTCACCGTGATTCTAAATTGATGAAATCAATATATGCTGCTAAAGACACCGCGTTTAAGAATAATGACTTTCCAAAATTTACTGATGATAAATGGAACCCAGGAGATATTTGGGCAGTAGGTTCTAACTTCAATGTTAAGTCTTTAAATACTGCAACGGTTCGTGGATTACAAAAGTCTATATTAGAAAATTTTGTAAACCGTGAGTGCGTTGCTATTTCATTAAAGAAAGTAAATAAGACCGCGAAATCGAAACAACTAAATGTTGAACTTCCGCCTGATACAGATGACTATAAGGTTTTAAAATCTGCCGCTAAATCGATAAAATCAGGCCGTGGTGATATATGGTCTTCAAAAGGTGGAACTATTCAATACGATGACGGCTACCTTATGGTTAAAGACAATAGCGCTTATGGATCTATTAAAGCAGAAATTGCAGGAAAAACTGCCCGCGGCGGAGGTGTTGGTTGGGGTTATATAAAAGATTCTGCTAAACAAACACTCAGTGTCGTTCTTCCAGAAATTAAAACAATCGCAAGAGCTGCAAAGAAAATTGCAAAAGGCGATAAGAAAGAATCTGAAAAAATGTTTAAGCTAATGGAAAAGGTTGAAGGAATAACACAAGATGATTTCGATAAAAACATACAAACTAAAAAAGGTGACTGGATCCACGCAAAATTAGGAACTCTTTATTTTATTGAAGCGGTCGAAAGATTTGGCGGTAAAAAGACTAATCGGTGGATAACCAAATTAATTAATTACGCAGGAAGTAAGACTGAAGACTCTTCAGCATATGTTAAAATTTATGAGTAACGTATTAGAAGCAGCATTAGCATTTCATAACGATAACCAAATACCATTGGCTCATAATGTTTTCCGCCCTCATTCTGAAAACTACTATAAGCTGTTCTCCTATGCACGGAATTTAAAAGAGTCAATTCAATTAACAGAGTTTGATGAGTATTTACTTTCAACTGACATTGGCGAATTTGGATTACACGAAGGTGAAGAAGTACCTTTAGATCACCCTTTCATTAATGAAGCTGCAGAATACAAAGGTAAAGAGGTTAAATTAAACGACCCTAAGCGTGGAGGTAAAAAGAAATTTTATGTTTATGTTAAAAACGATAAAGGTAACGTAATCAAAGTTCAATTCGGAGATACATCAGGTTTATCTGCAAAGATAAATAACCTTGCAGCGAGAAAATCATTTGCAGCACGTCACAAGTGTGCTGCTAAAAAAGATAAAACAAAACCAGGCTATTGGTCTTGCAATCTTCCTAGATATGCAAAAGAGCTTGGACTAAAAGGTGGAGGAAACTTTTTCTGGTAATGAGTAAACCGTATATAGATAAGTACACAGATAGAAGTACTCGAATAAGAACTTTCAATCATTTGCTTGAGTCCGACGAATTAGTTTGGCACAGAGATTTAAAAGATAGAACCGTAAAGGTTATTGAAGGTAACGATTGGTATTTCCAAATGGATAACGAAATTCCTAAACTAATGGAAAAAGGAGTTGAGATGTTTATTCCTAGAATGGAATATCATAGAATTTATAAAACAGGCGACAGCGATTTAGTATTAGAAATAAAAGAACCTTCTATAAAATCCTTTAGTTCTTATGTAGAAATTTCAGAAGCTGCAAAGGCCGGAAAAAACGTACATATGACACACATCGAAGACCGCGTTATTTACGGTGGTGTAAAAGGATCCCGCGATGCTATAATGGCTCTTCGATCATTGAGAGATATGTTAAGCGGTTCATCTTCGAAAAACACAGATGTTACAGTAAAATGGGATGGAGCACCTGCAGTATTTGCTGGTGTAGATCCTTCAGACGGTGAATTCTTTGTTGCAAAAAAAGGTATATTCAATAAAGAACCTAAGGTTTACAAAAACCACGCTGACATCGAAGCAGATACAAGTGGTGATCTATCTACTAAATTGAAAGTAGCGTTTGACGAATTAAAAGATTTAGGCATTAAAGATGTTATACAAGGTGACATTATGTTTACAAAGGGCGATGTAAATAGTGAATCTATCGACGGTGAAAAATATATCACGTTTCAGCCAAACACGATTGTTTATGCGATTCCTGCAAATGCTGATTTAGCAAAACAAATTTTAAAGGCGAATCTTGGCGTGGTGTTTCATACCACTTATAAGGGCAATTCTTTCGAAAACATGAAAGCTTCTTACGGAGTAAACCTTGGAGGTCTAAAACAAAAATCCACCATTTGGTATCAAGACGCTAATTATAGAGATGTGTCAGGGACAGCAACGTTGACAAACCAAGACACCGCTGAAGTAACCTCATCACTTTCGAAAGCAGGAAAAATATTTCAAAAAATAAAAGGAACTACTCTAAGAGAACTTGAAAACAACATTGATTTAGCTATAAAGATTGAGACATTCAACAATACACTGGTAAGAAAAGGCGAAAGAATTACTAATACAAAATCGCACGTCAAAAACCTATTAAAATGGTTTGATAACAAATTTGCGAAAGAAAAAGATAAGCGTTCAAGCGAAAAAGGTAAAGCGGCGATTGATGCTAAAAAAGAAGAGTTACTTAAGTTCTTTTCATCAGAAAATAAGAAAAACCTTGAACTTATGTTTGAGCTTATGAACGCTATCGTGGACGCCAAATTACTTATTATAAATAAACTAGATAAGGTAAAAAGTATTGACACCTTTGTAAGAACTAAAAATGGATTTAAAGTTACAGGATCAGAAGGATTTGTCGCAATAGACAAAACAACAAATGGTGCGGTAAAGTTAGTAGACCGCATGGAATTTTCAACAAACAATTTTTCAAAAGACGTAATAAAGGGATGGGAAAGATAACACAACTATTGTCTGAAGCGAAAACCAGAAAAGAAATTTCTGGATATATAGACATGGAAGATCCTCAGACAAAAAAGACTCCTGAGAATCCTGCTATAGTGATACTAGGCATTGGGAAACTTGACTATAACACGCTTAAGAAGGATGTTGAATCTAAAACAAAGGATTTGCTTAAGTTCGCTAAAAGAGGTGATTTCAAATTTCTCTATAAACAAATGGGAAAAATAGACGACTATAGCGCACTTCAAGAATCGCCATACCAAGCGTATATAAGGACCTTAATTCAGGTTGAAGAAAAAATGGCGAGTGGTCCGTATAAAGCAAAAATCACCAACGCAAAACGATAAATACGATGAAGTCATTTAAACAATTTAACGATGCAAAGGTTTCAGAAGCTGTTTTTACGTTTGGAAGATTTAATCCACCTACTATAGGGCATGGTAAACTTCTATCAAAAGTCGCTAAAGTCGCTAAAGGTAGTAACTATAGAATTTACGCTTCGCAAAGCAACGACAAAGATAAAAACCCATTAGAGTATCGCGAAAAAATAAAAGTAATGCGTAAGATGTTTCCTAATCATGGTAGAAACATCATTGAAGATATAAAAGCAAAGACAGTCTTTCACATTGCTACTGCTCTTTACGATCAGGGATTTACAAAAATCAAAATGGTTGTAGGATCTGATCGGGTATCTGAATTTCAAAAGTTGCTTAATAAGTACAATGACGTAAAAGGTAAACACGGATTTTATAATTTTGTAGATGGTATAGAAGTTATATCTGCAGGTGAAAGAGATCCAGACGCTGAAGGTGTTAAAGGAATGAGTGCATCTAAAATGCGCAAAGCGGCCGAAGAAGGAGATTTTAAATCGTTTAGCTTAGGATTAACTAAAGCGTATGGAGAAGATATGACGCTGTTTAATCTTATTCGTAAAAGAATGGGTCTGAAAGAAAAAACAAGTTTTAGAGAACACATTCAATTGCCACCTCTATCCGATAAAAGGGAAAGGTACATAGCTGAAGAAATATTTAATATAGGTGATACTGCGTTTTTCAATAATCAACCCGTGGTTATTAAACATAGAAAGTCTAACTTTGTTATTGGCGAAGATAGCAAAAAGTATTTCATTCATTCACTTGCGATCACGTCACTTGAAGAAAAGTTAAATCCTACTTACGGAAAAGGTCTTTCGAAATCGACTAAATCGAAACGACAAGCACAGTTTAATAAGCAAGCTAAATTAGACGATGACGATCCAAAGGCGTACAATCCAGCGCCAGGTGACGCAAGAGCGAAGACTAAAGTTTCGAAACATACCCTCGCTTATCGTAAAAAGTTTGGAGAGTTTGTAGAAATAGGTAAGGCGGCCGCCGATCATAAAAAAGATACACCTGGCCAAATTGACGAAAAGCAAATTGCTGGATTGAAAAAGAAAGCAGAAAAATCTGGTATAGCTTATGGCATATTAAAGCAAGTATTTGACCGCGGAATGGCTGCTTGGAAAACTGGTCACCGCCCAGGAGCAACACCTCACCAATGGGCATTTGCTAGAGTTAATTCCTTTATTACTAAAAGTAAAGGTACATGGGGTGGAGCAGACAAAGACTTAGCAGCAAAGGTCAGAGGATGATATCGTTTAAAGAATACGCTGAAGGAACTGGTAAAAGCGAAACATGGGAAGATGGTTTCGAAAGACGCGTTGTTAAAACCACTAAACCAGATCATTTGGAAAAAGGATTCAAATGGCGTATTAAAGGTAAAGATCGCAACGAAATATCAATTAAACTGTATAAAACAAAACCAGATTTTGAAGAATACAAAAAACAAATGAAAAGAGTTGCAGGCCATGAATTTGGAAGGTGACATTATTATAAATAGAATAACAACCTTATGGGAACTATGAACATTTCAGAAATCAATCAAAAAAAATTATCGCTACTTGACGTAAGCCAGCTAACGGCGTTCCTTAATATTTTTAAAGGTGTGTCTAATCCAAAGGCCAGGCAGATTGTAAAAGATCTCACCCGCGAGCTTGGTACACGTAAGACAGAAGCAGTCGAAGAAGCTTCTGTTAAAGACATTATTAAGTCAGTAAAAGCTGCAACTAAAAAGATTGGCGGAATTATTGATAAAGTCATGGATGATGCCGAATTTCAAAAGGCTTACGCCAAATATATCGATAATCCTAATGATAAGAATAGGTTAAAGAAGATTCAAGACTATACAAATGGTATGATTGGCGATACGTTCGAATCAGCTCGTTTAAAAGAAGAACGCATTAAAGAGATATGTTCAATAGTACTTGGTGAAGATTTTGATCAAGACTTTATTTATGAAGATGCAGACTTTAGTAAACCTTCTATTATTAAAGAAGCGTACAAAAAATTTATAGACGAAAATCGCGCGATTGTTAACAATCCAAAAGGTATCAAAAGGTTTATTAAACAAGCAGAGAAAAAGTTTCCTCAGTATAAAGGTGAAATTGAACAACTTGAAGATGACGAAATTATTTTTCCAAACGATCCTAAACTAATTAACTTTTTTAAAGGTGCGCGAGAAGTCAAGTTTGTTCTTAAGGATTCTGTTGATCTTGAAGAAGCGAAAAAAGTAATTGCTTCAGTCGAATTGTGGAATGGCAAAAAAATGAAAAAGTCTTTTAAGGACCAATCAGCCGCAGAAAAGTTTATAAAGAAAACACAAGACGAAGAAGACGTTCGTGGATACAATATGTATGCAGAAGGTCTTGAAGAAGCAGTTAAATTTTGGACAGTAACTATTACTAAGAAAGCTGGTAAACTCTTTAAAGGACAAACAGTTGACGTAAAAGCGCGCAACTCAGCTGAAGCTATTAAGAAGGGGATTAAGCAAATGAAAGGTAATCCCGCACTAGTTCCAGGCGATAGTGTAGATGCGGTACTAGGAGAATCAATTGAAGAATCTAATAAAGATAAGTACATGTGGGGTGACATCAATAAGGCGCTGTCAAGCGCTGGTTTAAATCCTCGTATTATCATGAATGTTCTATCTAAACTTAAAGGTAAGGCGCTAAAAGAATCAAGAACAGTTGACCTTGAAAAGGCCAACGTATTAACTTATGACGAGTATGATGAAGTTCAAAACTTCAAAAACTTTAATAAGAAAGACTGGAAACGCAATGCTATCCAAAAGAAATACATCAGAAAGAACAAAGTATAATACTCAACCAAATACAATGGGAAATATGAATTCGAACGAACGAACACGTCTAGATAGAATTGAAGAAAAGATCGATAAGATGGCAGATGCTATCATCGCTTTGGCACGGGCTGAAGAAAAGATCACGACTTTAGATGATACTACTAGAATAATTTTAAAACGAATGGTTGCTCAAGATGATCGTCTGAGAAATGTCGAACAGCTTCAAGCAGATACTGAAGGAACCTTAAAAACAATTAAATCTATCACTTGGACGTTTGTCTCAGCTGTTGTCACTGGTCTTGCCGGTGCAGTACTATGGATGATAGGATTACCTGCAGGAGATTAATGAAAACATTCGCGCAATATTTAATTGAGAAGCCAATGTCACCTCAACAGAGGATGCAACGAGCTAGGATAATGAAAAGACTTGCTCCTAAGCTTGCGATGAAACGTAAAATCGCAATGAAGAAAAAAGCACCTACTGAAAAGCTTTTACAGAGGGCTGAAAAACAAGCCAAAGATATTTTAAGAAAGAAATTTTCTGGAAAGGCCGAATACAACCAAATGAGTTTTGCTCAAAAAAGTCAGGTTGATAAAAAGGTTGAAAAGAAAAAAGCTCTCATTAAAAAAATTGGAAAAAAACTTTTGCCTAAACTCAAAAAAGCAGAAACTGAAAGAATTAAGGCACTTAAACAAGAAACCGCGGCCACACACCGCAAAATATAATAAGGAATAAATATGGAACTACAAGATACAATAACGCAGTCTGTGGCCGAAGCTGTCAAACAAGTCACGCACACAGCGAAGGATTTCAAACCTCATATGATGTATGATCCAAAAACGGGTAAAGGCTATGAAGCAAAAACCCATGAGGATCATCTAAAAATGAAAGACATGGGTTATACTCATGAAAAGCCAACTTCACAAGAAGAAAGTAACGAATTTACTGCAGCTGCTGCTAAAGCTAAACTTGCTGGCGATGATGAATTTGAATTTGATGGCAAGACTTATCCAACAGAAATTAGTCAAGATGCCGCTGAAAAGATTCTTGGAAAAAAAGAAGAAGTAGAGCTCGAAGAAGCTTCAACTGATCTTGAAGAAGCACTTAAGCCTGACGATTTCGTAAAAGGTGGAGATGCTAAAATAACAAAACGTGAAGTTGATAAAATGTTATCGAAGATATTCGTAAACGCTAAAATGGCAAAGACTGTTGAAAATAATGGTGCTTATAAGGCTGGACTAAAAGATGCAGGCAAAAAGAAAAATCCTTATGCAAAAGATACCGCCGATTTCCATCTCTACGTTTTAGGAGTTCAGTCGGCTGACCTATCTTAATGGTGTATAAATAACTCTGTGAAACTATTTTCCGAATTAAATAATGATAACTTTGATTTATATGCTGCTAAACATTATAGAAATCATCAATGCATAACGGCTGATGAATTTTATGACGATATAGCTAAATTCAAATATGTAGTAAGGCTTTTAAGGAGATACCGAGATACTGGTAGAATCCAAGAAAGATTATTGTTGAATCACATTATAACGATTTATAACGTATTCGATATTAGTGCAGCTAATAGAATGATATTTCATAGAGTAGATGTCAACCTTTGGCCTGCGCTTAAAACATTTTTAGTTTATTTAAATTATATACCAGAAAACACGTATCAGAATATAAATATTGATCTAGCATTAGCAACAAAACTAAAGGATTTATAACATGGGATTTTTAAGAGGACCAGATTTTTTCTACGCGATTCGTTTCTTACGATTGTTAACTACGAAGTGGGAAAATACCACAGCGTTTAAGTTAGGTGTAGTAGATAAGAACGGTAAAAAACTTAAGAAACCTGAAACTAAAGAAGAAAAATCTGCTTACAATTTATTCCACAAATTAGTTTTTAATGTTAAACGCTTGATAAATAAAATTCCACTTGGCAAATCGACCATTGCCTCATATGCTGCAGCGCTCTTTCTTATTAAAGAGCACACCGGTATAGATGATGAAAATTTAAAAAAGGTCATAAAGGAATCCTGCGGTTTGGATCTTAGCGATTACAATCCCGAAATCAATGCATGGTATTTGACAGAAAGTGGAAATATAGAAGAAGGAAAATATGCTCTCATCCGTGATATAGCATTACCAAAGACAGGCGATATGCTCGCACAAAAAGGTACTTTGGTTGAAGTCACGACACAGGCGCCGTATGATACTGTATTAGGTCATCCGGTTTTTAAAGCAACACACGTAAAAACACAACAAACAATATATATCACAGAAGAAGATATAACAAAATGAAAGACGAACAAACCACAACTGCTTCAATAGCAATAGCTGATCGTCCTTTAGGAAAGCCGAAGAAGAGAAAGTATAAACAATTTGATGTATCAAACGAAACCTTTAACCGCTTTGCTACAGGCCGAACAAAATTTGAAAGATGGTCTAAATATCTAAATTTAGAAGACAGAAACGAAAAATCAATTTACGATTATCATCGTTCATCGCATGGTGAATCTATAATAATTTTAAGGAATGAAGAAAACGGTGCGTTACGTGCCATAAGACCAAGATCGTCTAACGGGTTATAAAGGTAAATATTTGTATTTACTTTTTGTCGCATATATAGTATAATAGTTCCTTAATCAATTAAATAGATAAAACCGCCATGTCAATATTCGTAGAACAAATTTCAAGAAAACCAGATAATTATCCATGGACCGAAAAGTTCATTGAGGCAATGCACAATGGGTTTTGGACAGATAAGGAATTCAATTTCCAATCTGATGTCCAAGACTTTAAAGTACACATGTCAGATAAAGAACGAGACATGGTTACTCGTTCTCTATCAGCAATTGCACAGATCGAAGTTGCGGTTAAAACGTTCTGGGCAAACGTAGGCCAAAACCTACCTCATCCGTCTATCACTGACTTAGGTTATGTGATGGCAAACGTAGAAGTAATTCACAATAACGCTTATGAAAGACTTATCGATATTCTCGATATGGAAGACATCTTTGAAGAAAATCTTAAACTAGATATTATTCAAAATCGTGTAAAGTACTTGCGTAAGTATCTAAAGAAGCATTACAAAGATGCTAAAAAGCAATACGTTTATTCTCTTGTATTGTTTACTTTGTATGTAGAGAACGTATCGTTGTTTAGTCAATTTTATACTATTAACTACTTTAATCGTTTTAAAAACCAATTGAAAGATGTTGCTCAGCAAGTAGCGTACACTTCAAAAGAAGAAATGCTTCATGCTATGGTAGGCGTAAAGTTAATAAACACTATCCGCGAAGAACATCCTGAGCTTTTTGATGAAGAGCTTATCGAACGTATTCGTTCTGAGTGTGTTGAAGCATTTAAAGCAGAATCTAAGATTATCGAGTGGTCTGTAAATGGTTATCAATCGGAGAACCTCAGTTCTCCTATCATGCATAGCTTTATTAAAAACAGATTAAACGACTCGTTAAAACAAATTGGTATTGAACCAGTGTTTGACGATATCGATAAAGAATTACTAGATAAGACCTCGTGGTTTGATGAAGATGTATTAGGCAACACTGCCACCGACTTCTTCTTTAAACGACCTACTGAATATTCGAAGAAAGACAAATCATACGACGAAGACGACCTATTTTAAAGGTATAGATATATTATGGAAGATTACTATTGGTTAAATCGAGATTCACGCTTGTTTCTTGAGCGAGGATACTTAACAGAAGGTCAAACACCTGAAAAACGTGTAAGGCAAATCGCACTCAAAGCTCAAAGAACATTGGGCGAAGATGGATTTGCAGACAAGTTTGAAGATTATATGAAGAAGGGGTGGTATTCACTTGCCTCACCTATCTGGGCAAATTATGGGCTTAAACGTGGCTTACCCATTTCTTGCTTTGGATCTTTTATTGGCGACACTATGGAATCTATTTTAGGTAAACAGGCCGAGGTCGGCATGATGACTAAGATGGGTGGAGGAACATCTGCATACTTTGGAGAACTGCGTAGTCGTGGTTCTGAAATATCTGCAGGTGGTAATTCAAATGGTCCTGTACATTTCATGGAATTGTTTGAAACTATGACGAACGTTGTTTCTCAGTCTAACGTTCGCCGAGGTTCTTTCGCTGGTTATATGCCAATCGAACACCCTGACATCTTAGAGTTTCTTCAAATACGCAGTGATGGTAATCCTATTCAGAACATGTCAATTGGCGTAACAGTCACTGATAAGTTTATGAAAGAAATGATTGATGGCGATAAAGATAAGCGTAAGATTTGGGGTAAGGTTGTTCAAAAACGTTATGAGAGTGGTTATCCTTATATCATGTTTAGTGATACAGTGAATAAGAATAAACCAAAGGAAAGCGATAAGATCTATGCATCCAATTTGTGTTCTGAAATTTGCTTATCAACAACTGAAGAAGAATCATTTGTCTGTTGTTTATCATCTATGAATCTATTACACTATGAAGAGTGGAAAGAAACAGATGCTGTACAAGTTCTTACTCGTTTTCTTGACACTGTAATTGAAGAGTTTATTGATAAGACAGAAGGTTTACCATTTATGGATGCGCCTCGTAAGTTCTCGATGGAACAACGTGCACTTGGAATAGGTGTACTTGGATGGCACTCATTCTTACAATCTAAGAGTGTAGCGTTCGAGAGTTTAGAAGCTAAGATGCTAACCAATCAGATCTTTAGTCATATGGAAAGTGAAAGCTTGGCTGCTTCTGCTGAAATGGCTAAAACACATGGAGAACCTGAAAAGCTTAAAGGATCAGGTCGTAGGAATATGACAACGCAAGCAATTGCACCTACAACTTCAAGTTCTTTCATCCTTGGTCAAGTATCTCCTAGTATTGAACCACTAAATAGTAACTACTTTGTCAAAGATTTGGCTAAAGGCAAGTTTACATATAAGAATCCACATCTAAAGGAAGTATTACATAGCTACGGCCACGATACACAAGATGTTTGGAGATCCATTCTTGTAACAGGCGGGAGTGTTCAACACCTTATGTTCTTATCAGATCATGAGAAAGATGTATTTAAAACCTTTGGTGAAATCTCTCAAAAGGAAGTTATTCTCCAAACAGGAATACGTCAAAAGTATATTGATCAATCACAGAGTATCAATCTTATGATTCATCCAAAGACACCACCACGTGATACAAATCAACTTCTGATTTATGCTTGGGAACAAGGTGTAAAAACGCTGTACTATCATCGTGGAACTAATCCTTCTCAAGAACTATCGCGTAATCTACTTACTTGTACGTCTTGCGAAGGTTAATATATGTACGCGGAAAAACTATATTGCGCTAGATGCAGAATTTACGTTCACATCGAATTTGACGAAGACGAATCTCCCGACTTCTTAGAACCTAACTTCTGCCCAATGTGCGCAGAAGAATTTAACGGTGAACCAGAAGAGATCGAATGGGATGAATAAATAACTCCATGTGGAGTTACAAAGGTAAAGAGTTTACTAGTGAAATGATCGGTGACAATGTAGGATTTGTCTATGTTGTTACCGATACTTCTACTGGTATGAAATACATTGGAAAAAAGAACTTCTTTTCCAAAGTAACTAAACCACCTTTGAAAGGCAAAACTCGTAAACGTCGATCTTTAAAAGAATCTGATTGGAAAACTTATTGCGGATCAAGTGAAACCGTAAAACTGATTGTAGAAGAAAACGGTTTAGACCACTTCCATCGTGAAATCATTCATTTGTGTAAATCTAAAGGAGTGATGAGTTATATGGAATGTTACGAACAAATGAACACTCACGCTCTTCTTAAACCTGAAGAATATCATAATGCCTTTTTTGGCGGAAAAATCCACCGTTCTCATCTGAAAGCTTTAGATCCTAACGACTTTAGTTGATTTAAGGGTTTACAAACTGCCTAAACTGTGGTATAATCTAGTATAGATTTAACAGAATAGGAATAGAACATTATGATAATAGTAGACTACAGCGGTATTGCGATCGCCGCAATATTTTCACAAGATCGTCCGGACGAGGTTGAAGAAAGCCTTATCCGTCACATGATACTAAACTCCCTTCGGAGATATAACGTCAAATTCAGGGATGAATACGGGCCTATGATACTGGCCTGTGATAGTACATCGTGGCGTAAGGAAAAGTACCCTCAGTACAAAGCAAAACGCAAAACAGCACGTGAGGAATCACCACTCGATTGGGGTAAATTCTTTGGGTTTCTTAATGGCATCCGTGATGAAATCGCTGAGGAAATGGCTTACCCTGTAGTTCATGTAGACCGCGCAGAAGCAGACGATGTAATTGGTGTGCTAGTAGAATCTACTCAAGAATTTGGCCAAAACGAGCCAGTCATGATTGTTTCTTCTGATAAAGACTTTATTCAACTACATCGTTATTCAAATGTCAAACAGTTTAGTCCTATGAAGCGCAACTTCTTAAAGGTCGACGATCCTGTTTACTACAAGTTCGAACACATCTGTAAAGGTGATGTAAGTGATGGTGTACCAAATATGCTTAGCGCTGACAACACCTTCAGCGATGGTTTACGTCAAACACCTTTACGTACAAAAAGGATTCAAGAGTGGTACACCGCGCTTCCAAATCTGTGTGATGAAGATGTAATGACACAAGAGCAGTATAGAAACTATTGCCGTAACAAACTTATGATTGACTTAGATTGTATCCCTGCAGATATACAAGAAAACATAATGAATAAATATAAATCTCAACAAGGCAAATCAAACAATAAAGTCTTGAATTACTTAATAACTAAAAGATGCAGCTTGCTCGTTGAGTCAGCAAACGAATTCTTTACTAAAGAAAGATAGCAGATGTGGATACACGAAATATTCGAAAAAATATGTAATGAAGAAGATCGCGATAAGCGTATAGAACTGTTAAACGAAAATGATAACTTTGTAACAAGAACGTTTCTAGCTCTCGCTTATAACGATAAGATAAAACTAGCAATCCCTGAAGGTAAGCCTCCGAGTTTTAAACCTAGATCGACAAAAGGTGGATTACCTAGCCCGACAATAAGCGAATACAGCACAGTCCTAAAACAACTTAGGTCGTGTGTCACAACTACGCAGTCAACACAACTCGAAAAAGAAGCTGCTTTTACTAAATTAGTAAATATACTTCACCCTGAAGACGCGTTAATTCTTATTGCAATTAAAGATGGCAAACTATTAACGTTTAAGAGAAAAAAGTACTCAAAGATAACAAAAAGTTTAGCTGAATCCGCATTAAAAGATGTTACATGAACAATGTTATTTACATTTGCACGATATTTGATATAATTATAGTATGATTAATTGGTTTATAGATAAAGGAAACGAACTTTTCGACAACGTTGATAAAATGTTTGTGGTTGAAACACCACCTATAGTCGATAGGCAAATGGTATTTCCATTCTATGCCGCAATGTTAGAAAAGAAATGAACGTTTTTATTTTAGATAAAGATCCTGTTATTGCAGCTCAAGATCACTGTGATAAACATGTGGTCAAAATGATTATTGAATCAGGACAGATGCTGTCAACCGCTCATCGTATGCTTGACGGTAAAGCTGAAAAGCGGCGTTCGGTGTCAGGCAAAACAATACAGCAATATTACGCTTTGCCTGACGAACGTGAAACAACAATGTACAAAGCAGTTCATAAGTATCATCCTTGCACAGTATGGACTATGGAAACCCTAGAAAACTATCGTTGGCATTGGAAACTATTCGATGCGCTTTGTACTGAATATACGTACCGCTATGGCAAAACCCATAAAACAGATACGGTTCTACGCAAAGATTTGTTCTATGCGCCAGCGAATATTCCTAATGGAAAACTAACTAAGTTTCCATTGGCTATGAAAGCAAATCCAGAATGCATGTTTGACGATCCTGTCAAATCATACCGCGCTTTTTACAAAACAAAACAAAAAAGATTCAAAATGGCTTGGTCCAAACGTGCCACACCACATTGGTTTATTACATAAAATGCCTACATACGATATACACAATAAAAAAACCGGCGAAACAAAAGAAGTATTTTGTAACTATGCCGATAAGGAAAAAACACTAAAGGAAGAAGGTCCTGATTGGGAATACGAAATGTGTGCACCAGGATTAACTCTTTCTCAAGGCGCTGTCACTTTACAGAAGCGCGCTGGTAAAGAATGGAATGATGTACTAAAAGGAATTAAGAAAGCTTCTGATCCAAAAACGTGCACGATCGAAACAGATTAGTATTATGATAGAAGTTAGATATAAACGAAAAGGCCAAAGTGAAAGATCAGTATTATTTGAAAAAGATAATCTAGGAAAAGAAGATGCTAAGCATTACGCACAAGTATTGAAAGATCACCTTAAGTCAGA
>Ga0209502_10002174_pt1 | contig 16694 bp, 20 predicted proteins | sample ArcticOcean_MG_C_10_FD_187442 | JGI IMG/M metagenome (GOLD analysis project Ga0209502, IMG submission 187442) | Marine microbial communities from western Arctic Ocean - ArcticOcean_MG_CB11_90 (SPAdes) (version 2) | ecosystem: Environmental > Aquatic > Marine > Oceanic | place: Arctic Ocean...
AATCAAGGAATTAAAAGTCATGGGTTTCATTACCTTCCAATTTACTGTCTTCATCTAAAATGTGGAAAAGTGAATGGTCAAGCTTCGCCTTCCCTAACTACAATTTCTCAATCAGCTTATAAAGTAAATGCAGATCATGGATTTGCTCATAGAGCCATTGATCTAGCGTTTGATAAAATAATTCCAGCAGCAAAAGAATTTGGAATAGCATCTGTTGGAATAAGTCAGTCTTATAATTGTGGAGTTCTAGGATACCATACAAAAAATTTAGCTCTTCAAGGACTTGTAGGAATTGGTTTTACAAATGCTCCAGCTTCAATTGCTCCAGCAGGAGGGACTCAGGCAGTCGTTGGAACTAACCCTTTCTCTATTGCTGTGCCAGTTGACGGCAAAGTAAAATTAATTATTGATCAGTCAGCAAGCGTCGTGGCTAAAAGTGAAATTTCAGTAAGAGCAAAAAATAATGAATCCATTCCTGAAGGTTGGGCATACGGCCCAGACGGAAAAACAACAACGGATGCAAACATAGCGATGACCGGAACAATGGCGCCTAGCGGAGGGTATAAAGGTTTTGGAGTAGGATTGCTCGTTGAGATTATGGCAGCATGTCTTGGCGGAGGAGTTCTAGGAACTCAAGCCTCATCTTTTGCAAATGACGTTGGCGGTCCCCCATCAACAGGACAATTTTTTATGGCTTTTAACCCAGAGAAATTTAATGAAAGTTTTAACTCTCAAATCAATACTCTTTTGAATTCTATTGAGAGCCAAGAAGGCCCTCGAGTTCCAGGTTCATCAAGAATGAAAAATTTTGAGACAAATAAAAATTCACCCATTACTATTAAAGATACTTTATTTGAGACTATTTCGAAAATATAGTCTTCTTGTTTTTATTTATTTAATTTCTACTTTATACACCAATCTTTTTTATTATTTCTATCATACCTAACACCTAAATTTTTGTTAATTAATAAATCAGAAATATTAATTTGATTAATTTCTATGTGTGCCAATATTCTCCCATAAGAACCCCTATCGTAATTAGTAATTATTTTTACATTATTAGAATTATTTATAAGGTTATTTATTAAATCTCTTGCTTTAATCCCAAGTTCTTTTTCTTTTTCACACTTAGGTTTTGAGATCTCAGGTGTGTCTAGGTTAAGTAATCGTATTTTTTCTTTTTTAGGAATTGGGTTATCTAAATACCAAACATTGACATAGCAAGTATCCCCATCATAACAGAAAAGGTTATTACTTTGTCTAAGTTCAATTTTTGCAAATAATAATTGAGGAAAAACTAGTAAAAAAATAATTAATACTCGTAGCAAGTAAGTTCTCCAAGTGAATTTTCTTTGCATTTAAGAATTTTCTTAGCTCCTTTTTCATCTAATTTTTCTTGGTAGCCCTCCAGTGCTCCTGTTAACATTTGAACCTGAGACCTATTAAGTTCACATGAATTTATAAGAATTAAACTAAAAAGTAACAAAAGTATTTTAAGCATTAGTTTTTAAATCTACATAGTTTTTGTGATTTATTAAAATCACTTCTTGAAATATATTTAGACAATAAATTTTGATTATAAGTATCATTGATATAATTTTGTTTGCCTGATTTGTCGGCTAAATCTACCCAATATTTATCAATCATAATATAACAATACTGAGAATAAGGGTAAGTTACTTCATCAGGACTATATACCATGCCAGTAGAAACATCGGTATTAATTCCACTTTCTAACTGGATAGATATTGATTTAAAATGAAAAAATTGGTCGGTAATTCTATGAGTTTTGAACTCAGATTTATTGACATTTGTTTCAGTAGATGAGGTATTTTGAATTTTATTTTCTTCAATAATTTTTTTAAGAGTATCTAACTCTTCCTCTAAATTATAATTGTTAGTAATATATTCATTTTTAACATTTGATACGATATTTTCAGGTTTTGATTTAAAGAGCCAATGAGCAAAAAAAATTGAAAATATTAGTAATGATAACGCTAATATTAAGAGAGATCCATAAATTGCGTATCTTCTAAATATTATACTTCTCTGAAATTTAATTTTGTCTCTGGACCTATCATACTCATTATCAATAAATTTATTTACAGCAACATAATTAGAAGTTGTATATTTAATTTCACTCATCCTTAGTCTTTTTAGTAAAAGATGTATCGCTTTTCTTAATATTTAAAAGAGCTTCATCATTCGTATATAAAGGAACATGAACGATTTCTTTTTTTATAACTTCTTGTATTTTAGGAACTTCAACATATTCGATTTTTTGAACAGGAACTTCTTTTATGACTTCAACAATCTTTTCTATTTTTTTTTCTACAATTACATCTTTGAGCTTAGGTTTTCTGACATACTTATAAATCCCTACTAATAAATATCTAAAAGGTTTTTTTCCTTTTGGGAAATTTTTTTGCTTAAGCGAGGTAGACCTTAGTACTTCAGAGCCTATAGCCAATATCGTTCCAGTAACAGCTACAACAGCCGAAATGGATCCCCAAAAGAAAGCAGTCACATTATTAAAACATTTAGTTGTTATGTCAGCCGACTCTTCAACGCCTTGACAAGCAGGAAATAAAAATCCAAGATTTTTAGCAATAATATAATTTGGATTTGTTCTAGTTAAGCGATTAATTTTTTCTCTAATATCAATTATATTTTTTTCTAAATCAATTTTTTCAATAGTTTTTTCTTTAATGGAGGCGTACGCATTATTTAATTTTTTCAATTTAATATTTTGTTTAATTACAACTTCCTCCATTCTTTGTTCGTATTTTTTATTAATATTATTTTTCTTTTCTTTTAATAACTCTAAATCCTCTTTACTTAAATCCTGAATCTCAGTTTGAATATTAATTTGTTGATTTGAAACATTATCAATTGATGTATTTAATTGATTCTCTTTATTATTGAATTCTTGATTAATTTTATTAGTTTCATCTCTTAGCGTCATATTATTATTAGATAATTTTTTTTCTAATGAATTTATTTTTTCAGTATTAATCAATCTTTCTGCAAGTATTGAATCATTCTTTTTACATGATATTTTATTTTTTTTATCGACCAAAAACCCTACGCCGTAACATCCCACACTATTAGCAATAGGTTCGTACAGCTCATTATTTATTTTTTTCAAATTTTCAATTTTTTTTGTAATATTTTTATTTTCTTTTTCAAATAGATCATTAAGACTTTTTAATGACAATATTTTACTATTTGCTAAGCTGTTAAGTTGATCTTTGAAATTATCTTGTTTATTTGAAAGTGCGCCAGATGACGAATTAGTAATAGATAGATTTATACTTTTTATCTCATTGTTAATATTATTTCTTTCAATTTTTCTTTCACCGCTAAGTAAGTTCATTTCCCTGTCGTATTCTTCATTAATTGTATCTAATGTAAGGGTAGATAAATCTTTTATTTGATTTTCTAAAATATTTACTTTCTCCGACAATGTATTTTTATCTATGATATTTTTATCTATATTTCCTGTAACCATAGCTCCATTCATTTGAAAAGCTGTCATTAAAGTCTCAAAAGCTAAGAACATAATTGCTATTAAAAAAAAAGATCCAAAAATTCTCCAGATAAAATTATTCCCCCTATAAATAGATATAAGTAAAGGAACTCTTGTAAGTTCAATAATTGCAATAACAATAAATAATAATGGACTGATCAAACGGTTTAAAAAACTTACTTCTAATTCATTTGATCCTGCGTTTGCTATAAGTAGTCCTAAAAATATTGCTAACCCAGCAACACCAATTTCTATGACAATGGCAAAAAATAGTAAATAAGTCGAAGCTTCAGGATTTTTAATATTAAAATTTTTTGGTACTATTAAGGACACAGATAAATTTATGCTTTTTTTTATTCATCTAATATAAAATTATATTAAAAATTATAGCTATAGTTTATCTATAAATTTTTAATTTTTTGGTGCCGCTGACAGGAATCGAACCTGTTTCCTTTGAGTTAGTTAGATTTTTGGACTCTACCATAGACAGCAGCATTGGATGGTTGTTGAATTTTAATGGCCATAATCGACACGAGATCATGCTCAGTAAAGCTGTATGTAAGGAGCGTGAGATACCCCTTAGAGCAACTAATGACGTATTCATAGAGATTAGTTTGTTTAATGATGTGGCCCCCATTACAACTAATAGAATGCTTAACCCCACATCCACAATCATAAATATCTAGGGGGCTGATCACAAAACTTTTAATGGGACAGGTATAATTAATTCTTTTTAAAAAAATATCCATCGAGACTAATAAGTTTTTCTTTTTGTTCATTTAGGTTTGACGTCAATGCCATTTTTTTGAGGTAAGCATTGCTCCTTAGTCGCTGTTAAAGGTTTATTGAGTTCATGGACCCATACATAAGACCAGGCGTAAGTGGTCGGAGTATCAATACATTTTTTTCCAAATGAAACACCAGGTAATTGTATGGGATCTGCTGCTGCAAATAAAAGTGTCGTAACGAGAAAAAGCACAAATGTCATAATTTAAATCCTTTCATAGTGTGCGTGTAAATTGTTGCCTAGTTGTTTGCAGTAAGCCTGACCGATGGTTAAGGCATCATCGATATAAGGGGTATTCCAAAAATTTACAGGAATATCAAAAAAATCTTTTGCCTTAAAAGATCCGACATCTTCTAACTGATGAATATCAAGAATGCTCATTTGAAATCTTTGATAAGTTGTGTAGTAGCGAATAATTTCTTCTTTTTGAAAGCTCCCCATATCGAAAGTGATGATGTGACCAGACATGGCAGGCTTGACATAGATTACTCTCGCATTCTGCTGAACACCATTGTCTGTGATGGAGAGAATTTTATTTTTTAAAGTGTTAATTTTTTCATGGTTGGAAGTAGTGTAGAGGGTAAATAGTTGCTCAATGGAATTACAATCTTTTTTTACAATCCGAAAAAATAATGTATCCCCATAAATAATTTCTCCGTAAGTTGAGATGACGATGGAATCCTCATTGTATTGCTCTATTTCCCAATTATGGAATTTTTCTAAATCCTTAAATTCACCAGCCTTAGCCGTATGGAACAATAGAAAGGGGGTAACTAAAGCTAATATGACTAAAGAAGATGAAACTTGATTAGCGATTAAGGGGCAAATACCCCTTAATCTAGATAAACAATAAGTGAGGATAAAACGACTGAAGAGATCTCTACATATCGCCAGGCCACTCTTCAAAAAGTAAAGGAATACATAAAACTTCTGACTAATGACTTGGCTGGAGGATGAAAGGAAGGAAGCAAAAAATAGTAAAAATCTCTTCATCATTTAAAAATAGAGGAAAGATTATAAAATTATTGGGTAATGATTAAAAAATTTTCGACATCATTGGCCATTTCAGTATGATCAATAATATTAAGAAGTAACTCATGGGAAGCATATATCTTAAGTGTTTATCCCAAGGGTGAAAACCTTCAATGATATTGCCTCTTGCATGTAAGTATGAAGTTGTGATCGCAAAAGCAGTCGATATGAAAGCGAAGAAATAAGAAATTAAAATAATTAGATCTAAAGTAGTGAGATAATTTAATTTAGGAATATCCTCCCCAAAAACAAAATTATAGGCAATTAAGGAGAGTAGGGAACCTACGGTTAAATTTAACTTAGCTTCTATTTCCTTTGGCTTAATAAAAAAATTCGCAAAAGAAAGACATATAATTAAAATGATAGGTAAAATAATTTTTCCTACATAGTAAAAAGATTCTCTTTTTAAATCAAATCGATAAATTAATTTTTTATTGTTTTTGTTATCAGTATTATCTAAAGACAGATTATGCCAAATCACATCCCATTGATGACTCAGAAGAGTATTGGCTTTATCGATAGCTTTTTTTTGAATATAAAGATCAGGCTTTAAATTTACTTTATTAAAATTCAAATCAGCTATCACTGAAATAGTATCAAATGGAAAATCAGAAAACCTTACTACATTTTTAACTTGAAATTTAACATCGGACGATAGGGCAAAGTTATAATCATAATTAGTGTCATTGGTGATGTGAAGTTTTTTATAGTTTTTAATTTCTAAATGAGAACCAATCTCATCTGAATAAGCTTCAGGGGACCATATTTTATCTAATAATTTCTCAATTTCAGAATTTCTCTCAAAAGAACAATTAATGTCGTATCGATCCATAACTTCTTTTTTTTGATTGATCCATTTTCCATATTCAGGATTATATTTGTTTTTTAGGATTTCTGGAGGATTGGGGTTTTGGATAAACCATTCATTCAATAAAACCCTCGTTATAAAGTTATTTATCCATATAGGCCTATCCCAAGATGTCGTCATATGAAACCCTAAATCAGTATAACTGCTTTGATTAGAGATGCTTATATCCTTCAGGTCTAAGTTAACATCTATTGTAGGAATATCTAGAGAGGGCGCTGCTCCTGGATTAAAAGCACCAAGTACCTTCAACGATGATTCTTCTCGTGAAATACTTTTTAAGATTTTGTCACATACCTCATTGGCTTGTAAGTAAGTAGGTAATAAATAAAGAAGAATAAATATTACCTTAATCATTATTTCATATAACTTTTAAAATAGATTTAATTTTGACTAATTGCTCATCAAGTTTTTGTATTTCATCATAAATTTTTTCTTTTTCATGAGGAACGATTTTTGTACCACCAGAACTTTTCTCATCCGTTGATTCATTAATAGAATCCATGAGATCTCCCATTCGACCTCCAATAGACATCACCTCATGTGAAATATTTTGTACCGGAGATACTTCCTTCTCTTCAACAGAAATATAATCTTTTAAGAGGTTAGAAAAGGGAGTTTTGCCGTGGTACTTCAACATAGATTTTTCTAGATCTAAAACGTGTTTAAAGTGAATGTTACGGTCTTTATCATCTGGATCAGCACATTTATAAATATAAGATTTAGATTTTCCAGTAATGCTTTTAATATCGTCTTCGCTTAATTTATGTAAGATTTCTTTGAGAGTGTGTTCTATCGTAATAATAGTTTTGGTTTTTGTCATTCTTTAAACATAACAATAAAACTTATTTTAGTAACAAGCAAAGCTTTAAGTTTATGTCCAAATTTTATGAGCAATTAGACTAATAAGAAAAGGAATTTTATAAGATATTTACGTATGTCTAAAATTTCTATTTTTTCAGGATTTTCACCTGATTACTCAAAAGAAGATCAAAAAAAGAATTATTTCTTAAAAGAAGAAATATCGGATTTTTTAATTCATTTAGGTAAGAAAAGATCAGAGCTTAATATAGAAATAACAGAAGTCGTTGAAAAATTAAAGTTTTCAACAAGAACTGTTCAAATACTTGAAAAGGGAAATATTGATTTTATTCAATATCCTTTAAATTATTTTTTTGCACGTCAGTATGCAAATTTTTTAAATCTTCAATTTCCTGAAAATTTCATCATGAAAAATTTTAGAAAAATTGTTAAACCAAGAAAGGATCTATGATGACTAAATCAAACTTAATACGCCTCCTAATTACTTTAATAATTATGGGAATAGGGATGTTTTTGATTACTAATAAAGGGACGTCTCATCAAGACGCACCCCTTCAATCCATTTTAGAGGTAGAAGAAAAATTATAAATATTTTGAAATTATTCACTCGTACTCTCATAGGAATTTTTTTAATTAGTTGTACGAGTGCTGCTCAAGCCCGCACAGATGAAAACTTATATGGCCATTGGATACATCTGGAATCTAGTAAAAACAGTGTGGATATAGTTTATCCTACCAATACAGAAAACGGATTATTCATGTTTATCGTTGATCCTGAAGATCAATGTGATGCTAGTCTTGTTTATTCTAATTCTACTTTTAACTCACATGATTTAAAAAAACTCAATAATTCTTCTATCGATTGGGAAATTGCTGGTCAAAAATTCCTAGATAAATATGCAGGCACTATTAAAACTCAAGGATATGTCAGGATTGAACTAACTCATTTTTATAAAAACCATTTCAATCAAATCGAGGATTTCTTAGCGCCTAATGGGGTCATAGATTTTAGATTTTATCAAACTAATGCAGTTTCTTTCAATATGGACCTAACAGAATTTGAATGGAATGTTGATGGATTAAGTGATGCCCTGAACAGCGCCCTCGATCACTGTAATGGAAGATATTAATTGAAAGTTAAAAAAGACGATATTCAAATGATGGCTCTTTTAATTTTTTGTTTATTGATTTGTCTTATAATTTTGGAATTTTCTATTGGATAAAAATACAGCTCAAATATATTTCTTCTTTATTATTATTTTTCAAACAATCGTTAGTTCACTGCTTATTCTATTTTCTTGGATTAATCCTGTAGTTAATTACTTTTCAATAATTATGTGGATAACAATATTGTTAATGAGCTATTTAGTATTAATAAAATCTTAATATTTGAATATTTATAAGCTTATTATTTATATTTTTAGTATGAATTGCATACTTATAGCTATTTAGTATGGATATATTGTATCGAAATTATTTATCTATTATAATTAGTTTTAATAAAGTGGAGAAGGAGGAATATTATATGCACTATGCTACACCAACACTAAAAATCAATCATCTCATAACAGAATTTAATAATTTTCATAACTCAAAAGGATCTCAATCTTTTTTTAGAAACTCTCCAGAATCATATTACTTATATTTGCTTATCATGGATTCTCATTATAATAAAAATCCAATTTGTGTTGAATCTTTAATTAACCTGGTTTGTCCTAAATATTGTTCAAGACAGACAGTAAAAAATATCATTGCTTCAGCTCTTGATAGACTTTATATAACAAAAAGTATTGATGAAAAAGATCACCGCAGAAAATTATTTGCCCCAACACTAGAAACTATAGAAGAGTTTGAAAGTTGGATTAATCAATCTTTTGATAATTCATAAATCTATCTTATTAAATTTAGGGTAGAGATTATTTAATGATAAATATATTTCACGATAGATGCTGTATTTATTCTTATAATAATCTTTGTATTTTTTTTGAGGCTTGACTAACAAATAATGAGAATTAAATTTTTGTGCCTGTGAGTAATCGCTATAAAGATTAACCGCCTTAGCTGCAAGAAAAGCTGCGCCATGTGACGACCCATGATGACCTACGATAATCTTAAGAGGCTTTTGTAAAAGATTAGACATTATTTGCATCCATACTTGACTTTTTGAACCTCCATCTGATGCAAAAAAATTTTTAACAACGATATTATTTTCTCTGATGACATCTATGTGATGATAAAATGCAAAACATACTGATTCAAGAAAAGCTATCCATAAGTCTTCAATAGAATGATTTAGGGTTAATCCAATTATTGTTCCTTTGGCATGAACGTCATGAATAGGTGTTTTTTCTCCTAAAAAGTATGGAAGAATTGTACAGGTGGTTTTTAGAGACTTTCTCTTGGTGATTTTTTTATCAAGTAATTTATGGCTAATTATTTTTTTTGTATCTAGTTGTACTAAATCAATAAACCAATTTAACATTGACCCTGATGTAGCCATGCACCCGTTTGGCATATATAAGCCAGGGATAATATGAAAATCATTAAAAAGCCTAGTATCTTTAAAAGGCTTTTTGGAGGATATCATTATATCTCCCGCTCCTCCAAACTTTAATAAAACATCACCAGGCTTAACAACGCCCGCCATAAAAGCTGAAACTATATGGTCTGCACACCCTGCTATTACAGATATATCTTTTGGCAATTTAGTTTTTTGTATAATTTGTTTTTTAATTTTCCCTATTATTTTCTCTGAGTGGTTAATGGGCGGCATCCATTCCTTTTTCATTCTTCCCAATTTTAATAAGTAATTAGTAAATTTTTTTTTTCTAAAATCCATTAATCCTGATTCTAATGCCCAATTATGTTCTATTGAAAAAATACCAGTTAAAATAAAATTAATGTAATCATATGAGCCCATAACTATATGAATTTTTTTAAAATTTTTAGGTTCATTAGTTGCTATCCATAATAACTTAGGTGCAATCAATTGTTGATTCACTCCACATTTAGTTATTTTTGTGAATTCTTGCTTTTTAAAGTCGGTGGGAAAAATTTTTTTGATTTCTTTTTCTGTACGTGAATCACTTTGCTGAATACTGAAACGTAATGGTTTAAATTTTTTATCTAAAATAATTAAAGCAGGCAACATACCTGTAACACCTAATGATTTAATTGAGATTTTTTTTATTTGAGCATATCTCCCAATTTCTTTTAAAATAGAAATAGTATTTTTTTCCCATTGAGATGGATCTTCTTCCGCCCATCCTGTTTTTTTTGAAATTAACTTAGTGGGACGAGAGGTTTTATAAATTACTTTGTTATTCTTTGTATTTAGAATTATGCCAATTGTTGACGTTGTACCAATATCAACACCAATTGTACATGTCATTTATCACGAATATCATTAACTTTATCCATAAATTTTCTAACTCTTTCTCCATCTACTTGATTCCACGTATTACCTTTGTATTTTAAGGATGTTCCAACAACACAACCATCAGCTACTTTAAGTATTTCGTCTAATGTTTCAAATTTAACTCCTGTATTTGCAAAAACTGGCACTAGGTCTTTAACTGCTTCTTTAGCTAATATTAAATTACTTATATCAACACTTTCTCCTGTAATTGGACCTGAAACACAAATAGCATCAGCAGTTGAAGAAAATACAGCACTTTTTGCTTTTTGACTTATATCTCTATCTCCTAATGGGGCTGCAAATTCAGCGTTAATATTAAATAATAACTTAAGTTTTTTATTACCTAAATCAGATCGAAGTTTTAAAGCTTCAGCTGCTTTTGGCTCCCATAAACCCATATCTGAATCGTAGACACCAGTGAAAACTTCTCTTGCAAAATCAGCTTCTGCCACACATGCTAAAGAAACTGTTGCTACAGGGTCCCATAAATAATTAATACCAAATGGTATTTTAATTTCTTTTTTTAGCTGGCCTATTACATAGGACATTGCACTAAATGTTTCATTAGATGCTTTCAGTAGATAAGGTCTATCACCTTCGTTACCAAACATTACGGAGTCAATGCCATTATTTTGTAAATTAATTAGGTCTTCATGAGCCACATCTAGAATATAATCCATTCCTTTAGATCTATCGTAATGTGCAGATCCCGGTAAAGGTGGTAAGTGAACCATACCTATAATTAATTTAGAGTTTTTAAAAATAGAATCAAATTTTCTCATTTTATATAAATTAAGTAATTACCTCATTAAAAATAAACTTAAATTAATATATAGTAAATTTTATTTTTTTATTGGACAAACTTTATCTATATTAATTAGCGATATGACTTAATAATTTATATCGCTTCTTCACTATTGATATCAAACAATAATATATCATTTGCATTGAAATAAATATTTATACTTTCTCCTATTATTAAATTATGAAATTTATTTAATCTAAAATAAATTTTTTGATTATTATTTTCAATCGTTGAAGATATTAAATGATCATGACCATGATTTTCAATTTGTAGTATCTCTACTTTCAGAGAAGCCATCTCACTATTATTTTTTTCAATATAAAAATTCTCTGGTCTAATTGAAAAATATACTAAGTCTCTATTTGTGAGACATTCTCTTTTTAATTCTATATTTAAACATTCCAAATTATGGGAATGATTTTGATGTTTAATATTTGTAGTTAAAATGTTATTTACTGGATTAGCTATAAATCTTGCTACAAAAACAGAATTAGGTTTTTCATAAACTTCTTTCGGTGTTCCAATTTGAAGAATATTTCCATTATTCATTATACAAATTCTTGATGCCATCGTCATAGCTTCAATTTGATCATGTGTAACATAAATAAAAGTCTTTGCTAAATTTTTTTGTAATTTTATTAATTCATGTCTCATTTCAACTCGTAGCTGAGCATCTAAATTTGATAATGGCTCATCTAATAAAAAAGCAACAGGATCTCTGACTAAGGATCTACCTAAAGCTACTCTTTGACGTTGACCTCCTGATAATTGACTAGGCTTCCTATCTAAAAGTTGATCTATCTTAAGAAGATTTGACACCCAATGAATTTTCTTTTCCATTTCCTCATGACTCACTTTTCTTAATTTTAAAGAGTAAGAAATATTTTTCCTTACGTTCATATGAGGATAGAGTGCATAATTTTGAAAAACAAATGCCATATTCCTATCTTTTGGATCTAGCTGGGAAATATTAATCTTGTTAGCTATGACTTCCCCTGATGTAATATCTTCTAATCCGGCTATCATTCTTAAAGTAGTAGATTTTCCACATCCGGAAGGCCCCAAAAGGACAAAAAATTCATTTTCATAAATCTCTAAATTAATATTATTGACAGCAACAGTCTCATTAAAAGTTTTATTTAATTCTTTTAGTTGAATATATGAATTTTTATTCATCAGCTCTGTTCATATATTTAAATAAAGGAAAAATAATAACGCATATTATGATCAATAGTAAAACTGACATACTTGCTGCTTCGCCAAGGTTTAAACTAATAAAAGCAGAGCGATAAATATAATAGCTAATTAAATCAGTCGCTTCACCTGGTCCCCCTTTAGTCATAATATAAATTAAATCATAAGTCTTAACTGCAAAAATGAGACGAATTAATAAAGTTATAATTATTACAGGTCTCATATAGGGCAGAGTGATGTCTAAAAATTGTCGGAATTCGTTAGCGCCATCAATACGAGCTGCTTCATACGGTTCTTCAGGAATAGAAGCTAAACCAGCTAATAATAAAATAATCATAAATGAAACTTGGTGCCATATATCTACAAATATAATTGTCACAAATGCTATTTGAGGATCGCCAAGCCAATTTACAGGAGATATGCCTAAAAATCCTATAAGATAATTCACGATACCTAGCTGAGGATGTAAAAACATTCTCCAAATAAGTCCTACAACTACAGGATTTATTAAGAGAGGTATTAGTAAGATAAAATAATAAATATTTCTGAATTTAGTTACTTTATTTAATAGTATAGCTATAAGAAATCCTAATAAAAATTCAAATAATACAACAAAAATAACAAAACTAATTGTTACGAAAAAAGAATTTATAAACTTGGGATTATTTATGACAGAAAAATAATTTTTTAATCCGGTAAATTTATCTAAATCTCTATCAATGAGAGTGTAGTCAAAAAAACTAGTAATAATTGATATGGTGATTGGAACAAGAATTATAAGCACCAAAATAAGAATAGCAGGCGATGCGAGTAAATATCCGAACCGCCTATTATAATAACTAATTTTATTCAAAAGTGATTAAAATTATCTTTTACCGTCTTTAGCTGCAAGTGCCTCTAATTCATCATTCATTATTTTTAAAGCTACAGCTGGATCTTGTTCTCCAATTACTGCCTTCGATAGCTCTGTCCCCATGACTTCTACGAATTGCGGAGTATAAGTAAATAATGGAAAGTTTTTTGCAGTTGCGAGCAGATCTTTTAAAAGAGGATAATGATCAAATTGTTCATTAAGATCAGGATCATTAAAGACATCTTTTCTAGTAGGAGCACCGCCTAATGCAGCTCTTCTTTTAGCTATATCTGGAGACTCCACCCACTTTAAAAATTCCCAAGCAGCTTCAGCATTAGGACTTGATTTTGGTATTGACCAACCCCAAGCTCCATTTAAGCCACCTTCACCAGGTACTGGAATTAATTCCATTTTTCCAACAACAGCAGATTGCTCTGGATCATTGTAGGAATTAAGAAAAAAGTTATATGTTAGATAACTATAAGCATTTCCTTGTGCTGCAACGTTAAAGGCTTCATCAAAACCAAAGCTCTCAGCGCCCAAAGGACCATAATTGTTAACCATCGAAACATAATCTTTTAGTGCTTCTAATGCATTATTTGAAGTTAACAATCCATTCCAATTATCATCATGAAAATCTCCACCTCTAGCAAAAAGATAATTTGACCATTCCATTGCTATTGGATCCGCTTTCCCCCCTTGATTAACCACACCATAAAAACCTTTGTCTTTATCTGTAAAGAACTCCACTTGATTTAGATATTCATCCCATTCAGTTGGAAGTTTTAATTCCATGCCATATTTATCTTCAAATTTTGCTTGATTAGAAGAATCATCTAATAGATCTTTTCTTACTGTTAAACCCATAGCGTAATTATAAAAGGGAAGCATATAAGTTGTATCTCCAATTCGACCAGTTAAATCCATAAGTGAATCAAAATAAACGGAAGTATCAAATTCATCTTTTTTGATAAAATCATCTAAAGGCATCATCCATCCGGCTTTATCAAATTCACCTACCCAATAAAAATCTACAGGCATAAAATCATAACTTCCGGTGGAAGCAATTAATGAAGGCACGAGTTTAGGGTGCATTTCACCGTAACCCATAACTTCAAATTCAACTTCAATTCCAGTTTTTGCAGTAAATTCAGGCAAGAGCTCCTGAATAAATCCTGTGTCTGGAACATTTTCCATAACCGCTCTTAAGGTTACGGCATTGGCATTCATATTAAATATAAATAACAAACTAATTAGTAGTGGTATTGTTTTCATAATAATTCCTCCTTATTAAGTAAATTATTATAAGAGTAAAAATTAGTTAAAATAATATGATTATTATTTATAATTATTATAAACATTTTATGTCTTTAATAATTCTTTATTTTCAGAGTATTTTAATTTGTGTAAAATTTTAAAATAATTTAAGCTTAATTAATAAGTGGATAAAGATTTTTTAAATAAAATTGTAATAGTTACAGGAGGAGGAAGTGGTATAGGTCGTTCTATCTGTTCATCCTTTCATAAACTTCAATCCATTGTTTGTGTTACTGATTCAAACTTTGAAGCAGCAAAAAATACACAAAAACAATTAGGAAAAAATTCTCATGCATTTAAATTAGACGTGACGAATAAAGAAGAAATAAATGTAGTCTTCGATCAAATCGCTACTCAGTTTGGGGGATACGAAATTCTCGCTTCAAATGCCGGAGTTTCAACGATGAATTATATTGAAGACATAACAGAAGAAGAGTGGGATTTTAATATGAATGTAAATGCAAAAGGAATTTTTTTAACTAATCAAGCTGCAGTTCAATATTTTAAAAAAAATAATATTAAAGGCAAAATTGTTAATACGGCATCATTAGCAGGTAAAGTGGGAGCCCCTTTGCTCACTCATTATTCTGCAAGTAAGTTTGCAGTTGTTGGCTTTACTCAAGCTTTAGCAAGAGAGGTAGCTAAATATGGAATTCGAGTTAATGCAGTCTGTCCTGGTTTTGTCAAAACAAGTATGCAAGATCGTGAAGTTCAGTGGGAAGCGAAATTAAGAAAAATTTCACCTGAGAAAGTTATGCAAGAATATATAGACATGACTCCTTTAGGTCGTTTAGAAAAACCAGAAGATGTTGCTGATGTAGTTACATTCTTAGCCAGTAATAATTCCCGCTTTATGACTGGGCAGGCAATTAATGTTACTGGCGGAATATATACTACTTAGTTATTATGAAAAAAAAGGAAAGTTTAATTGCACACTCTCTATTAACTTTTTTCTCTCTTTTAATTCTCTTACCTATAATCTGGATATTTAGGACTAGCTTAGTTGATAAGCTAAATGCTTATAAAAACCCCCCCCAGTTTGATAAAATAGATTTAACAAATTATTTTGAAATATTTATAAATTATCCTTTTGCGAATTACTTTTTTAATAGCATTATTATTGCTTTTGGTACTACGCTCCTAAGTCTTCCTTTAGCTACTATGATCGCTTATTCATTTGCTCGATATAATACAGGAGGAAGATTTTTAAGATTATCAATTTTAGCATCTCAAATGTTACCCCCTATAGTTTTAGTATTACCAATTTTTTCTATATTTTTGCACTTTCAAATGATTAATACTTATATTGGGTTAATCCTAGCTCATTCATCAATTACATTACCTTTTCTAGCTTGGATTATGATTTCATTTTTCTCTAGAGATATTTTAATTTTAGAACAAGCTGCAAGAGTTGACGGAGCAACTAGGCTCCAAGCATTTTTAAATATTACAATACCTTTAATTAGACCTGCATTAGTAGCCTCTTTCTTATTAAGTGTTATTTTAAGCTGGAATGAATTTTTATATTCATTGATTTTATCCGGTCGTGATACAAATACACTACCAATCGGGCTATCTACTTTACAAACTCACAAAGGTGTTGAGATTGCACTTGTAGCAGCAGCAACTATGATATCAATTCTACCATCCTTCATAATATTGCCTTTTATTAAAACGCATTTAATTAGAGGTTTGTCTCTCGGGGCTTTAAAATAAATTCTCTTAGAGAAGAGGCTTTAATTTTTGCTTGTTCCACATTTCTGCATATTTACCTTTAAGTTCTAATAATTCTTGATGGTTACCTTGTTCAATAATTCTCCCCTGATCAAGAACAATAATATTATGTGCATCAGCTGCCGTTGATAATCTATGAGCTATCACTAAGGTTGTTTTATTTTTAGAAATTAATTCTAAGTTTTTTTGTATTTCTTTTTCTGTTGTTGAGTCGAGAGCGGACGTAGCCTCATCAAAGAAAAAGATAGAAGGTTTTTTAAGAATTGCTCGTGCAATAGCGACTCGTTGTTTTTCACCACCAGACAATTTCAAACCTCTTTCTCCTACTAAAGTATTAT
>Ga0209502_10002178_pt1 | contig 16676 bp, 13 predicted proteins | sample ArcticOcean_MG_C_10_FD_187442 | JGI IMG/M metagenome (GOLD analysis project Ga0209502, IMG submission 187442) | Marine microbial communities from western Arctic Ocean - ArcticOcean_MG_CB11_90 (SPAdes) (version 2) | ecosystem: Environmental > Aquatic > Marine > Oceanic | place: Arctic Ocean...
ATTGCATGTTATGGGACTGCTTTCACCAGGCGGCGTGCACAGCCACGAAGAGCAAATCTTCAGTCTGATTAAAGTTGCGGCCGCCAAAGGCATCAGGAAAATTTATCTGCATGCATTTCTCGACGGCAGAGACACACCACCACGCAGCGCCAAAGATTCCTTGGCTAAAGCGGATGCACTGTTCGCGGAGCTTCAATGCGGCCAAGTGATCAGCGTCAGTGGGCGCTACTTTGCTATGGATAGAGACCGCAACTGGGACCGACTAGAGCGCGCCTATAATTTGATGGCTCTCGGCGAAGCACCATTTCACGCAACCACTAGTGTGGAAGCATTGGAAAACGCGTACCAGCGTGATGAAAACGACGAATTTGTACAACCAACCGCCATACACCCAACAGAAAATACGCCATTTCGCTTATGTGCTAGGGATGCAGTGGTGTTTATGAATTTTCGGGCTGACCGTGCGCGACAAATTACTCGAGCGATGACTGAGGCTGAGTTCGACGGATTTCCTCGTCGCTCATTTATCCAACCCGCCAATTTCACCACACTAACCCAATACGCCCAAGATCTAGATCTGCCCTGCGCCTTTAATAAACTGCAGTTGCTTAACTCTTTTGGCGAACATCTCCAAAACAAAGGCATGAAACAACTACGCATTGCAGAAACTGAAAAGTACGCCCACGTGACATTCTTTTTCTCTGGCGGTCGCGAAGACAACTTCGACGGTGAAGAGCGTCTGTTGGTGCCATCACCAAAGGTCGCAACCTATGACCTACAACCAGAAATGAGTGCAAAAAAAGTCACTGACGAGCTCATCGAAGCGATAGAAAATGGCCGTTTCGACACCATCGTTTGTAACTACGCAAACGGCGACATGGTGGGCCACAGTGGCAAGCTACAGCCTGCGATCAAAGCTGTAGAAACCTTAGATGATTGTTTGCTGCGATTACGGCAAGCAATAGAAAAAAACCAGGGACAAATGCTTGTCACTGCAGACCATGGCAACGTAGAACAAATGGTAGATCCTAAAAGCGCTCAAGAACACACAGCACATACCAGCAACTTGGTGCCTTTAGTTTATGTGGGTCCGCAGAAAATTGGTTTGCGTGACGGCGGGTCGCTATGCGATGTGGCGCCAACTCTCCTGGATCTTATGGGGCTGGATATCCCTGCAGAAATGACGGGAAAATCTTTAGTGACTGGAGACCGGCCGTAGTCGAATCACGGCGAATTTTTTTGCAGCGACCCCCTAAAATGACTAACTTCTATCGTTGGCAATCATTGAATCGCTACAGCAAACCTTATGGCCGCGCTCGGTTCATTGGACGTCTGCTGGCAATTTTTTTAGCAGTATTTTTACTGCCAAACCCCAAAGCATTCAGCGCAGAGTCTGATGGCAATATTGAAGAAAGCACGCTGGCACTCCAACAAACTCTTGATCAACTCAATGCGTTAGACAAATGGCTTACCGAAGCCGAGCAAGAAAACAATCAGCTGCAATCTCAGTTGCGTGAACAAGATAAAAAAATTGGCGTACTGAGCAAAAAGACACGACAGGCCGAACAAGAATTATCGAAAGCAAACAAAGCTCTGAATAAATCTAACCAGCAAATAGACGAGCTAAAAACCCAGCAAAGAGAGCAAAGTAAAGCGGTATCCACTCATCTACGCGCCGCTTACCGTCTTGGTGGGGACGACTTCATTAAGCAACTACTGAACAAAAAATCACCAGCCGATCTAGATAGACTAATCCGTTATCACGGTTACTTTGGCGCAAAGCGCCTAAACCTAATTGAAGGCTACCAAGATACCTTGCAGCAATTAGCTGATAGCGAAAAAACTCTTACCGAACAGAAACGGCAACGCAACAGCTATTTGCAAGCACTCAAAGAACAACGCCAAGAAATGCGCAGTCAACGTAGTGGCCGCGCACTATCTATAAGCAAGCTTGCGCAACAAAAAAAGAATAAGTCTGAACAACAAAAAACCCTGCTTGCAGACAGCCAACGACTTCAAGCACTGCTACAAAACCTTGAGCTAGAAGCAGCAGGATTTGACGATTCAAGTATTGTCGACGCCAAAGGCGATCTACCCGCACCACTGCAGGGGTTGTTAACACACCGGTTTGGCGAACAACGTGCAGGCGGACGCTTGAGCTGGCGCGGGATTAAGATCAAAGCAGATTTAGGCACCCCAGTAACGGCAATATTTCGTGGGCGAGTAGTTTTCGCAGACTGGCTGCGGGGCTTTGGTTTAATCACTATTATTGACCATGGCGAGGGTTATATGACCATGTATGGCTTTTGCGACACCCTGAGCAAAAAGACAGGTGATTGGATTGAAAGCGGCGAAATGGTCGGCAGCGCCGGCAGTAGCGGTGGCCAAGACGAACCTGGCGTATACTTTGAACTGCGCGAGGACGGCAAAGTCAGCAACCCCGCTAAATGGTTGCGGCTCTAATTTTTTAATCCAAAAACTCGCGTTTTTCTCTAAAGCCGCCAAACAGCGAGTTAAAAAGTGGCCTAAACTCTTTACCACTTGGTTTATGATCAGAACTGAACTCATAAAGCCTTTTTTCTATGATTTTAAAACCACTGCCATTAATCAATCTACTCGTCAGTATGATCACCGGCATACTTCTGGGCATTCTCGTTTTTCAGTGGTACTTCTCGCGCCACAACTCTGCCGTGGAAACCTTCTCTGCAGCGCTGAAGCAGATTGATGACAACTACGTAGAAGACATAAACCAACAAGAACTAGTGAGTTATGCCGTTAAGGGAATGCTTGTTGGCTTGGACGAGCATTCTGAGTTGCTAGATCAGCAAAGCTATGCAGATCTGGTCAGTCGTAGCGAGGGTAAGTACGGCGGCATCGGGATAGAGGTCAGCCTATCCAGCGATTTCTTTACGGTGGTCTCAGTCATACAGAATACCCCGGCAGAAAGGGGCGGAATACTGCCTGGCGATATCATCAGAGCCATCAACGGTAGCCCCGCTAAGGGTATGAATATGGCCAGCATGATCGAAAATATGAAAGGCGCCATTGGAGAATCAGTAGCGCTACTATTAGCACGCCCAGAACAACCGGATCTCATAGCCCTAACCCTTAAGCGCGAACTGATCACCACCACAAGTATCAGTTACAGAAACTTAGCGGGCGGCATTGGATATATCCGCCTTTCAAGTTTTGACCAGAACGCCGGTGAGAATCTTAAACTCAGCCTAGCAACGCTCAATCAAGATGCACCTTTAACCGCGTTAATCCTTGATCTGCGCAACAATCCAGGCGGCATACTGCAATCTTCAGTAAGTGTGGCGGGTGTTTTTCTAGATGGAGGGTTGGTCGTTTCTACACAACAACTATCCTCTTTTGTGGCAAATGATCCTAACACTACCGCCTACTTTGCAACTGATGAAGACCAAACCAACAGCCTGCCCGTAGTAGTATTAATCAATCAGGGTTCCGCGTCGGCTTCTGAAATAGTAGCTGGGGCGCTGCAAGATAGAGGCAGAGCAACAGTAATCGGCAGCACCTCTTTTGGCAAAGGCACCGTACAATCATTGCTACCGCCCCTTCCTGATGCCCGAGTACTTAAACTCACCACTGCTTACTACTACACGCCAAATGGGCGCTCCTTCCATAACTCAGGTATTGAGCCAGATATTATTTACAGCGCGGATAAAGAAGATCTAATAAATTTTGCTTCCGCTCATTTGCTAAAAAACAAATAGCGGGCATGACTGAGCGCCAAAAGAGGCGTGTACACAGTGATTTCTTTGCGCAGACAGCGTGATAAAGATTGTTGCGGGAGGGGGTAAGAAGGCGGTGGACAGTAGAAGCTGGCAAAGGAGGATCCGGACAAAAAGCAAAAGCAGCTTCGCTATTAGCTAGGAATGGAACTAGTCAGTACTCGTTAGCACTAATACCGACTAAGAAAATTTGCCCTAGGACCTTTGATCTAAAAATGCTTGGCCTTGAGCCACATCTAAAGTGCCTTCATAAATTGCACGACCAGTAATAGCGCCCAACAAAAGTTCAGTCTGGGAGGCAAAAGCCTCTTTCAACACTTGCAAATCTTGCATGTTAGTCACCCCGCCGGAGGCTATAACCGGCACGGTGGCAACCTGAGCAATTTCTAATGTGGCCGCAACATTCAAACCTTCCATCATGCCATCGCGATCAATATCGGTATAAACAATACCAGCAATTGGTAGTTGGCCTGCCTGACGAGCTAAATCGAGTGCCTGCAGTCCAGAATCTTTACCCCACCCTTGGGTTGCTGCAACACCGCCGCGAGCATCTAAACCCAAAATAACTTGGCCCGGATATTTGTGCGCCATGGTGGCTAAAAAATCTGGATCCTCAATGGCCTTGGTGCCAACAATAACTGCACTTACACCTACATCAAGATACGCATCAATGATCTCGGCGCTGCGAATACCACCACCTACTTGCACGGGCACGTCACCCATTGCCGCAACCATTGCGCCAATTAATGCCGCATTTTTTGGCTCTCCAGCAAATGCGCCGTCTAGGTCAACAATATGCAAACGACGACCGCCCTGTTCTTTCCAATGAGTGGCCATAGCAACCGGGTCGGTAGAGAACACTGTGGATTCAGCCATGCGGCCTTGGCGCAGGCGCACACATGCGCCGTCTTTTAAATCAATCGCAGGAATCAGCAACATAGGTTCTAAAGACTACCTTTTGTAGACGGCACGATACCCGACATGCGCTCATCGGCGGTCACCGCCATACGAAGAGCACGACCAAAGGCTTTAAACAAAGTCTCAGCCTGGTGATGAGCGTTATCGCCCTTAAGGTTGTCTAGGTGCACTGTCATCATTGAGTGATTGACCAACCCCTGAAAGAATTCACGCAAAAGGTCAACGTCGAAATCACCTACACGGGCACGGGTATATTCCACCCCATAGTGCAGGCCGGGACGACCGGACAAATCAATAACTACACGAGACAGAGCTTCGTCTAGGGGCACGTAAGCATGCCCATAACGTGTAATACCGCTCTTGTCGCCAATCGCTTCATTAAGCGCCTGACCTAGAACAATGCCCACGTCCTCTACCATGTGGTGAGCGTCCACCTCTAGGTCACCGGTGGCCTCAACGTGAATATCAATCATTCCATGCCGAGAAATTTGCGTCAGCATATGATCAAAAAATGGCAGGCCGGTAGCAAAATGACTGTCACCGGTTCCATCGAGATTTACGCTCAAAACGATTTGGGTTTCGCTAGTATCCCTTGTTATTTTTGCCTGACGCACTTTTTTCACCTGCGGTTATGCTTTAAAGGCGGGAAGTTTAACGGGGTTTGCTTAAGATTACAGTCTTGGTTTGCACCAGTTAAGACGAGTCCATGTACTCACCCAGGGCGAGTGCCCGTGAAAAGCGGCTAAAGAAGATCCATTATGTCGCCATGGGGCAAAAATCGATTGCTGGTATTTGCCTTAATCCATACAACTAAATCTACGGGCACAGCTTTACGCTTCTTCAACACTCGCACCAGCGCAACCACAGGAGATTTTGCCTCCGCCTTCCAAGCCTGATGGCGCATTTCACCTAAAGTGAAGAATCGAACCAAGCTGACAATTGCAGCATCGTCCAAGTCAGCCACAGCATCTTGCCAGCCTGGGTGTTGCAGTAACGGGGCTAATGCATTGATCTGATCCTGGCTGAGCGCCACTTCGAAATTACTTGGCGCAGCGCTGCCCGCCAACTCAACAGACTGAGCCAGTAAATCAGCCGCAATGGGCTTTTTCCCAGCGTTAGTATTAAAATCGGTTGGATCAAAAGTATCTACAGACATTGGGGCCCCAAAAAATATTCAGTTGTCGTAAAAGACCGACATTCGGTCTGAATCACCATCATAAACGATATGGCTTTTGTAATACTGGCGTAGATGAAATTTTTCCGAACTATTCGCATTTTAGGTAAATGAAATTTGTACAAACCTGTTATGACTGTATTTTACAACTATCGCTTCAACTCAAACTAGAAACACAATTAACTGTTCATTTTAGAGAACTAATTATATGAAACTCTTATTTCGACTCATTGCTGCCGCCGTGTTAGTGGGCATCGTTTCAGCCTACATTTACTTTAAAGATGGGGAGCGTTACAAGGCCGATCTTGAACTCTACCTTAGCGAGACTAGTGACTATCAAATTAGGGTTAACGGAGATATCCAATGGCATATATGGCCAACATTAGGGTTATACGCCCAGAATATTAGCGCCACTGATAGCGACGACAAAATCCACGTTGGAGGGCTCACACTAAGGGCCCAGTTCGGTAATATTTTCTCTGCAATAGACTCGTGGCAAATTCATCAGTTTGTTTTAGAAGACGTACGCATTAACTCCGAAGGCAGCCAAATGGTCTTAAACAAGCTAGAGATCAATGATTTTCGTCCGAATGAGGCTAGCCCATTCTCCATGGATTTAGCCTATACCTCTCCAGAGCCAGATGCTTCCACCGACACAATGACACTGCAGGGTCAGGTTACATTTACTCGGTTAGAACCGACAAATAGCGCGCACAGCGTGCGAGTTGAGTTTAAAAAAACCCAGCTCACAAGCAATTACGCTTCAGGAATTTGTAACGGCGAGATCACCGATAACTTGGTGCAAAGCAGCGCTACCAGTGCGGCCACAGACTTAATATCTGTAGCTGATGTTTTGGCATTTGATGCAGAATTTTCTTGCGCCCTGAGCAGAATCCAAGCAGGCGACACTACCCTTACAAATGGGCAATTGGTCTTACGCCAAGTTGCTGGCAAAAGCACAATGTCGTTATCGTTTGCAGACTTCTTTGGTGGCAAATTTCAAACCGATATATCTATTGACGTAAATACCAGTCCAATTCCATGGGAGATATCTTTCAGCGGTTCAGAAATTGACAGCCGCAAACTGTTTGCGCTTACGGAAAGCAAGCTAAACTGGCAAGCACCACTTAGCGCTCAAGGCAGTTTCAAAATGTTTGGCAATACCGAACAAGAGCTAGCTGCAAGCGTTGTAGGAGAGGCTAAATTGGATGGTGGCCAAGGCAGTATTGATGTCAGCCAAATCAAAAAGGCCCTAATACTGATCAACCAAGTCGCCGGAGCCGATAAACCCGTCGAAGAATTGCCTGACCAATTGCAATACAACAACTTGCAAGCCGCGTGGACGATCATTGGCCCAGCCAATACAGTGGTATTGGATTTAGATAACCTGAGGGCTAGCGCCGCAGGCCCTGTCCAGTTCCTCGAAAATAATCTATCTTTGATTGGCGACGTTGTAGTTCAAACTCCACAGCCCGGCCAACAGATTAAATTGGCGCCTGTTTTGCTCAACGCACCTATCCCGTTCAACTGTGAGGGCAAATTGGCAGAACCTTCGTGTAAGCCAGACACCAGTGCGGTAGGTAAATTGTTGGTACAAGTGGTGAAACACACACAACAAGATAAAGTAAAAGAAAAATTAGACCAAGTGATAGAAGAGCAGGTGCCAGAACAATTCAGAGAAGCCGCTAAACAGCTCTTAAATCTCTTCGGGAAGTAAAAAAGGATGGGTTATTGATGGATTGGTTTGCGCGGCAATTACTTGATTGGTTTGAAATAAATGGCCGCAAGGATTTGCCCTGGCAAGCCGACATCAACCCCTACCGAGTATGGGTGTCCGAGATCATGTTGCAGCAGACCCAAGTTGCAACGGTCATCGACTACTTCAACCGCTTCACTCAGCGCTTTCCTAATATAAAGAGCCTGGCCCAAGCCAACATCGACGAAGTACTGCACCTTTGGACGGGGCTGGGTTACTACGCTCGGGGCAGAAACTTACATAAGTCTGCCCAACTCATAGTAGAAAACCACAAAGGCCAAATGCCTAACGCACAAGAAAGCTTGGAAGCACTGCCTGGCATAGGGCGGTCTACCGCAGGCGCCATAAGAGCCATTGCCATGGACCAGCAGGGCGTCATTATGGACGGCAACGTAAAGCGTGTACTGGCCAGATTTCATGGCATAGAGGGCTACCCTGGAGAAAGTAAAATCAGTGCACAAATGTGGCTGCACGCCGCAGACCACACCCCGGCAGCGCACACAGCAGATTATACCCAGGCAATAATGGACTTGGGCGCCACCTTGTGTATGCGAAAGAAACCTGGGTGCGCTGATTGCCCAATGCAACGCAAATGTGTAGGTCATGCCAAAGATATAGTGCACCTGCTACCCACACCTAAAGCAAAAAAGGCCAAGCCGTTACGGAGCGCACGCTTTTTCGTTGTAAGCCTGTCAAATGGCGCAACGTTAATGGAACAAAGGCCAGCTACAGGGCTGTGGGGTGGTTTGTGGAACCCGCCAGAACGCGACTCTGAAACTTCCATAGGCGAATATTTGGCGGAGTTAGGCTTAGATATAGCAGCCGCAAATCACCACACGGCAAAGGTTTTTCGCCATACGTTCACTCACTTTCACTTAGATGTAGAACCAATTTATATATCACTACAAGACCAGCCAGAACTGGAGGTGGCAGAGGCAAATACTCGCTGGGTGCTTCCAGCCCATTTGGAAAATAACAATGAAGCCATAGGATTGTCCGCCGTAGCGGTTAAACTACTGGCGCCGTTGGCAGAAAGCCAAAGCAAATAGGGCCTATACGCGGATAAAGGAATAAAGACAGCATGACCAGAATGGTAAATTGCGGTAAGTATGAAAAAAAACTGCCCGGATTAGAAAAACAGCCTATTCCAGGCGCGCATGGTGAAAAAATCTTTGCAGAAATCTCTGAAAAAGCCTGGTTGGAGTGGCAAACCCTGCAAACTATGCTGATCAACGAAAAGCACTTGAGCTTAATTGACCCCGAAACACGCAAATATTTGCTCGGTCAGATGTGGCGTTTCTTCAAAAATGAGGATGTAGACCAACCAGAAGGCTATACACCTGCTCAGGAAGGTTGACGGGAAGCCGCGACATCGGTTTAATACGCCGCTCGCTGCCGACCCACGGCAAGCAGTATGGCCTGATAGCTCAGTCGGTAGAGCAGAGGATTGAAAATCCTCGTGTCGGTGGTTCGATTCCACCTCAGGCCACCATTTCAAATACTTTAAAGTTTTTAACTCCCTGATCAGCTTAGGAATTTCCTAAAACTGGTTCGCTGGAGTAGACAAAATTGAGGACATTAAAGCATCCCTCGTATACCTACCGTAAAGGTGGCGTTTATTATTTCTCAAAAGCAATTCCTAAAGATTTAGCCTCTTTTTACGCTAAGCCTCGCATTATCAAGTCACTAAAGACCAAGTCTGCAAGTCATGCTAAGACCGCATCAAGGTCGCTATCTTCAAGATTAGAAGACTACTGGCTAGGACTCAGACTTCAGCAAGCAGAAGTTCCAGCCTCGCATTTGCTTGTGGTTCCCAGAAAGCAGTTGGAATCTACTTTTCCACCAATAGAAGAAGCTTTAGAAATTTACCTACAGGTAAAAGGTAGAGATAAAAGTAAGCTATTTTTCAGTCACGCTAGAAGAAATATTTCTTATCTTGTTTCCTGTCTTGGATCACGTCCTTTGGATTGTTATTCATCCGCAGATGCCGCGACCTTGAGGGGTTGGTTAACAGCGCGGGGGCTGAGTAGTGCATCGCTTGTTAGAATTTTTGGGGTGATAAAAGCCGTCATTAACTTTTGCATCAAGGAGCAAGGTTTAGATTGTAAGAATGTATTTTCAGGCGTTTATCTTCCTTCAGAGACAAATAAGAAAAGAACTCCTATAAAAACGGAAAAGCTAAAAAAATTACAAAAAGAATGTATCCGTATAGACGATGATATTCGGTGGCTAGTTTTGTTGATTAGTGACACTGGTATGCGTTTATCGGAAGCTGTTGGATTGTTAGTTGATGATCTAGCCGTAGATGATGACAATCCGCACATTATAATTAGACCTCACCAACACCGCCGATTGAAAACAGAATCAAGCGAGAGAACAATTCCTTTAATTGGAACCTCCCTCTGGGCTGCCAAGCGTATAAAAGAAAGTAATCCATCTACCTTTTGCTTTAGCCGCTACTGCAGTCAGATCAACTGCAACAGTAACTCTGCTAGTGCTGCAATAAATAAATGGATCAAAACAATAATAGGAACTGACGCTGTTATCCACGGCCTTAGACACGGCTTCAGGGACAGGCTAAGGGCCGTAGAAGCACCGACAGATATGATTGATCAGTTAGGTGGGTGGAGTATACGAAGCATTGGACAGGGTTATGGGGAGGGTTATCCATTGGAAATAATGCAACGTTGGATGGAAAAGATAACAATAAACTAGTTTGAAGTCAGCGTTGTCTACTCCAGCGAACCAGTTTTAGGAAATTCCTAAGCTGATCAGGGAGTTAAAAACTTTAAAGTATTTAAAATGGTGGCCTGAGGTGGAATTGTTTCCTGCCGTCAGCACCAAACCCTTGATGAGCTTCGGTATATCAACAGCTTACGCAATCTCAGTTCACTGTCAAAGGCGCAAAAGTGTCTACTATTTTGTCTACTGTTAAACCTTTTAGAGCTTCTCAGGCTAGGGGGAGGCAGGTGACCATGCGGGTATGGCTGGTAGTAACGTATTGGTAAATATTTTAAAGCCTGTAAATATTGTAAATCTTGGCAATACGTAGAGGTGTGGTGTGGGGATTTTTTGGAGTTGTAAACCCTATTTTCTAACACTTGTTAGGTTTTCTAGTAATGGTTGGTTAACAATTAACTCATTGTTTTTGTTATGTATTTCAAGGATAACAGACCTATTTATGATATAATTAGACCTTCTACTTTGCGCATTGATAAGGCCCGATTTGACTGTAAAAACAAACACTCAACTAGACTATTCCAAACCCTTGGACGTTCATAAGTGGTCTGATTATCCAGAGGTAAATAACTTTGTTAATCAGATCTGGGATGAATACTTATCAGCTGAATTCCCAGAACAAGCAGGTAGAGGGAAGCGCCCTAAAGGCCCACGAAAGCAACAATTCAAAGTTGTGCTATTGGATCTGTATGTTGCGTGGAAAGAAGATCCAGACCTACTGATTGGCGTGTCACTAGAAAATGGGGCTTATAAAGCCAACTCCAGATATAACAAGCTGCACATAAGCAACAAGCTACGAGAGGTACTGCGTCACCTTGAAAGCATAGGTTTGATTGGGCTGCATTTAGGACGAGAGGGAGCTAAACGTTCAACCCGCATATGGGCAACAGATAATCTAATCAAACACTTTGAAGAAGCTAACCTCAATCTATTGACCATCAACCCACATGAAGGCAAAGAAGTCATTGTTCTTAATATTACTAATGAGGCTGGAGAAAAGAAAAGTATTGAATACAGAGACGAAGATTACGCTGAAATCCCTCGTATGCGTGAAGAGATGCAGAGATACAACGCTCTATTGAGGCGCTCTTTCATAGATATTGGAGACTTGGAGAAACCCATTTACCAAGATCAACACTGGAATAAAAAATTCCAAAACTGGGAAACACGGACAGTACAGGTCAACCACTTCAATAAGTTTGTTAGGCGCATCTTTTATAGGGGTAGCTGGGAATATGGTGGAAGACTACACGGAGGTTTCTGGCAACAGGTTAATGAGGATGTAAGAAAGAAGATTCTTATAAATGATTTCACAACGGTTGAATTAGATTTTTCTGGTCTTCACATCAACATAGCTTATGCATGAGAAGGACTAACCCCACTCTCTGAAGATGCCTACCAAGTAGAACCAATCTTCAATGTCCCAGCTGAAGAACAAAGAGAATGGATGAAATCTCTGAGTCTTATGTGCTTCAACGCAAAGAACCTCAGCGGTGCTTACCAAGCATTCGGGGCGATCAAAAGACAGGAACACAAGCAAAGAGTTTGACCAACGAAGAGCTTGAAAGGCTTTTAGATGCATTCAGAAGCAAACATCCTCACATAAAAGACTATCTGTGCTCAGATCAGGGTGTAAGTTTAATGAAAATAGATGCTGAGATAGCAGCAAAAGTGGTCAACCATTTCACAGATAAAGAAGAGCCAATTTTATGCATACATGACTCATTTATCTGCAGAGAACAATTCAAAGAAGAGCTTGTTCAGGTGATGAATGAAAAAGTAAAAGAGACTCTTGATGGTTACACGGTTGGAATCAAAGCAAAGAAACATGTTTTAGATCTAAAACCCTATAGCACTGAAGGGATTTTTAACGTCACAGATCTAAAAAGTATTTATTTAAAAAGCTCAAATAGAGAGACTAAATGTTCAGGTTATACGGCTAGGTGGGATGAACATAAATATTGGTTACATATGATGGAGAACCCTATTTATGCTCTCTATTAGTACATTTACATTGCCCGGACTTTTATTAGCCTAATGGGTCAACTAGCAACGTATTGACTATCGTAAGGGAAAAATGTCTTATCCTATGATGCGTATTAGTACCGTTGCTAAATACTTAACCTTTATCTGCACATTGGCTTTGCTCAATGCCTGTGGCGGCGGATCTTCGGCTGTGCCCACTTCTACGGTATCCATTTCTAGTGCTAGTTCTGTTGAGCTAAATAGTACTTTAGATTTATCTTGGTCTTCAACGTCTGCTGAGTCGTGTACAGCCTCTAATGGCTGGACGGGTGTTAAATCCACAAGCGGCTCAGAGGCATTAACATTGTCTTCTGCAGGTAATCAGACCTTTACTCTTACTTGCCGTAACAGCTCAGGATCTACTAGCCAAAGCGTTGAAGTTGAAGTCTATAGAATCGTAACTGGCGTGGTAGTAGACGGCTATATCACTGGCTCTTCTGTGTTTTGTGACACTAATGGGAACCTCTCTCTAGATGCTGGAGAAGAGTCTGTAACCAGTGCAAGCGACGGTAGTTTCTCTGTAAGAGCGGTGACTTGTAATCTGGTCAGCCTTGGTGGCTTTGATACAGATATGAACAACGCCCTAGATGATCTGTTGCTTGTAACGCCCCTGAGAGCCTCTCAAGCAGTAGCAGTAGTCAGTCCAATTACTACCGTCGCATCCTTTATGGATAACCCTGAAGACTTAAACGCTATTTTAGGCGTTGATCCTTCAATAGATCTAATGACAACAGACCTTGTTGCAAAGAAAGGTACTAGCGATGAGTACGACCTGCTTTATGAAAAAGGTAATCAGTTAACAGTCCTAGCCTACTCGCTACAAAAGGCTACAGGAGAGGTTGGCGATGATTCAAAGGATGCCTTCTCATCTATTACAAAGGTCTTAGAAGACACTTACGAGCTTTCTGAAGGCAAGGTAGACATAGAATCCAGTGCCTTTATAGAAGCCGTTGTGGACACTACAGCGACTACCTCAGAGGCTACTCTTTCTGTTGAGAGTAAAACCAATCTCACTTCTGTACTTGTAAATGTTTTACCGCTCATTCAGGTACGAGAGGACAATAAAGCCAGCCAAGACATCTTGAACTTCGCAACAGATACGCTGCTAAACGACATTGAAAAAATAGCTGACGGCAGTGCAACAACTGCGACACTTGAACAGTATACAACCCAAGCAACTAGCTACATTGCTACCTCTCAAGGCGGCACTGCTTCTGACTACGCTGTCAGCATTAGCGCAATAGAAGATTCAATAAGTACTCCAGAAGATACGAATGTTCTAATTAAAATCATCTCCAATGATGACTATGTGTCTGATGGTGGAGCGATTGAAATAACATTAGCTGAAGCCACTTATGGTTCGCTAAGCTTAGATGCTGACAATCAAGTGACTTACACGCCCTTGGCTGACTACACGGGCGCAGACACTTTCACTTATACATTAAAACAAGGTGAGCAAAGTTCAACCGCAGAGGTTACGGTCACAGTCACTGCCGTAGCGGACGCGCCTAAGCTATCACTGACTTCAAACGCTTTGAGCATTGCAGAAAACACATCAACTGTAGGTACATTCAAAGCCACAGACGCTGATGGTGATGCATTGACCTATAGCCTGAGTGGAACAGATGCAGGTAAGTTCAGCATCTCCTCAACAGGAGAGCTTAAATTAGAAGCTGCTGCAGACTATGAAGGCCAGAGCAGTTACTCACTTACTATCTCAGTCTCAGATGGCACAGAGACAGTATCAGAAGATCTGATCATTGCTATCACTAATGTGTTTGAGACAGCGCCTGCGTTGACTCTACCTGCAACAATTAGCATTGCAGAAAATACATCTATTGTGACTCAAGCAGTGGCTACGGATTCAGAAGGCAGCGCACTCACTTACGCTCTGAGTGGCGCAGACGCAGCTACATTTTATTTAACTTCTACTGGTTTGGTGTCTTTTAGAACCGTGCCAGATTATGAATCTCTGAGTAAGACTCAATACAACATTACCGTTACGGTGACTAATGCAGGAGGCTTAACAGCCTCAAACGCAATGGTTGTAAACGTAACAGATATATCTGAAAACTTTTTTGATACATGCCGTTTTGGGGAGTGTAAGTTTGAATAAATTACTACTTGGAACGTTGTTGGCTTTTGCCTGTTTTAGCAGTTTTGCAGATGATTTAAAGGTGGCTGATGATTTTAAGTCAGGGGACTTGGTATCAGCAGATACGTTTAATCAGATTTTTGACACTATTGAAAATATCAACCGCACAGTGGTGGATTCTGACTTAGTGGGTGTTTGGTCTTGTGATGCAATGACTACGCGAAACACTACTGGATGGTCGAGTAAAAGCTTGTTTTATATTTTAGAAAATTCCCAAGTGAACCTAACAGCATCTTCCTCTGCAACTAGTCTAGAGAGCGCCTACACAATCTCAACTTCAAGCCCTAGTCCATTTAAAAGAACTTTAGCTTCAGCGTTTAGAGGCACCTATATTTTACACAACAATAAACTGTTTACGAAGCAGGCAGATGAGTCAGAGGCTAGAATTTGGGATGTAGATATTATCAGCTCAACTAGATTTGAGCTTACTTTTTTAGAAACCAGCGCCCAATCATTTCCAACTAACTATGCTAGTTTCATAACTTGTGACTCAGCAGAAGCCGTACCAGCTTCTCCAACTTCACCAACTGCCACGAATAATAAAACTGGCATCAACTTAGCTTGGACTGATGCAAGTTCAGATGAGACAGGTTTCAAGGTTTATAGAAAATTATCCAATGAATCTGAAGCCAAGTTAATTGCAACACAAATAGCTGTTACTTATTCAGATACTGATCTTACTGAGGGTCAAACCGCTTATTATTACGTGACAGCTTACAACGACAATGGTGATTCAGCTAAGAGTAAGGAAGTCAGTGTGACGTTAGATGGAATTCTGCCAACGGTGGTTTCTGTTACGCCTATTAATAATGCGGTGCTAACTGATGCTGATGTGGACTTTTCGGGCACGCGCTACGGAACTATATCATTGGCTATTACCTTCTCTGAAAATATAGAAATAAGCTGTATAAGGACAAAATCTATGGGGCAGTGCGACGACTCTCTTACGGGTGGTATATATGGGAATAATAATGTCACGGGGGCTATAGCTATCGCCGGTGGTGACAATGCGTATTCTTGGTTAGGTAAAGGCGCCAAGGGAACTACGTTCATCACGACTATCCCATGTACTGCATGTAATCAATCAGATAATACTGACAGTTTCGACATTACCGTTAGATCTGAAAAGATCAAAGATGCAAATGGTAATTTTATGGCAGAAGACTATACGTGGAGCTTTACTATTAACGACACGAGGTAGTTAACTGATTTTAAACGGAGCTATGCTAAGAAATTTTCAACTTGTGGCTTTTGAGGAACGTGCAGATGTAACTCTTGATAGAGCCCTAGAGGCTGTCGTTTCTTCCTTTAAAATAGGTGACTTAGACTATACGAAGATACAATTTAGAGAAGTAGACATGCTTTATATAATATTTGCCTTGAAGGATGAGGTTTAAAGGACGGCGCCACTTACTCATATATTAAATGAACGTCACTTGATGCAGGAAAAGGTGGGTTAAGTCTTGTATACGCTCCCCACCGTGGGTTTGGTGATGGCGAAAGAACTCTTAGCTAACATTATAGCTGCATAAAGTAGCCCCTACTTTCGTCGCAAAACAATACTCAGTTTGTAAAAGTTCTGGGGTGGTATAAGAATTCCTAAAAGTTCTATCACCACACCTCAACGTATTGCCAACCCCTCATTGGTTTACAACTTCAAAACCTCTCAAAATGTATGAGCTTGCCTATATATAGGTAGGTACTGGCATGGCTTCCTGCCTCCCCCTAACCTGAAAAGAATTCATATGTTCTGTAACTGAGGCTTCCTATCCCCACACCAAACCTCAACGTATTGCCAACCCTTTATTGGTTTACAACTTCAAAACCTCTCAAAATGTATGAGCTTGCCTATATATAGGTAGGTGGGGGTATGGCCTCCTGCCTCCCCCTTACCCTTGATTCAGATATGTTTAGTTTGATTCGCTATCAAAGAATATCAGAGTATTATGTTTACCCTGTGTTTACTTGAGATATTGATAGGAAAGAGAGAGAGCTTATATTCTTCAAGTCATTGAAAAGTATGAAAAAATTTGGTCGGGACGGCACCGACTGAATAAATGCCATAACTGTTTGTTTTTATTGAATTTATAAGTGAGTGATTGGTTCTTATACCGTCATTTATACCGACACTTTTCCCTTAAACCAAGCATATTCAAC
>Ga0209502_10002180_pt1 | contig 16672 bp, 10 predicted proteins | sample ArcticOcean_MG_C_10_FD_187442 | JGI IMG/M metagenome (GOLD analysis project Ga0209502, IMG submission 187442) | Marine microbial communities from western Arctic Ocean - ArcticOcean_MG_CB11_90 (SPAdes) (version 2) | ecosystem: Environmental > Aquatic > Marine > Oceanic | place: Arctic Ocean...
ACTTATACTTTAAGTGGTACATATGTAGATTCAAGTTCAAATTCAGACGGATGTTTACATGTATCTACTTTAGTATTAACAGTTAATTATAGTTCATCATCAACAGAAACTACAACAGCTTGTGATTCCTATGATTGGAATGGTATGACGTATGATTCGACAGGTATTTACACATACTTAGATACAAATGCTGCTGGTTGTGATAGTACCATGACTTTAAATCTTACGATTAATTATAGTTCATCATCAACAGAAACTACAACAGCTTGTGATTCCTATGATTGGAATGGTATGACGTATGATTCGACAGGTATTTACACATACTTAGATACAAATGCTGCTGGTTGTGATAGTACAGTAACTTTGAACTTAACAATAAACGATAGCTACTCAGGCTCAGTAGATATTTCCGCTTGTGATGACTTTACATGGGATAGTGTTGTTTATGATTCAACAGGATCATATACTAATGCCTATATTGGTGCAAATGGATGTGACAGTTTGATGACTCTAAACTTAACAATAAACAATAGCTCAGTAGGTTCAGTAGATATTACAGCCTGTGATGACTTTACATGGGATGGTGTTGTTTATGATTCAACAGGATCATATACTAATATGTATACTGATGCAAATGGATGTGACAGTTTGATGACTCTAAACTTAACAATAAACAATAGCTCAGTAGGTTCAGTAGATATTATAGCCTGCGATGACTTTACATGGGATGGTGTTATTTATGATTCAACAGGATCATACACTAATACATATGTTGGTTCAAATGGTTGTGATAGTTTGATGACTCTAAACTTGACTATAAATGAAGGACCTATTGCTGAAATACTTTATAATTCTTCATTAGGAACTCTTACGGCAAATAATATTAGCGGTAGTATTCCTCCTTACAGTTGGCTTTGGAATACTGGTGAATTAACACAATCAATTTTGGCTGATACATCTATTTTATCTTACTGGTGTGTTGTTACTGATTCTTTAGGTTGTATTTCAGATACTGCATACTACTTTTTAATACCAACTGGTGTTGATGAAGTTTCACTTACTAGACTATTAATTTATCCAAATCCGGTTGTAGACGTTTTAAATATTGAGTTTGAATTTAGAAACAATCAAAAAGTTGAATTAAAGATTGTAAATATTTTAGGTGAGGTTATGTATTCTGAAAAAGTTAATCAATCAGAATTATCATATTCAAATAAATTTGATTTTTCAAAATTCTCGAAAGGATTATATTTTATAAAACTTAAGCTAGACAAAAATATTATAACTCAAAAGGTTATTCTTCAGTAAATCTATTAAATTATATAAATAAAAAAACCCGTTATATACGGGTTTTTTTTATGCCTTATTTATATTAAACATAATATATTTATATACTAATTAAAAAATTGATAATATGAAAAAGATAATTTATATACTATTAGCTGCTAGTTTTTTTTCTAGCTGTAGTAATAATTTAGATGAACAGAAGATAAGTGAATTTATTATAACACATTTTGCTGAAAAAATTGGTGGAGAAGATGCTATTGATAAACTTAAGGAAGATGCCGGAGATTCAATTATTATGTATAATCTTTCTAATGGATGGATCGGAAGACCAGAATGGGTAAATGATAATAGTAAAATTAAAGCTGAATGGTTTTATGAGGATTCGCTTATAGCTGAAGTAAAGAATATCGAAGTTTTTGGTAACGTTGCTAGCGTTTATGGCAATGTTAGTGCCTATATTGGGGGTATAAAAGTTCAAAGATCAGGTTTTCATTCAATTGTTGGAAAGCAAATGGGGAAGCTAGTATTTAAAAGACATTCATGGGTTAATTGGAATATTAATAGATCGGCAAATTCTTTTGTTTGGCCATCAACTGAAGTTGAAGGAGCTTTAGCTATGTACAATAGTATGAGATATGCAATGGCTAATCTTAGAAATAATGATGCATTAGCTTATTCTGATAGCTTGGTTGCATTAGATTCTACATTAGCTGTTGCACATGTTGGGAAGATGCACTACTTATTCTTGAATGGCGAAAGAGATAAGTTATTATCTGTTATTGATGAGATTAAACCAAAATTAGCGACAGCTTCTATAGCTGAAAAGTATTATTTAGAAACCTATGCTCCGGTATCAAATAGAGCTGAAAGACTTGAGAAGTATGAAAAAGCATTATTGTATGCTTCAAATGACCCTTTATTAAGAGGTTGGTATGCTTATTTTTTAGAAGATTTAGATGCTAGAATCGAAAATACTAAAATAGGTTTAAAAAGATTTCCGGAAAGCAGTCTTTTAAATAATATGATGGCTTATATTATGATTGATAAAGGAGACTTAGAAGCTGCTATGAATTATTTGAAAGTATATATAACTGTACACCCAGATGAGCCTAATGCTTATGACTCTATGGGTGATCTATTACTAAAAATGGGAAAAGAAGCTGAAGCAAAGGAAATGTTTTTAAAAGCGTATGATATGAGTAGAGAACTTACAACTGGAGTTGAAAATTTCTTCGATACTTCAAAAGAAAAAGCTAATAAATTAAACTAGAACTATAGCAGATGTAATTATTTGCACTATTAGCAAAAAGATTATATATTTGTATTGTATTAAAAATTTGGAGAAGGGGCATCAAGCCCCTTCTTTAATATAAATATGTTGACGAAAGAAAATATATCAAAAGCAGCTAAAGAAAAGATAACTGATATAGGAGGTTTTCTTGTAGATGTGAAAATGAATACTAATAATAATATTACAATTCATTTTGATAAGAATGAAGGAGTTCTAATTGAAGATTGTATTTCTGTTACAAAACATGTGGAAAGTATTTTTGATAGAGATGTTGAGGATTATGAGTTAAGTGTTTGTTCTGCAGGATTATCTCAACCTTTTAAGGTAAGTGAACAATATTTAAAAAATATAGGAAAAGAAGTATCTATTAAATTAAAGGACGGAAAAAGAAAAAGTGGAGTAATAAAATTTTTTGATGAAAATTTAACTCTTGAAATATTGAAAAAGAAAAAAAAATCAAAAAAAGATTATATTATTGAAGAAATAATAATCCCTATTGATCAGATAAAAGAAACAAAATTGAAAATAAACTTTAAATAAATTATTAATGGAAGTAGAAAATCTTATTGAATCATTCTCTGAATTTAAAGATGTAAAAAACATTGACAGAGAAACGATGATGAATATCCTTGAGGATGTTTTTAAAGCAGTTTTAGATAAAAAATATGAAGAAGCTGGTAATTTTAATGTTATTATTAATGTCGATAAAGGAGATTTAGAGATATGGAAAAACAGAGAAGTTGTAGCTGATGGTGATGTCGAAAACGATATCGCTCAAATTTCTCTTACAGATGCATTAAAGATTGAAGACGATTATGAAATTGGAGAAGAATTATCTGAGCAAGTTAGTTTTGAATCTGAATTTGGTCGAAGACAAGTATTATCTATTCGTCAACACCTAATTGCTCGAATTCATGAACAACATAGAGATACTCTAATAAAAAGATACCAAGATAGAATTGGAGAAATTGTTCATGGTGAGGTTTATCAAATTTGGCGAAATGAAATTTTACTTACAGACGATGAAGGAAATGATATGTCCTTGCCTAAAACTGAGCAGATCCCTAGAGATTACTTTAAAAAAGGCGAATCTGTTAGAGCTGTGATTAAGGATGTTAATGTTAAAAACAATAAAGCAAATATTATTCTTTCAAGAATTGCTCCTGAATTTATTGAAAGATTATTCGAAATGGAGGTTCCTGAGGTTTTTGATGGTATTATAACAATAAAAAAAGTTGTTAGAGTTCCTGGAGAAAGAGCCAAAGTTTCTGTTGAATCTTATGATGATAGAATTGACCCAGTGGGAGCATGTGTGGGAATGAAGGGCTCAAGAATTCATGGAATTGTAAGAGAGTTAAAAAATGAAAATATTGATGTTGTAAATTACACTGAAAACTTACAATTACTAATAACTAGAGCATTAAGTCCTGCAAAACTTACTTCTGTTAGTATAAATGAAGAAACTGGTAGAGCAAAGGTTACTATGGATGCTGATCAGGTTTCATTAGCTATTGGAAGAGGAGGTAATAATATTGGTTTAGCTGGAAAGCTAACTGGATATGAAATTGATGTATTTAGAGATGAAGATTCATTTGAGGACGATGTAGATATAGATGAATTTAGCGATGAGATCGAAGCTTGGGTTCTTGATGCTTTAAAAGCAATTGGGTGTGATAGTGCTAAAAGTGTTTTAGCAATTGAAGCAGATGATCTTGTTTCTAGAACAGATTTAGAAAAAGAAACTGTTGATGATGTTTTAGCTGTACTGAAAGCTGAATTTGAGGATTAAAAAAAAAATATGACAGAAAATAAAAGCGTTAGAATAAGTAAATTAGTAAAAGAATTTAATGTCAAGATTGACAGGATTCTTGATTTTCTTGAAAAACAAGGTTTAGAAGGTTTAAACCCAAACTCTAAGATTTCATATGATGTTTATATGAAATTACTTGAAGAGTTTGATGCTTCAAAAGCAGCAAAGATTTCCGCACAGTTATTAGCTAAAGAAAAAGAATTAGAAAGAGCCGAAGAAATAATAAAAAACCAAGAAATACTAGAATCTAAAGCAAAATTAGATGAAGAGAAGGCAATAGCTAAAGCCAAAGCAGCTGAGGAGGCTAAGCAAAAGGAATTAGCAAAAGAGAAAGAGGTTAAAAAAACATCTCCCAAGGTAATTGGAAAAGTAGATTTAACTAAAAAGAATGATGTAAAAAAGGATATTAAAGTAAAAGATACTCCCTCTACTGAGGCTAAGCCTGAGGTCAAAAAAGAAGATGAAATAATTAAATTTAAATCCATTAAACTTAAAGGATTAACATCTGCTGGAGAGAAGATAGATTTATCAAAGTTTGATACTCCTAAAAAGGCTACTTCTAACTCGGAAGAAAATAAAAGGAAAAGAACAAGAATTATTAAGAAAAAGGTTGAGCCAAATAAATTTAATAAAAATAGAAAGTCAGCACCTAAAAAAGTAGTTGAAATTTCTCCTGAAGAAGCACAAAAAAGAGTTAGAGAAACTTTAGCTAAATTACAGGGGGGAGGAAAGAAAACTTCTGTAAGAAACAGAAAAGAAAAAAGAGAGGCACACAAGGCATTGTCAGAACAGGAGCAAGTTCAGAAATTGGCTTCTGATAAAAATATTAAAATTGCAGAATTTGCAACAGCAAATGAACTTGCTGTACTTATGAGTGTTCCTGTTACTGAGATTATTACTTCATGTATGAGTCTTGGTATTATGATTAGTATGAATCAGCGATTAGATGCTGAAACTATTCAAATGTTAGTAGAGGATTTTGGATCTACAGTAGAGTTTGTTGGTGCTGATGTTCAAGAGTCTATTGAAGAAATAATAGATAAAGATACTGATTTATTAGTTAGAGCTCCAATTGTTACAATTATGGGGCATGTTGATCATGGTAAGACTTCATTGATGGACTATATTAGAAAAACTAATGTAATTGCTGGAGAATCTGGTGGAATTACTCAACATATTGGTGCTTATGAAGTAACTCTTGATGATGGGAAAAAGATATCATTTTTAGATACCCCAGGTCATGAGGCTTTTACAGCAATGAGAGCAAGAGGAGCTAAGGTTACAGATATTGTAATTGTTGTAGTAGCTGCTGATGATAGAGTAATGCCTCAAACAAAGGAGGCTATTAGTCATGCACAAGCTGCTGGAGTACCTATTATTTTTGCAATTAATAAGATAGATAGACCAACTGCTGATGCAGAAAAAATTAAAGGTGAACTTGCAGAAATGAATTTACTTGTTGAAGATTGGGGAGGTAAATATCAATCACAAGATATTTCAGCTCTTAAAGGAACAGGGGTTAATGAAATCCTCGAAAAGATTTTACTTGAATCTGAGATGTTAGATCTTAAGGCTAATCCTAACAGAAATGCTCAAGGAACAATAATTGAAGCTTCACTTGATAAGGGTAAAGGATTTTTGTCTACTATATTAGTTCAAAAAGGAACGTTAAAAATTGGTGATTATGTGTTAGCTGGAAGTTATTCTGGGAAAGTGAAAGCGCTACTTGATGAAAGAGGTAAAAAGATTGAAGAAGCAGGCCCTTCAACTCCTGTAGTTTTATTAGGTTTAGATGGAGCTCCAACTGCTGGTGATGAGTTTTATGTAATGGATAGAGAGCAAGAGGCTAAAAAGATAGCATCTAAGCGAATGCAACTTCAGAGAGAACAAAGTGTTAGAACTCAAAAACACCTAACACTAGATGAAATTGGTAGAAGAATTGCTCTAGGAGAATTCCAAGAAATTAATGTTATTGTTAAAGGTGATGTTGATGGATCTATAGAGGCATTATCAGATTCCTTAGAAAGACTCTCAACCGAAGAAATTAAAGTAAATATTATTCAAAAGGCAGTAGGACAAATATCTGAATCTGATGTAATGTTAGCGGCTGCTTCTGATGCTATAATAATTGGATTTCAAGTAAGACCATCTTTAAAAGCAAGAAAATTAGCTGAAAGCGAAGAGATAGATATAAGATTATATTCTATAATTTATAAGGCAATTGAAGAATTAAAACTTGCAATGGAAGGAATGCTTTCTCCTGATGTTCAAGAAAAAATTGTTTGTAATGTTGAGGTAAGAGATGTTTTTAAAATTTCAAAAATTGGAACAATTGCTGGTTGTATGGTCTTAGATGGTCAATTAACTAGAAAGAATGGAGTTCGTCTTATTAGAGATGGTGTAGTTGTTTATACAGGTAAATTATCATCTTTAAAAAGATTTAAAGATGATGTAAACGAAGTTAGAAAAGGATTTGAATGTGGTATGTCTATTGAGAACTTTAATGATTTAAAAGTTGGAGATGTTATTGAAGGGTATGAGCTTGTAGAAACTCAGAGAGTACTTGACTAGTACTATTTATGTAGTTCTGAAATAGGAATAATAGTTGGAACAGGATAAGCTTCAATATATTCTCTTTTAATTTTATCTTTTAATTTTAGAGCATCTATTTTTTCTCTAAAATTTCCAACACTTATTTTGTAGTAAGGGGAACTGTAAGTTAAATAAGTGTCAATTTCTGGATACTTGTTTATAAAATCTAGTCTGCTAGCTCTAATTTCTTCCTTCGTACTTTTGAATGCTAACTGAACTCTCCATCCATCTATTCCGTTTTTTAAATAATTTATTTCTTGATGTTTAATTATTAAGCTGTAAATATCATCTTCATACTTGATATTTTTTTGATTAAAATCTTGAGAAAATAAACTGAATGGAAAAAATAAAATTACAAGTATTCTTAATTTCATAATCCCAAAATTAGTAAATTTATCCATTAGCTATTTTATATTTAAAAAAAATGAGAAATAAAGTTATTTATAAGGTTAAAAATACTGATTTACTACTAAATCAATTTGTCTCATTAACAAAAAAATATAAATATTCCTGTTTGTTAAACTCAAACCCTTCATCAAAAGATCAACCAAGAAATTATAATAATTTTTCATTCATTCTAGCTCTAGATAAGATCGATTTAATACAGTCTAATCATAATTCATTTAACAAATTAAAAGAATTTCATTTAAAAAAGAAGGACTGGATGTTTGGGTACTTATCTTATAATTTAAAAAATGAGAGCTCTAATTTATATTCAAAAAATATTAACAATATTTCTAATCATAATCTGTCTTTCTTTATTCCTAAGTATGTATTTATTGTAAAAGGAAATAATCTTACAATTGAAGGTTTTGATTCAAAAGAAAATATTTCAAATTTCTATCAAAATGTTATCGCTATTGAGTTGAGTAATCACCAAGAAGTTAAATATGAACTTATACAAAGAGAAAGTAAAGATATTTATCTCAAAAAGATAAATATGATAAAGGATCATATCCAAAATGGAGATATATATGAGATGAATTATTGTCAAGAGTTTTTTCTAGAAAATACATTGTGTCATCCTCAGGATGTTTATACAAAACTAAATTCTTTAGCTGAATCTCCTTTCTCTTGCTTTCTAAATTTAGAAAATATTAATATTATGTGTGCTAGTCCTGAGAGATTTCTCAAAAAAATAGGCAAAAAAATTATTTCTCAGCCAATTAAAGGAACTTCCAGAAGATCACAAGACCAAAAAGAAGACAAGAGGCTATTTGAACAATTATCTAATAGTATTAAAGACAAAACAGAAAATATTATGATAGTTGATTTAGTGAGAAATGATTTATCTATTACTGCCAATAAATCTTCTGTTAAGGTTAATGAACTTTGTTCTGTTTATCCCTTTAATCAAGTGTATCAAATGATTTCAACAATTTCATCTGAAATTGAACTAACTAAGTATAGTTTTAGTGATGTTTTGAAATCAACTTTCCCAATGGGGTCAATGACTGGAGCTCCAAAATATAGCGCTATGAAAATTATAGAAAAATTTGAAGAGTTTAATAGAGGTGTGTTTTCAGGCTCTGTTGGCTATATAGATCCAGCTGGCGATTTTGATTTTAATGTCATAATTAGAAGTATTATATATGATTCTATAAGTAAATATCTTTCAGTATCTGTTGGAGGTGCGATTACAAATAAATCAATTGCTAATGAAGAATATGATGAATGTCTCACCAAGGCTAGTTTAATGTTTAATGCTTTAAATTTTAATTTTGATGATTAATAAAATTAAACAATATATCAGTAAAAATAATTTATTTAGCTCAAATGATAAATTATTAGTTGCAGTTAGCGCAGGCATAGATAGCATGTTTCTTTTACATGTTTTAATGAAGTTAGATTATAAAATTGAAGTTATCCATTGTAACTTCTCATTAAGAGCAGCAGAGTCTGATAATGATCAGAAGTTTATCGAAGAATTTACATCAAATAATAATATTAAAATTCATGTAAAAAAATTTGATACATCAAGATTTGCAAAAAAAGAAAAAATTTCAACTCAAATGGCTGCCAGAGATTTAAGGTATGAGTACTTTGAAAAGATAAGATCTTCTTCTAACTGTAACTATATTGTTATTGCTCATAATTCTGATGATGATGTTGAAACATTTTTTATCAATCTACTTCGTGGTTCTGGCCCAAAAGGCTTGTCCGGAATAAGAAAGAAGATTAATAAAATTGTTAGACCCATCTTGTCTGTAAGTAGAAATGATATTCATAATTATGTTAATTTAAATAATATCTATTTTAGAGAAGATTCGTCAAATTTAAGTAGTGATTATGTAAGAAATAATTTTAGAAATAAGATTTTTCCATTACTGTCAGATATAAATCCCTCATTTAAGAAAACTATTTTGAATCAAATTAAAATTCTAGATGAATTTTATCAAATGCATTCTCACGTTGTTGGTGAAGATCTTGATCATTTAAAATCAAAAGTTAAAAATGGTTTTAAAATAAAACTTTCAGATATATTATTTAAAAAATTTCCGATGGTCTATGTGTATGAATTGTTCCATCAATACGGGTTTAAAGATTTTGATAGTATATACTTGGCAATTAAAGCTAAAGAAAGTGGTAAAGTATTTTTAAGTGATAATTTTAAACTCCTCGTTGATAGAGAATATATTTATATAATTGAACATTATAATATTAATAACGTTACTTATAAAATTGATCAAAATGTAAAAGAAATTTTTAATCCAGTACAATTAAAATTTCTTGTTTCTTCAAAAATTGCTTTTATAAAAAACTCTAAACAAGCTTTCTTAGATTTTGATAAAATTATTTTCCCACTTAATATTAGAAAATGGCAAAATGGCGATTCATTTTATCCTCTTGGGATGAAAAATAAAAAAAAGTTAAGTAATTTTTTTATTGACGAAAAATTATCACTTTACGATAAAGATAATGTTTGGTTATTGTGTTCCAATAATAATATTATTTGGGTAATTGGCTATCGTATTGACGATAGATATAAGTTAACTGATAATACTAAAAAGATGTATATTGCAAATCTTTTAAATTAAGAATATGTTAGCTAGTACATTTCATGAAAAGCAATATTTGGGATTAAATAAAAATTCTCTTTCTCGTAGGTTAGTAATTGGTATATTTTGTTTTTTTGCCTTTTACTTTAGCACTAGTGTTGGAACAAATGGAGATATTTATTTTTTTATTGGGATTTGTATTATCTTAATATCCATTCTATTATTATTTGTTCTACACTTTGAAACTAAGGTTATTAATGGTAGTTTGATATTAGATGGTATTTGGACTTCTAGAAAAGTTAAGATTGATCTTCAATCAATTGAGTCATGTAAGAAAGTGAATTATAGTAAGTACATTCTTAACCGATCTGTGTATAATCTTCATAGAAAAGGTATTGTTAGATTTTATACTAGAGGAAATGAAGCTATTGAGCTAGTTGATAGAGATGGGTTGAAATATCTTATTGGCAGTCAAAATGCATCTGAATTACACAAAGTAGTTAATACAATTTTAAATAAATAAATTATGAAAAAAATAATTTTATTATCATTTTTATGTTTAGGGTTTTTGTCAAATGCTCAAATTTTTAATCCTGTTACATGGGATTTTTCACAAAGTAAAATTTCTGAAAATGAAATTGAATTAACTTTTAAAGCTAAAATAGATAGTGGTTGGTATGTATATTCTCAATTCGCTGGCGAAGGTCCTGTTTCTACTGAATTCACATTTATTGAATCACAGTCGTTTACTTTAAAAGATAATGTAAAGGAAGGCGATGCAATCACTGAGTTTGATCCAAATTTTGATGTCGTTCTTTCATATTTTAAGAAGGAAGCAGTTTTTACACAAATCGTCCAGATTAATTCAGAAGTAGACTTTTCAATAAGTGGTGATGTTTATTTTATGACTTGTGATGCAGGACAATGTCTCCCCCCCGAGGCTGTTGAATTTTCTTTTGAGGTTGATGGTTCAAAACAATCAAGTAGCTATAGTATGTGGAGATTATTTTTAATTGCTTTTTTAAGTGGTTTTGCAGCTCTTTTAACTCCTTGTGTTTTTCCTATGATCCCTATGACTGTTTCATTTTTCACTAAGCAATCTAAAACTAAATCTAAGGGAATTTTTAATGCAATTATTTATGGAATCTCAATTATTGTCATTTATGTTGCCCTTGGAGTTGGCGTATCCTCTATTTTTGGTGCCGATGCTTTAAATAATATGGCAACTAATGTATATTTTAATATAGGTTTCTTTCTGCTTCTGATTATTTTTGGGGCTTCTTTTCTTGGTGCATTTGAAATTCAACTTCCTTCATCTTGGGTAAACAGTACTGATAAGGCCTCTGATCGTGGCGGACTAATCGGTATTTTCTTTATGGCTTTTACTCTAGCTTTAGTTTCATTTTCATGTACAGGGCCTATAGTTGGAACTTTACTTGTTGAGGCTGCTACTGGAGGCTATATGGGGCCTATAATTGGAATGCTTGGCTTCTCTTTAGCTATTGCTCTACCTTTCGCATTATTTGCGGCTTTTCCAGGGTGGTTAAATTCTCTTCCGCAGTCTGGAGGATGGCTAAATTCAGTTAAAGTAACACTTGGTTTTCTTGAAATAGCTTTAGCTTTTAAATTTTTATCAAATGCTGACCTTGTATTACAAACTCATCTTTTAGAAAGAGAATTGTTTATAGCTATATGGATTGTAATCTTTGCTTTATTAACGATGTACTTACTTGGATTTCTAAAATTTGCTCATGATTCTGAACTTAAATATTTATCGGTTGGTAGATTGTCTATGGCTTTTTTAGCTGGTACATTAACTATTTATATGATACCGGGCATGTGGGGTGCCCCTTTAAAAATTATAAATGCTTTCCCACCTCCTATGCAGTACAGTGAATCCCCATCTGGTATAGGCTCTTCTTCTAAAGCAAGTATTCCCTCTCATTCAGTAAGTGGACAGCATGTAGGTCCTCAAGGCTTAATGGTCTTTCATGATTATCAAGAAGGCTTGCAATATGCTAAGAAAATTAACAAACCTCTTATGGTCGATTTTACTGGACACGCTTGTGTTAATTGTAGGAAAATGGAAGAACAAGTTTGGTCTTATCCAGATGTTAAAAATGTATTGATGAATGATGTTGTGCTAGTTTCTTTATATGTTGATGAGAGAATTGATCTACCATCTAATGAACAATATGTTACAACAATGGCAGGAAAAAAGAAAAAAGTTAAAACAACAGGAGATAAGTGGATGGTTTTTCAAGCTAATACTTTTGGAACAAATTCCCAACCATATTATGTTCTCTTAGATCACAATGAAAATCAACTTAATGAACCCGCTAATTATCAGGATTATGGATCAGTTCCTCTCTTTCAGGACTGGTTATCCAGAGGTTTAGGTTCATTTAATAAATTAAGAAAATGACAAAAAATAAAGTAAAAAAGTATACGGAAGTTATAACAAAAAAATCAGAAGATTTTTTAGAAAAATATATAAATAACCCCTCCCCAACAGGTTTTGAAAGTGAGGGTCAAAAATTATGGCTTGATTATATAACTCCATACATTGATGAACATTTTGTTGACACCTATGGTACAGTTGTTGGTGTGATTAATCCTAAAGCAGAATATAAAGTTGTTATTGAGGCTCACGCTGATGAGATTTCTTGGTTTGTGCATTATATTACAAAAGATGGTTTTATTTATTTAAGAAGAAATGGAGGGTCAGATCATCAGATTGCTCCATCTAAACGTGTTAATATTCACACTAAGAAAGGTGTTGTTAAGGCTGTATTTGGATGGCCAGCTATACATACTCGAACAGCTGCAGATGAGAAAGTTCCAAAACTGGATAATATTTTTCTAGATTGTGGTTGTTCTGATAAGAAAGAAATAGAAGCCCTAGGTATTCATGTTGGTTGTGTAGTTACATATGAAGATGAGTTTATGGTTCTGAATGATAAGTTTTATGTTGGAAGAGCTCTTGATAATAGAGTTGGTGGCTTTATGATTGCAGAGGTTGCTAGACTATTAAAAGAAAACAATGTAACACTTCCTTTTGGCCTTTACATTACTAATGCTGTTCAAGAAGAAGTGGGTTTAAGAGGTGCGCAAATGATTGTTGAAACAATTAAGCCAGATGTTGCAATTGTAACTGATGTATGTCATGATACTCATACGCCAATGATTAATAAAATTAAACAAGGTGATACTAAATGTGGTGAAGGTCCTGTCTTGTTTTATGGTCCTGCCGTTCAGAATAATTTATTAGAACTTATAATAAATTCAGCAGAGAAAAATAAAATTCCTTTCCAAAGAGGAGCTGCCTCTAGAGCAACTGGAACTGATACTGATGCCTTTGCCTTTTCAACTGGCGGAGTTGCTTCTGCGTTAATCTCCTTACCTTTAAGATATATGCATACAACTGTAGAAAGTGTACATAAGAGTGATGTCAATAATGTAATTACTTTAATATATAATTTGCTACAAGATATTAAAGATAAACACGATTTTAGATATTTAAAATAGTAGTTATTTTCCGTGACACTTTTTGAATTTCTTTCCACTACCGCACGGACAAGGATCGTTTCTATTAGTTTTTTGTTCTACTCTAACTGGCTGAACTTTATTTGATTTTTGAGAATTTGAATTTCCTGAACTTATATTGTTATCTGGTCTACTAGTCTTTAAATCTTCATTATTACTACTTTGCTCTTCTTGAATGTTATGGATGTTATTAGGTAGTCCAGCTTTTAACAGAAAGGTTACAATTTCTTTATTTACCTTATAAATTAATTCTTTGAAAAGATTAAAAGATTCAAATTTATAGATTAGAAGCGGGTCTTTTTGCTCATATACTGCATTTTGAACAGATTGTTTTAGATCATCCATTTCTCTTAGATGTTCTTTCCAGATATTATCAATAATTGCTAGCGTAACACTTTTTTCTATTGATTCTGCAATATTTGCGCCTTGTGATTCAAAGGATTCTTTTAGATTAGTGACCACTTGAAGTGTTTTTAAACCATCAGTAAATGGAATTACAATGTTTTTATATGTAGCAGATTGTTTCTCAAAGACATCTTTAATTACAGGAAATGTTTGCTTAGCTATAGAAGAAGTTTTTAATTTATAATTACTGTAGCACTTCTCAAATGTAATTTCAGCAAGCTCATTTTTTTCAAGTTCTAAAAATTCTTCTTTATTCACTGGAGACTCAATTGTTAATGTTCTAAGTAAAGCTAATTTATAAGCTTCAAAATCTTTCTTTTCTTGATTTTCAAATGCAATAGTTTCACATGTATCAAAAATACTATTTGAAATATCTAAAGAAATTCTATCTCCATAAAGAGCATGTCTTCTTTTTTTATAAATCACTTCTCTTTGCTGATTCATAACATCATCATACTCAAGAAGTCTTTTACGAATACCAAAATTGTTTTCTTCAACCTTTTTCTGTGCTCTTTCAATAGATTTACTAACCATTGAGTGCTGGATAACCTCTCCTTCTTCAAGTCCCATTCTATCCATTAGTTTGGCTATTCTTTCAGAGCCAAATAATCTCATCAGGTTGTCTTCTAATGAAACATAAAATTGTGATGAACCAGGATCCCCTTGTCTTCCAGCCCTCCCTCTTAGCTGTCTGTCAACTCTTCTTGAATCATGTCTTTCAGTTCCTATAATTGCTAAACCACCATTTTGCTTAACTTTTTCTGAAAGCTTAATATCTGTTCCTCTACCAGCCATATTTGTTGCTATAGTTACAATACTTTCATTTCCTGCTTCAGCAACAATATCTGCTTCTCTTTGATGAAGTTTTGCATTTAAAACATTATGTTTAACTCCTCTTTTACGTAAAATTGTACTGAGGAGTTCAGATATCTCTACAGAGGTAGTTCCAACTAATATAGGTCTTCCTTCTTCACTAAGTTTAATTACATCCTCAATGATGGCATTATATTTTTCTCTATTTGTTTTATAAACTAGATCATTTTTATCATCTCTTTGAATTGGTCTATTTGTAGGAATTGAAACAACATCTAATTTATAAATTTCCCAAAATTCTCCCGCTTCCGTTTCAGCTGTTCCAGTCATTCCAGATATTTTATTATACATTCTAAAATAATTCTGTAAAGTAACGGTTGCATAGGTTTGTGTAGCATCCTCAATTTTGACATTTTCTTTTGCCTCAATTGCTTGATGAAGGCCATCAGAATATCTTCTTCCTTCCATTATCCTTCCAGTCTGCTCATCAACAATTTTCACTTTGTTATCCATGACAACATATTCAACATCAATTTCAAATAAAGTATATGCTTTTAATAGTTGATTGACTGTATGAATTCTTTCACCTTTGATTGAAAAATCTCTTAGTAATATTTCCTTGTCAATTGATTTGTCATTATCATTTTTACTTGACTTCTCAATATCTGCAATTTCTTGCCCAACATCAGGAAGGACAAAGAAATCTTTATCGTCAATTGATGTTGTCATAAGGTTAAGACCTTTTTCTGTTAATTCAATTGTGTTTGTTTTTTCATCTATTACAAAAAATAATTCTTCATCTATTAAATGCATTTCCTTATTCTGATCTTGCATATAGAAATTCTCAGTTTTCTGTAATTGTGCTCTAATACCTTCTTCACTTAAGAATTTAATAAGAGCTTTATTTTTTGGCAAACCTCTAAACGCTCTTAATAAGTTAAACCCCCCATTTTCTTTATCACCTTCGCCAAGAAGTTTTTTAGCATCAGAAAGAACAGTGGTAACATATTTTTTTTGTGCTATTGCCAATTGACTTACCTTGTGTTTTAATTCATTATATTCATGAATATCTCCTTTTGGTGTTGGTCCTGAGATAATTAAGGGTGTTCGTGCATCATCTATAAGTACAGAGTCAACTTCATCAACAATAGAATAATGTAGTTTCCTTTGAACTAAGTCATCAGGTCTTTTAGCCATATTGTCTCTAAGGTAATCAAACCCAAACTCATTATTTGTTCCATATGTTATATCAGCTAAGTACGCTTTTCTTCTTTCGTCCGAGTTTGGTTGATGATTATCAATACAATCAATGCTAAGACCGTGAAATTGGAATAGTGGCCCCATCCATTCACAATCTCTTTTGGCTAAGTAATTGTTAACTGTTACTAAATGTACCCCAAGTCCTGTTAAGGCATTTAAAAAAACTGGAAGTGTAGCAACTAATGTTTTCCCCTCTCCTGTTTGCATTTCAGCAATTTTACCCTCATGTAAAACTATCCCACCAATTAATTGTACGTCGTAGTGAACCATATTCCACTGCATCTCATTACCTGCTGCTTGCCATTTGTTTTTATATGTAGCTTTCTCACCATTAATACTAATAAAATCTTTGGAGGCAGCCAAATCTCTGTCAAAATCATTAGCTGTAACTTCAATAGTTGAGTTATCTGTAAATCTTTTAGCAGTTTCTTTCATTACTGCAAAAGCTTGTGGAAGTATTTGTTTTAAGACCTCTTCAATTTTATCAATAATCTCTTTTTCAAGATTATCAATTTCAGAGTAATAATTTTCTTTTTGCTGAAATGATGTTTCTGTATCTTCAGCTTTTATTTTTAAACCTTCAATTTCTTCTCTCTCAGAATTAATGTGAGAATGAATTTGATCTTTTAATAATATTGTTTTTTTTCTAAGGTCATCATTTGAAAGTAA
>Ga0209502_10002197_pt1 | contig 16604 bp, 9 predicted proteins | sample ArcticOcean_MG_C_10_FD_187442 | JGI IMG/M metagenome (GOLD analysis project Ga0209502, IMG submission 187442) | Marine microbial communities from western Arctic Ocean - ArcticOcean_MG_CB11_90 (SPAdes) (version 2) | ecosystem: Environmental > Aquatic > Marine > Oceanic | place: Arctic Ocean...
GCCATGACGGCAACCGTCGTGCTCGCGGCCGACGAGGCGCGGCTGCTCGTCGACGGCGCGCGCGTCGACCCGGGCGCGGTGCAGCTGGCGCTGCCGCAGCGCCGCGCTGCCGACCTCACCGAGGGCTACTTCGCGCCGCTCGTCTTCTCGGCGCTCATCGACGGCACGTCGGTGCCGCCGACCGAGGTGACCGTCGAGTTTTGGCAGGGCACCGCCGGCCGCCTCGCGCGCCTCGAGCACGCCACGCTCGCGCCGGCGCACGACGTCGCCGCCGAGGCCGGCTGCTACCTCTTTCCCTACCCCGTGCGCCAGGTGCAGCACCTCGTCAGCATTGGGTGGATTGAGCCGGACCGCCAGGACGGCGAGCCGGTCACCAATGCGCGCGACATTGGCTTCGTCAAGGAGGCGCTGCCGCACATGCGTCGGCTGTTTACCGACATGGCGCCGACGCCGGCCGCGGTGCCTGGCGCGCCGGACAAGCCGCCGCGCCGTCCGGCCACCTCAAGTCTGCTCGGCATGTCGTCCGAGGGCAGCGCTCTGCTCGCCTTCCTGCGGCAGGACTACGCAAACGACAAGGCTGGAGCCGGTGGCGACGGCACCGACGGCGGCACCTCCAGCGGCAAATTTGGCACCTCCAGCAAGAAGAAGCAGCTGCTGCCGCGCGAGGGCCAACCCGCGCGCAACGGGTACGAGACGCTGCGCTTCTACCCGACGCCCGTCGAGGCGGAGATTCGCGTGACCGTTCACCGCGGCAGCGCGGCGCCCACCACATGGACGCTGCGCGCGCCAAGGGACGACGCACGCGTCGACGCCGCGCTTCAGCGCATGCGCGCCCGCGTCGACGAGCTGCTCGGCAACGGCACAGAGGCCGCGAGCATCCGCTACGCCTACGGTCGCGCCCAGCTCAACACGCGGGAGCTCATCACCACCCTCAACGGCGACGTGACGCTGGAGACGCCGTACTTTGATCGCATTCGAGAGCAGCTCGAGGCGGCGCTCGGCGGTCGCGGCGACTACGTGGCGCCCGACGCCGACGGCGCGCTGCTGCGCGTGTGGGGCCCGGCGCTCGTGCGCAGGCCGACGACGCAGGACGCGCTCACGCGCGACGACGAGGAGCCGGCGGCGCGCGAGGCTCGCACGGCGATGCGCGACGCGCAGCGCTACCTGGTAGCAGACTACGACCGCGCCGCCCGACGCAACCGCTCGCCGCTGCGCATGGTGAGCTGGCACACCGGCAACCTGCCGGCGGGCGCGGAGCGCGTCGTCGACTACCCGCTGGCCACCGACATCGACTTGCGCGCGCCGCCCGTCTCGCAGCTGGGCATCCGCGTCGACGCATTTCGCACGAGCGGAGTGGCGCCGCTCGCCGTGCAGACCGCGCTCGGCGCCTTCGCGCCGCCCGACGCGCTGACCGAGTCGATGGTGCGCGCGCGCGTCGGCTCCGACCGGGCCGCCGACGTGTCGTACCGCCTCGGGCTGCGCCACACGCCGGAGGCAATGGCGGCGCTCGTCGCCTTTGGCGACCTGATCGTGCACGAGTGCATGCGCGCCGGCGGGAGCGACGCGTACGACCCGATCGACTCGGCCGTGCGCCGCGCGCAGCGGCACGCGCGCAACGCCGCCCGGCTGCTGCGTGACATGTACGCCGCACAGGAGCGCGCCGAACGCTTCTTTCTCCGCGAGGGCGATCCGCTCTTCGTCACCGCCGTCGGCGGCCGCGCCGCCCTCGTGTGCGTGCGGCACCTCGCGTGCTGGACGCTCGCGCGGCAGCGCGCAGCCGCGGCGCTCATCGCCAACCAGCCGCTCTGGTCGCGCGCGTGCCGCGCGTCGGCCGCCGCGTTCGCCGATGCGCTGCGGCGGCTCGCCCAGCTCGAGAAGTTCCCCATCCACCCGGTGACCATCCCGTTTGTGCCGCTCCAGTCGCTCTGGACGTGGCCGCCCAACGTGGCCAAGGTCGTCGTGCAGGGCACGCCGCTCGTGGAGCGGCAGCGGCACGAGGCGGCGCGCGAGGCGCGCACCCTCGGGCAGCCGTCGGCAACCGCGACCGACGCGCAGGTGCACGCGGCGCGCCAGTCGGTCGCGCGCGTCGAGCGCATGCTGCGCGCGCTGGGGGCGGTCGACCCGCTGCGCACCGACGCCCTCGCCGTGGCCGCCGCCCTTGCCGTGGCCGCCGCCGCGCGGCCGGCGGTCGCGCGCGCCGGGCAGGCCGACGCGCTTCTGACGTTCGCCAACGACCGCGCCGGTGTCGACGCGCTGCTCGCGGCGTCCTACGCGCGCGCGACGCTCTCCCCGGCACCCTTGACTCTCGCGGCGCTCACCAAGGGCTGGGCAACGCGCGCAGTCGGCACGTACGCGCGCTCGCGCCTCGCCGACGTTGCCAATGCCACCGACGTGACGGGCGCGCTCGCGCGCCTCAGCCTGCGCCCCGTCGACGAGCAGCACTTCTACGCGCCGTTTGGCTCGTCCGTCGGCGCGTCGGTGCTCGCCGGCTCCAACCCCGGCATCTCGGAGGCGCGCGTGTGGACGCAAGCGATGGCGTACCGCGACGCGGGCGCCGGACCGGCCGTAGCGCTGAGGCTGCGACCGTGCGCACCGTACGACGGCGTGCTCAGCAACGAGCGCGTTGCGCACGTGCACCCGGACGTGATCACACTGCGCCCCGACGCCATCGCCGTGCCCGTGTGCGTGGTTGCCGACGCCGACGAGCCGCCCGAGGTAGACCGCGCGCGGCGCCTCATGTTCACCGCCGAGCGGCTCAGCCTCGCGCTGCAGTGTGCCGCCGTGCACGGCAACGCGAGCGTGGCGATCAACCTGACCGACCTCGGCGGTAGTGGCACCACAGTCGTCGCGCGCCGCGAGGAGCTGATGCTCTCCCTCGCGCTCGCGTTCGGCCTGCTGGCCAACACGCTCGCCGACGCGCCCGCGGTGCGCTTCGAGGGCGTGCCCGTCGCACCGGTCGGTCTCACCCCCTTTAACGCGGTGCGCGTGCTCCTGCGCGACGTGGCGCGCGCGCTCGGAGCAGGCGACGCACCCGTGTTGCCGGTGCTGCCGCTTGGCGAGGCGGCCACGGCCGTCGCCACCTACCGTCGGTAGAAAGTCCCGTGTAAGTCCCGTGTGGACGGGACGGTCCCGGGATTATGACACCATGGGCCAATGCCTATGCCACCCATGACGACCCTACCACCCATGACGACCGTACCCGCCAGGTATGTATCACCGATCCACCTAATTCGACCACCACCGTGTCGGTTCCTTCCAGGTTCGGAATTGAATGGTCGAATTAGGTGGATTTGTACCCAAAAAAGGCAATAAACCCGTGTCGGTGGGTGTCGATTCTAGGTTTATCCCCCACCTAATTGGGCCAAACAAATACGCATCGGATTCTCCCGTATCGGTCCCGCGTAGAAGGGACGGTTTCGGGACTATCAGCCCAGAGTCGTGGCGAGCTCCACCTGGCCCTCCTCGATCATCTCGGCCCGGCGTGCCGCCGACACGCCCTGGCGCCAGTTTGGGTAGACCTGCGCGAGCCAAGTGCGCAGCGCCGGACCAATGGTGCCGTCCAGTGTTGCCGGTACGTCGTCGTCCGCCGAGGGATCGCCGTCCTCCGTGTCGGATGGCGGCTCATCCAACGGCTCGTCCTCGTCCTCCTCGTCCTCCTCGTCCTCCTCGTCCTCCTCGTCGTTGGCCGCGCCATAGTACGCGCCTTCGCCATAGTACGCGCCCTCGTCGTCGTCCCCGACCACCGGCGGAAGCGGCGGCGTGTCCAGCTGGTTCCAGTTGGCAACTTCGAGGTAATCGAGCGAATTGCCCGGGTCGAAGGTGGGCGCGAGCGCGCGCATGTCGAGCAGCGGCACGTAGCGCATGTACACGTACCCCTTGACGATCTCGCTCAGCGTGCGGTCGACCTCGGGTATGTGTCCGAGGTACCGCCGCACAGCGAATTTGATCTGGCGCGACAGCTTCCACTCGTCCTCGCGCCCGACGTACAGCCGGTGCACCAGCGTCGCCCAATCGTCGGGCGTGAAGACGCCCTGCCGACCGTACTGGATCGCGGCGAACATGAAGGCGCCGAGCCCGACGCGCGCCCCGGTGAACCTGAGAAGGTACTGCACGAGCTCGACGTCCAGCCCCTCCTGCGCGCCCAGCAGCCGCGACAGCGCGGTCGTGCCGCGATCGTCTATGTCGTAGTCGTAGCTGTCGATCTGCGCGCCGCGCTTCACGAGCACGTCGAGCTGCGCGAGCCACCTCTGCCTCAGACTGCCTTTGGGATCGCGCAGCAGCAGGTCGATCACCGCCTGCGCCTCTGCGTCCAGCGTGGCCCAGTAGTACTGCGGGAGGGCCGCCCGGTTAGGTCTCCACCCCGTGCGGTTGGGCAGCCACGGGGTCAGCTCGTCGCCGAAGGCGCGCGTCAACTGCGCACCGCGCTGCCGCAGCAGCCACCACACCGCGCGCAACGGCGTCGCCGTCGTGTCCTCGTCACGCAGCCGAAGCTCGAGCACCTCCTTCTCGTCAAACGCCTGCTGCGCGGCGCCGGCGCCGCCCTGCGGCACCAGCCGCATGTTGCCACCGTGCACGTAGCGCCGCAGGCCGCTGAGGAGCGAGTCGTAGACGGCGTCGAGCTCGCGCATCGGCGTCGGCCCCGGCGCCGTCGGCCCCGGCGCCGTCGGCGCCGTCGGCTGCGCCGGACCGTCGACACCTGGCCGCCCTACGAACAGCAGCGCGATGTTGTTGCTCCACGCACCGTCAGCAGGGCCGCTCGGCGGGTAGGGCCATTTCGGCTCGCCCTGTTGGCGCGTGTAGCCCCACACGCGGTCCATCTGCGAGAGGGGCGGCGGCCGCACGGCGGAGCACAGCATCTCGAAGAGGTTGCGCCAGTTGCGCCAGTTGACCCGCACCTCTTCGTTGAGGCCCTCGGCCTCGGGAATCTGGAAGATGTACATGGCCGCGGTGCGGTAGATCGCGTTGCGCTCGCGCAGGTCGGAGAGCTCGCCGCACGGCAGCCGGCCGCTCGTGCACAGGTTGACGAGCGCCTGGCAGACGGCGCCCGGCCCGTCCTCCATCAGCGCGCGGAGCAGCTCCGTCAGCACGTCCTTTGGCACGTCGATCACGAGCGGCGAGGGGCCCGAACCCGACCAGCTGGGCGCCGAGCGCTTGGCGAGCGGCTGCACACCGGTCGCCGCCGCCGCCGGCGGCGCGTGCAGCGCGCGCAGCGAGAGACCCGCGAGCGGCGGCAGCATCGACTCGGAGACCACCGGCGCCGCGGTGTGTGTCAATCGCTAGCTGGTTTGGCGGACCATATTGCAAGCGCCCGTGACCCCCTATAGAGATCCCGGCGACGGATGCTCTGGGTGGGCGTCGCCATTGGCAACCATCCGGCCGAGCTGCTCGTCGCCACGGCCGCGCTTCACCTGATCGAGCTGCACGACGCCGCGCTCACGGCGCGGCGCGAGGGCGGCGTCTTCGACCCGACCGTCGAGGGCGTCGAGCACATCTACGGCAAGTACGCGCTGCGCCGCCGCTTGGGCGACGAGCAACGACCCTACTGGCTCAGCGCTTCGACGGCCATCGGCTGGTGCGACATCGACGCGGCGCGCTCCAGTCTCGGCGCGTTTGCGCGCGGCATCGAGCGCGTCGACGTCGACGTTGCGCCATGCATCGGGCAGTTCGCCGAGCTGGACACCGGCGCCGTGGAGGCACTGGCGGAGGAGCTCGGTTGCCAGCTGCCGCGCGACGCGCACCGGCGCATCTCGGCGCTCATCGCCAAGCACATGCCCGAGACGAGCAAGCCGCCCACCAACGTGGCCGACTTCTTCAAGCGCGCCGTCTCGGTCAGCCGTCACATGTACGCGTCGGTGGAGACGGGCGGCACCGCGGCCGAGAGATCGAGCGACGACGAGGCGGACGCCGACGACGACGCCGAGGAGGAGCGCCTCGCGCGGCGCACGGCCAAGCGGCGACGCCTTGCCCTCGCGGGGGCCATGCGGATCTGATTCCGATTCGTTTGTCCCCGGGACCGTCCCGTCTACGCGGGACCAAGACGGGAGAATCCGATGCGTATTTGTTTGGCCCAATTAGGTGGGGGATAAACCTAGAATCGACACCCACCGACACGGGTTTATTGCCTTTTTTGGGTACAAATCCACCTAATTCGACCATTCAATTCCCAACCTGGAAAGACCGACACGGGTGATGGTCGAATTAGGTGGATCGGTGATACATACCTGGCGGGTACGGTCGTCATGGGTGGTAGGGTCGTCATGGGTGGTAATGGGCCCTGGCCCACGGTGTCATAATCCCGGGACCGTCCCGTCCACACGGGACTTACACGGGACAATACAGCTATTGCCCCGGGACGATCCCGTACGGGTGTAATCACCTCTTTGCGTTGAAGGCGGGAGGGAGGGTGGAGTGGGTGGCTGGTACCGGTCACCCGTCACTGGCTTCGGTGTGGTCGGCCCGATCAAGCGCCCCCGCCCCAAGACGCTCCTTCCGTCATGCTACCCCCCATACAACCCAGCGACGGATCTGCGCAGCCGTCGCCGCGAGCGTGCGGCTCGGACGAGCGGCCCCTCGCGCTCGAGGCGACCGACGCTATCGAGCCGACGGCGCCCGCGCCGGCGTCGGGCGCCGTGCCCCGCCGCCAGCCAATGGGTGCCGACGCTGGCAGCGCGTCCGCCGACGCCATCGCGGCGGTCATGATACCGCGGCGGCTCGCGGGCGACCCCTCACACGCGCTGCCCGGCCGCAGCCGGCTCGGAGCCGCGGAGGCCGGCGCGCTGGCGCACCGCGTCGCGAGCGCGGGCACGCAGCGCCCGCGCGCCGGAGGCGGGCTCTTCATCCCCGGCCGGCTCACCGACCCGAACCGGCCCAAGGGGCCGCCGTTGCAGCGGCCGCTGCCGCCGGCCGCGCTCCGCCGCCCGCTCATTCCGCCGGGCCTCCTGCGTGCTGCCGCACGCGGCCCGGCGAGGGCTGCGTCCGCACCGCCCGTCTCCCGTCCGGCGCTGTCCGGCACGCGCCTCGGAGTCCACAAGGGCGTGCGCCCCGTCTCGCGCTTCGCATCGGCGGCACCGGCGGCACCGGCGGCGCCGGCGGCACCGGCGCCGCCGGCGGCGGCGGCGCCGGCCGAGGCCAGCGCGCTCGAGATGACCGCCGAGGACCGCGCCAAGAAGTTCGACGGCGCCGACGCGGAGATCTCGCGCAAGGCCACGCTGCACACCAAGTACGTCGATCGGCTGCTGCTGGGGCTGAGCGACATCACGCTTCCCAACGGCAAGCAGGGTCCCAAGGGGCTCATGTCGCCCAAAAACGCAATGGGCGAAGAAAACATGCCGTACGACCACCAGCGCATCTCCGTTAAAAAGATCGCGGAGAAGGGGCGCTCCTTCATGGTCCTTGGCCACGACATGGGGCTCGGCAAGACCGCGACGCTGCTGCAGGTCTACGCTTCGCTACTGTGCGTGCTCGAGCGCAGCACGGCGCCCAAGGCGCTCATCAGCGTGCCCAGCGCGACGATCGATCAGTGGGTCGACGCCGCGCTCGACTGGCTGACCATCCCGCGCCACCGCATCCTGGTGACGACCACGATGAAGGAGGTCACGGCCGCCAAGCTCAATGCCGTCGACCTCGTCATCGTGTCGCGCGACTGCCTCGCGCTCGCGTTCGCCACGTGCTACTCGCGCCAGGAGGTGATGCGCGAGACGGCGCGCGGCAACCGCAAGTGCGTCGAGTGGCTGCGCACGCCGGGCACCGCGCTCCACCCGCTGCTCGCGCCGCCCTCCGACCCGGCCAAGGGCTGGTACGGCAAGTGGGACCTCCTCGGCGTCGACGAGGCGCACGTGAGTGGCGCGCCCACTCGCCTACTCACCCGCCCGTGCGCTCACGCGCGTCCGTCTGCTGGTAGTATATGCGCAATCCCGACTCGCGCCGCTGCGAGTCGCACCACGCCGCCGCCAAGCTCTCGACCAAGGTGGTGCTGCTCACGGGTACGTGCCTCGTCAACGGCCCGCTTGACCTCGCCGGGCTGTGCAAGTGCGGCAACGCGCCGCGCGCCGTCTTCTTCGAGGGCAAGACCTACGACCTGCAGGACCCCAACACCTGGACGGCCAACCGCTGCACGCGCACGATCAACAAGCAGGCGGTCAAGCTGCTGCGCAAGCGCTTCATCGACCGCGCCTCCGACAAGATCCTCAACCTACCCCCCATCTGCGAAGAGGCCGTCGACTTCCAGGCCAACCTCGACCTTGACACGGCCAAGCGGTACAACTCGACGCTCCAGGAGGCCAAGGCGCTCAAGGCGCGCATCGAGCGGATGCAGAACAACCGCGCCACCGCCAAGGACCTGACGCAGCTCATGGCGCTGCTGCAGCTGCTCCAGCAGTACCTCGTCTCGCCGGTGCTGGCGCGCGAGGGCGCCGCCGCGTTCAAGGACAAGACGCGCTCGCTCACGCAGCCGGACAAGACGCGCGGCCAGCTGCTGTACGAGGAGGCCGCCGCCGAAACGTCGGGCGCGATCGAGGCGCTTGTCACCGAGATGCGAGACCTGCACAACCTCGGCCACCGCCGCATCGTCGTGGCCGCCAACCACGTCACCATCATGCAGGTGGCGCGGATGCAGATTCAGACGCGCCACCGCATGTTCGGCACGTGCTACATGTACGAGGGCGGCATGTCGCTCAAGGACCGCCTCGCCACCAAGAAGGGCTTCCTCAAGTCGCAGCTCGCCGTGCTCTTCCTCTCGATCGGCGCGGGCGGCGTGGGGCTCCATCTGGTGCCCGGCTGCGAGGCGATGATCTTCTGGGGCTCGATGCCCTTCTCGCCCGCGCACCGGCGCCAGGCGCTCAAGCGCATCCACCGCATCGGACAGACCGCGCCGATCACGGGCAAGGTGACCGTGCGCCACCTGATCGCGCACGGCTCGGTCGACAACGCCATCGGCGTGATGCACGGCGACAAGGACGCGCTGATCCAGCTGGTGCAGGAGGGGGACGACTCGGGCTTTGGCGGGCACGAGGACTCGCAGTGGCGCAAGGCGGGGCGCATCGTCGACGCCGCGCTGCCCGTCGACGAGTTTGGCAACTTCCCACCGATGCCGCCGCACAAGATGGACGTCAACACCGAGCAGCCGATCGCCGGCTCGGTGTACACGCTGCTGCCCGGCGTCGAGACGCGCGGCCGCCCGCAGCCCGAGGCGGAGAAGCGGCGCGTCGCGCGGGAGGCGGCGGAGGCGGCCGCCGCCAACCCGAGCGACCTCATCGGCGGCATCGACGACGGCGTCGACCTCGTGACGAGCGCTGGCGCCGCGCCGATGCTGCCGCCGGTCGGCTTCGACTTTGCCGCCAACGTCTTCGCCGGCAGCGACGCCGCGCCTCCGCCGCCCGCCGCCGTGGCGGCGGTGCAGGCGGCGGCCGCGGCCAACCCGCACGACGTCGGCGCGGCGATGCAGGCCGTCTTCGACGTGCCCAACCTCTCGCCGCCGCAGCGGCTCGCCGCGCTCCAGGCGGCGGGCATCCTGCTCTGAGGGAGCCGCAGACTGGCACGTGGGGCGCTATCGGCCCGCTCGCTCCGCAGGAGCTGTGGCGCTAAGTGTCGCTGTGCGCGTGGCTACGATCACCGTAGCGTGTCGGTGCGTGGGGTGTGGGCGCGTGGGTGCGTGTGGGTTAGCATGGCGTCGTTCTCTCAGGAGGTGCTGGATCAGTTCGAAACGCACGCCTCCAAGATGCGCGAGCACGCGCGCGCGCGACGCGAGGCCGTGCAGCTGCGCGCCGTCGTTGACGACCACGCCGACACGGTGGCTCTGTCCGTGTGGGACACGCTCGGCGTGCGCCAGGACAGCGACCGGTGGGCCGGCTGCACCAACCTGCGCACGCTCCGCACGCTGCTCGGCATGATCGACGACCGCGGCTTCGAACGGTCGGCGCATCAGGCGCGTTCCCTCGCCAGCCGTCGCCGGCGCGCCGCTCACGCGTCCCTTCCCGCGCGCGCAGATGAAGTTCCACAGCGCGTTCGAGCGGTGCGTGAGTCGTGTCGTCTACAGACAAGTGATCCGTCATCTGAACAACCCACTCACGCACACAGACTGACATGCTCCTGCCTGTTGCAGGATTGGAGCACCGCTCGTCCATCGATCATGCGGTGCGAGCGCCCGGCCACTGGTCCCTCTGACCAGCAGGAGGCTCACCTGCGCGTGCGTCGTGCGCGCAGCCACAACGGCTGGAACAAGTGCAGCTCGGAGGTGCCATTGCACCCTCAGCGCTTCTCACAACACCCGCCCGCATCGCCTCCGCCACCGCTGCCGCCGCCTCCACCGCCGCCGCGACCGCTCAGCGGCGCTCCGCCCGTGGCGCCACGGCAGGTGATGATCAGGTCCAGATCCCATCTAACCAACACCGCTACCAACGCACGACTCACGCACGTGCGTTCCCACGGCAGCACGCCGCGTCGGTTTGGGAAGACCTTCAGGTGCGAGCAGCGCACCCACGCCTCCCAACGCAATGCTCACGTGACGATGCGCGTGCCGCAGCATCGCGATCTTCTGCGCGGCGCTCGCGCTCTCGTTTGGCTGCGAGATCGTCGTCTTCTCGCCCGCGCGCCGCGCGAGCCGCAAGCTGCTCGAGCGCATGGTCGAGTTCATCCGGCTGCTCGATGGAGACGACCTGATGTGCGGCGGCTCGCGTCAAACCGTCGTTCCCACCCTCTGCTTACGGATGCCCCCCCTCCTCTCGTGTGCGCAGCGTCGAGTACAACCAGTAAGCGACGCTCCCATCTCCCATGCTTTATGCTTGGTGCCCCGCTGACCGCGTCTATGCGCGCCGCAGGGAGCAGTGCCGCGTGTGAGTGCTGCACTCAAACATCCAACGCACCGCTCGGTGCTTACATACACGCCGCTCACAGGAAGTCGTACGATGGTCGCACTTCGTTGATACGCTCGTTCCCAAGCAAAGTGGGCGTGGGTGCGAGCGACTCGAACCCGGGGAGGGGAGGATGGAGGGGGGAGGGGAGAGCGCATGCAACCCTCCATACAACGTGGCAACGGCGACGGGCAAGCGCAAGTACAAGTACATGGCGGTGCAGCGTTACCCGCCGGCCGTCGCCAAGCGCGCCAAGCGAGCGCCCGGCGACGGCGTCGCCGATGAGGTGTGGCGGCCGGTCCCGGGATTGGCGTTTGGCGAGGACGAGCTGCTCGTCTCGAGCGAGGGCCGCGTGCGCAACAAGGGCAGCCGCGTCGCGCTGGGACCGCCGCATCGCGGCTCCCGTCATCCAAGCGGCTACTACTCCATCAATTTGCTACGGAAGCCTAGGAAGGTGCACGACCTGGTCTGCCGCACCTTCGGCGGCGAGCGGCCGACGCCGCAGCACACGGCCGATCACAAGAACCACGACAAAGGGGACAACCGTGCGTGCAACCTCCGATGGGCGTCCAAGTCGGAGCAGGTCCTGAACCGGCGCAAGGCCCGGCCCAGGTCGGATTGCAAGCCAGTGCTCGCGCGGCGCGCCGGGTCGACGGACGCATGGATCGAGTACTCGAGCGTTCTGGCGGCGGCCAAGGCTCATGGTGTAAAGCCGGCTCACGTTTCCCGCGTGGCCGACGGCAAGGGCACGCACACGGGCGGCTACGTGTTCAAGTGGGGAGCGCCGCGCGAGCCGCAGGCCGACCTGCCGGCCGAGGGAACCAAGCCGGCCGAGCGCTGGAAGGATGCGAGCGACCGTCTGAACATCTCCAATCGCGGGCGCGTGCAGACCAAGCATGCGCGCGGCACGAAATGGGGGCCGCGGCGTACGCCTTTGCCAAATCGGGGGGCCCAGTACGCATCGGTGATGCATCAGAGCAGGGATCACGGCAAGGATCACCTTGTGCACGTACTGGTATGGCAGCTGTTTGGCGCGCGCGCGCTCAAGCCCGGCGAGACGATTGACCACCGCGACCGCGAAACGACGAACAACAGCATCGACAACCTGCGCCCCGCGACCAAACGCGAGCAGAGTCTCAACCAGACGCGGCAGCACAAGTCGCAGATTCAACAGTCACTCAAGGCCCCGGTGCGCGGCAAGCCGGCGGACGGTTCGTGCGAGTGGGAGACGTTCGAGTCGCAGGGCGAGGCGGCGCGCACGCTCATCGCGCGCTTCCCAAGCAAGAAGTTCAAGTGTGGCACGATCAACCGTGTCGTGCACGGCGGGAGGAAGTCGCACCACGGCTGGGTGTTTGAGCACGCGTGACCGACGGTGCCGGCGTGGATCGGCAAGCGCGTTCGCTAAGGCACCGCACCGTAGGGTCCGTGCGCACGTGCGCGTGTGTAGTTTTGAATGAAGCGCGTCTGGGGTAATTCGGAGGCGCGGCTGGTGGCGCACGCTCAAGGATGGAAGTGCGCGCACTGCGGCTTGCCGCTCGACGCAGCGTTCGAGCTCGACCACCGGACGGCCCTCGCCGACGGCGGCAACAACGAGCTGACCAACGCGCAGGCCCTCTGCTCGCCGTGCCACGGCACCAAGACGCACAAGGAGCTGGCCCGCTGGCGCGACGCGCGGAGAGAAGCCATCGTCGCCGCCAAGGCCGCGGCCGCGGCCGCGGCCGACTCGTCCGACGACCTGGCCGCCCGACCGCACAAGCGGCGCCGGAAGAAGCCGGCGCCGCTGCGGCTTCCGGGGCTGGGCGAGGCCGTTGCCTCGGGAGACACCGCTTTCCTGACCAGCGCGTTGTTAAGGTTTGCGTACGCGCCTCCCACGCAAAGGCAGCGCTAGGATAAGGTGTGTGTGTGTGTGCGTGTACAGTGTAGAGCAAAGCATCCTCGCAAGATGCTGCCCGCGCCGGCGCCGCTGGTGGAGCCGGCGCCGCGTGCGCTGGCCCGCCTGCTCAGGGTGCCGTTTGCGCCGACCGGCGCTCTTTACGGCGGTGACATCGGAGACGACGTGGGCGACAACGACGACGACGAAGACCAAGAGCCGGAGTGGCTGCGCGAGGCGGGCGGCGTGCTGGCCGTCGATCGGCACGCCGTCACAACCGACTCTCGCGCGGCACCGCCACTCACCGCGAGGGAGCTCACGCCGTGGCTGGTGCGGACGCTGGGCGAGCAACGCGGCGTGCTCGCGGCGTGGCCGGCGGTGGGCGGGCTTGGCGCGCGGCCGGCCGAGCGCGTGCTCGCGATCAGCGGCAAGACGGCGGCGGGGCACGCCTGGTGGTGGCTCTGGGCGTTGCAGCGCGCGCGGTACAGCCGGCGCGACTCGTACGCGGCGACGACGGCGCATTGTGCGTCGGCGACGCACACGGTTTACCACATCGCGGGCGAGCCCGACCGCGCTGCCGACTTCTTCCCGACGGGCGCGGCGTACGGCATCGCGCGCGGTGTCATCGACGCGCACCTGCACTACGGCGTGGCGGTGACTCTGCGCGAGTTTCCGCCGCACGGGCGCGAGCCGTCGCTCGACGCGCAGACGCAGCAGGCGTCGACCGCGGCGTACCTCGCGCTCGACGCGGCAACCCACGGCGTCGGCCCGCCCGTCTTCGCGACGATGCTTGTTCACGAAGACGAGTACGCCGCGCTGCAGCAGGCGCTGCTGCCGGCCAACGCGGCCGTCACTCAGGAGATGGCCGACAGCCTGCGGCGCGAGCGCAGCACGCGGCTGCGCGGCGCGGTGACCGTCGGGCAGCTGCACAGCTTCCGGCTGAGCGAGATGCTGCGCACGTACGTCGAGATGGGCGCCGCCCAGAACCGCGCGGGCGCGCGCGCCGAGATCGTTCGCGCCTCGGCCGAGGTTGCCCGCAAGACGCGGCAGCTCGCCGAGCTCAAGACGCTCAAGCTCAACATGTCGCCCGACACCGTGGTCTTCTGCCCCGAGCTGGTCGACACGCCCGACGGCGACTGGGAGCTGCGCGGCTTTGGCTTTCGCAGCGGAACGTTCGCCCGTCCGCAGGGCGTGCCGTTCCTCGCCGACTTTGACCCGCGCTTCTGCAGGCGCTTCGGCACGAGCGAGCGCGCCGACGGCTACGACGCCTCGGCCGCCACGGCGCTCATGCTGTTCACACTGCTGGAAACGACGCGCGCGCAGCACGGCGGCGGCGCGGCCTCCGCCGTGTGCGAAGGCGTGGCCGCGACGCTGAACGTTGCGCTCGGCGTTGGCAGCGCAAAGTTTGACGAGTTTGGCGCCGCGGTGCGGCGCGCCTTTGTGCACGGCCGCGTCGAGCGCGACGCGCTGCCGAGCTCGCTCGTTGACGCGGTTGCGAGCGCGGTGGGCGCCGAGCAGCTGCGCTCTGGCGAGGCGAGCGGACCGCTCGTGCCGCTCGTCGCACTGCTCGTCGGCGCGCGGCGCTACTGTCCGACCGAGACTCCGTCGAACGAGGAGATGGTCGCGGCGCGCGACGAGGACTCCGAGTGCCGTGCGCGGCTGCGCGAGGTGCGCGCGGCACGGGACGCACGGCTGCGCGCGAGGTGCGACGCGGCGCGGTCCGAAAAATAAGTAGCGTTCGTCGTAGGACACAGCAGAGCGGGAGGGTATGGTGTTTCTCACGCCGCCGCTGCACGCGCTCAACACGAGCGCGCTCGTGCCGGCGCGTGGCGCGCCGGTCGGCGGCGCCGGCAACCATTACGACGCGGCGTCTTACGCAGGCGACGCGTGGACGCTCACGTTCAAAGAGACGACGGTCACGGCGGTCGGGTATGCGCGCACCATCGTCGTCACGATGCAGGGAGGCTCGCGCGACGGGCGGCAGCGCGACCTGTCGCTCGCGGTAGACACGGCGCTCGCGCCGCTGTTCGTCAACGACGGTTGGACCGTCCGGACTCGCAACAAGTGGTACGTGACGTGCACCGACCCCGACCGCAACTCGTGCGAGTGGGTGTTCATCAAGGAGATCGCACCGGGCGTCCGCCCGCCCGACGTTGCGACGTGGATCCCGTACGGCTCGACCAAGGCGCTGCTCGACGCGGCGTTCGAGTCGCCGGACAAGCTGGTGGAGAAGTACAACAGCGTGGAGATCGGCGGGCGCACGTTTTCGTGGTGGCAGCCCGGCGGCGCGATTGTGCAGGAGGGACGGATGGTCGAGTGGCGCCTGGGCTCGCCGGCGCAAGCGGCGCGCGAGGCCGGGTGGTTGGCCACCGGGGTGAGGAACCTGCGTCGGATGGTAAACCTGTGAGTGTGCGCGCCGTGCGGGCTTCGTGCTCGCCGCTAGCCGTGGATTCAGGGAGGTGGGGGTGAGAGGGGGAGGGGCGCGTGTGTGTGTGTGTGCGTGCGGCTTACAAGAGCGCACGGGCGGCATGTCGTCGAGTTCCGACTCGTCCGGTCCGTCGTCGTCCAACGAGAGCGAAGCGGCTTCGGCGGACAAGCTGGCGCGACGCGTGCTGCGCAAGCTGAGCCACGCGCCGCTGCACCAGACGATGGCCGTTGCCGACCATCGCAAGGCAACCGAAGCGATGTGTGGGCTAAAGGAGCTGCTGCACAAGGGCGGGCCGATCGACCCGAGCGTCGGCATGGCGCTGACGTGCGCCGGCATCGCCGTGCAGCGGCGCATCGCCATCGGACCGGAGCACACCGACGCGTACGCGCAGCTGCACACGACGCTCGCGCTGCTCTTCGTGCTCGTGGTGCTTGCGGCCGAAGCGGCGGCCGTGCTGCCGACGGGCGACGACAGCGCCGAGCGCGCGGAGGACGTGGTGTCGGCGTGGGAGGGCGCGACGCTCATCGAACAGCTGCGCAGCGCCGAGAGCGACGCCGCGACGAGCTCGTGGGCGCGCGTGCTGCGTGACCCGGGCGCGCTGTGCGTCTCGCTCGTCGCGGCGGCGCGGCAGCGCGGCGCCGAGGCGACGTTGCCGCGGCTGGCGAGCCAGGGCGCGCTCTTCTTCCGCGCGTCGTCGTCGGCGATGGCGGCGCGGCTGCTCGACCAGGAGGGGCCGCCGGTCGACGGCAACTCGTTCCTCACGCTCGACGCCGTCAGCTTTGTCAACCAGGCCAACGGGCTGCGCGGCGAGCGGCTGAGCGGCATCGCCGACTGCGCCGAGTCGGAGGCGGGGCAGACGGTTCTGCGCGACATCATCCTGTCCTTCAAGCTGCCGCGGGCGGTGGTGGGCGTGCGTCGCACGTGCCTGCTGAGCCGCGAGTCGAACGCGATCGCGACCGAGCGTTACTCGGAGATCCTGGGCAACGCGCACGACGCGGCGATGCGCGGCGCCAAGTGGAGCTGGGAGAAGGACAAGGACGAAGTGCACCAGATGTGCGCGCTGCTCGCCGGGCTCGCGGTGCAGCTGTGCACCAACGCGCAGTCGGTGCGCAAGGACGACATGTTCAACGGGCGCGTCCAGCTGCCCTTCCTCGAGACGCACCCCGTCGAGTCGGGCGTGACGCGCATGGCGCTCGTCGAGCACTCGCATGAGTGGGTTGTGTACAGTACGAACGCCAAGGGCCAGCCGATGGTCAAGCTGCGCCAGGCGGGCTTTGACGGTATGGTAGCCGCCGCGCTGCTTTTCGTAGGGACGCTTTGAGACCAAAGGGCGACGTACGCCTCGTTTCACGCATTCGGGGGGCGTACGAATACACACGCACGCACCGGACGACCCGCTCACACACACACACACACACACACACACACACACACACACACACATACCATGGGCGTCGGC